>OHYO01000080.1_pt1 | contig 48589 bp, 46 predicted proteins | sample 1580291 | NCBI WGS metagenome assembly OHYO01 (sample SAMEA3882526, study PRJEB24775) | human gut metagenome | biome: human-associated habitat; feature: intestine environment; material: feces | place: Netherlands | collected 2009/2010
GATGCTGCATACCCCTTGCGGGTAAAGGGTGTGCGCGGGAAACCCAAGAAGGGTTTCCTGCGCCATTGAAATCAAATATTATCAGAACTTTTACAAGTTCTGATAATAAGGGCAACGGGAAAAAAGATTTTTTCGACCCGTTGCGCCCAGCCGGTTTCCGGGCGCAAAGCGCACGGAAACCGGCTGGGCCGACGGTGTATTCCTGCCCCACGCGGGGCGAAAAGACTTTTTCGACACGCTGAAGGAGGAGCGCGGATGGCGAGTATTTTGATCCACACGGCGGATGAGTCTGTCACGCTGACGGCCCAGACGGTAAAGCGTCTGCTGGACCGGGGCGACGGCGACGCGGCGCTCCTATATCTGGCGCTTCTGCGGCATCACGGCACAGTGCAGCCCCGGTCTTTGGCGGGAGAGCTGCGATGGGAAAAGAGCCGCATCGAGGCGGCGGAGCAAGCCCTGCGGGACCTGCGGCTGTTGGCGCCCGCAGCGGAGGAGATCCCGGAGCCTGCTGATGAAAAGCCCAGCTACCAGCGGGATGACATTGCCCGGCGGCTGGAGAGCAGCGAGGAATTCCGTCTGTTGACGGCGGAGGTGGAAAAAAAGCTGGGGAAGCGGCTCACCACGCCGGATGTGGGTGTTCTGCTGGGACTGAACGATTATCTGGGCCTGCCGGCGGACGTGATCTTCCTGCTGGTGAATCACTGCGTGGAGCGGGTCACCCGGAAGTACGGAGAGGGGCGGCGGCCGACCCTGCGGCAGATCGAGAAGGAGGGCTACGCCTGGGCCAGACGGGGCATCGACACCCAGAGGGCCGCAGTGGAGTACCTGAAAAAGTACGCGGAGCGTCAGGGGGCCATCCCGCCGTATATGCGGGCGCTGGGCCTGGGAGACCGGCTGCCGGTGGCGTCGGAGGAGAAGTATCTGAACGCATGGCAGGAGATGGGCTTTCCGCCGGAGACAGTGGCTCTGGCCTATGACAAGACGGTGCTCAAGTGCCACGAGCTGAAGTGGCCCTACTGCAACGGTATTTTAAAGCGTTGGCACGAGGCGGGCTTACATACCCCGGAGGAGATCGAACGGGCGGACAAGCCCCCGGCGAAGCAGCCGACACAGTCGGCGGGCGACGCTTGGAAATATGTGTAAGGAGGGAGCGGGGACATGGCATATGACGGACGGCTGCTGCGTCTGGCGCAGGAGCGGTATGAAGCGGATCGGAGCGCCCGGGAAGCGGATCTGGCGGAGCAGCGGGAACAGCTCTATGCCCGCAGACCCCGGCTGCGGGAAATTCAGGATCAGCTGCGCCGCACGGCCAGCCGGGTGATGGCCGCCGCTCTGCGGCGGGGCGAAGATCCGCTGCCGGAGATCCAGCGCCTGCGGGAGGAAAACCTCAGCTTGCAGGCAGAACGGCAGATGCTGCTGGCGGAGCTGGGCCTGCCGGACAACGCGCTGGAGGATACGCCCCTTTGCCCCTTCTGCAATGACACGGGCTACCGGGGCGGTGAGATGTGCCGCTGCCTGAAAACCTACTATGTGGAGGAGCAGCGCAAGGAGCTTTCCAAGCTGCTGGATCTGGGCAGCCAGAGCTTTGACACCTTTGACACCGACTGGTATTCCGACCAGCGGGCACCGGGAAAAACCAAGTCTGCCCGGGAGCACATGGAGTGGGTGTATGACACCTGCGTGGAATATGCCCACAATTTTGGAAAAAAACCGGCCAACCTGCTGTTGTTCGGCCGTCCGGGGTTGGGAAAGACCCACCTGTCTGCCGCCATTGCCAGAGAGGTCAGCGGCAAGGGCTTCTCCGTGGTGTACGATACGGCGGGACATATTTTTGAGCGGTTCGAGGCGCAGAAATTCAGCCGGGATGAGGCAGAGCGGGACGTGGAGCGGGTGCTGAACTGCGACCTGCTGATCCTGGATGACCTGGGGACGGAGATGGTGACCACCTTCGTCCAGAGCGCGCTGTATCAGATCATCAACGGCCGTCTGCTGGAAAAGAAGTCCACCATCGTCAGCACCAACCTGATGCCGGAGGCTATCGCACAACGGTATTCCGGACAGATCGCCTCCCGGATCGAGGGAGAGTATCAGCTTCTGCCCTTTGTGGGCGAGGACATCCGGGTCTTAAAAAAGAAGCGGGGCCTGTAAGGCCGCTTCCGTATAAGCACGTATAAGCATAAGAACCCCCGCCCATACATCAGTATGGGCGGGGGGGTGCGGTTTTGATCTTAAAAACGGATGGGGATGGCTGCTTTGCAACGAACAAGCTGTGGGGCGCTTCCGTTACGGTTCCGCCGGGATCTCCGGTTCGACAGGAAGGTCAGGGGACGCGGCAGGTTCCGCAGGGACTGTTGGCTCCATAGGAACAGGGGTATCCGACGGAGTGTTCGGTGTGACGGCGGGGATCTCCGCTGTTCCGCTGCCGGGCTGGGCGGCGGGGGCCTGTAAGATCACCTTGTTGCGGACCTTGTAGTTGCTGGACGCTTCAAAATGGCTGTCGATCACCTTGCCATCCTTGTCATAAATGGTCTGATAAGAGTTGACCTTGTATCCGGTATAGGGTGTTACCTTCACCACATCCGGGGAGCCGGGAGCCATGGTGGGGTCCTCCTGATAGATGGTTTCCCAGGGGGTCTTCGAGAGGACCTCGTTGCTCATTTTTACATAGGTGCCGTCCACATTGGTGCCCAGGATCTGAACGGTGAGATAGCCCTTTTCATATTTGGTGACGATTTTCACGGGATACAGGGTGTTGTTGGTGAACTTATAGTCGGGGCCGCCCCAGGACACCGTGGCATCCATGCCCCAGGCGATGTAAGCGGGGACATAGCGGTGGGCGTACCGCTCCGTGATCTCCAGATTGCTCAGGAGACAGGCCAGATACAGGGTGGAGGAGGTCTGGCAGATGCCGCCGCCGATTTCGTCCACGGTTTCGCCCTTGACATAGGCGGGGGCGGGCTTGAAGCCCCGGTCCGCCGTCCGTTTGCCGACGGATCCGTTGTAGGAGAAGGTTTCTCCGCTGTTGAGAACAAGGCCGTTGATAATCTGAGCGGAGAGCTTAACGTTGCCGATCCGCCCGGCGGAGCCGGAGACATGGGTCTTGGCCTCGCCCAGCACGTCCCGGAACAGGACGGCCTTCAAATCGGCGGCGGTGACCTCCGGTTGCTGAATATCAGCCTTCACAGTCAGCGTTTCGCCGGGAGCGGCCTCGTCCATGGCCTTCTGAACGGCGGCGATGTCAAAATCGGCCCCCAGCTGCTCCGGTACGATGGAGTCCGTAGCGGAGTCATAGGAGGCGTTTCGCACCTCGCCGTGGAGCTGGTCGTGGAGCTGCTGAGCGGTGAGGGTCTTGGCGGGGAGGATCTCCGCAGGAAGATCTACAATCGCTTCCGGTTCAGAACTGACCTGTACAACATTTTGAATAGAGCGGCGCAGTTCATTATCCGCAACGGACTGGCCATCCTTGGCCATGGTAAGTTGGAGGGAATGATCGCCCACCTGAAAGGCCATATCAAGGGGCTTACTATTCAGCACGGCGGACAGCCTGGCGATGGCTTGATCCAATTGCCGGCTGTCCCAATACAGACTGCTGTTGTAGCCGGTATTTTTTCCGAGGAGAGATTTCAGATAGGTGAAGCCAGTAGAGCAGTAGCCTTTTCCGTGCTGAAGAATATAGGCGGATTTCGCCATGCCGTCATAACCGGCTTCCGGGGAGACACCTAACTCTGCAAAGGTGATGGAGGCGGCGGGTTCCCGTTCTTCTGGAGAGGCGGTATTCTGTTCGCTCAGATAGATTTTACATACACGTTGGGGAAGTACAGTTTCCAGGCGGGACTGCGCCTCCTGGAGCGTCAAGCCACTCACATCTACGCCATTGATGGCCGTATGGGGGAAAAAGGCAGTGCTGGCATGAGCCAGAATACAGCAGGCTCCGAAGAACACCACAACGGCGGCTGCAACTACACCTACGACAATCTTCCAGACTTTGCCGTTCTTTTTGGATTCCTCGTTCAGCCGCTTCCCCGGCTGGGTCTGCATCTCGGCTTCACGGATCGGTTCCATAAGAAGCCCTCCTGTTTTGATCGTTATGTTAAATGAGAAACAATCTCCCATTTAACGCTATCATATCACTCTTTTCTGAAAAAAGGTGTTACAATCCGGTAACAGAGTGGAATAATTTTGACTTTTGGCGTAAGTGGCAGGCTGCGGTTTCCGAAAAAACCAAAAAGCGGAGACCGAAGTCTCCGTTTTTTGAAAAGGACTGTAAACGTCAGCCGACCCGGCGGTTCTTGGGGATGCGGATAGTGAGGAGGATGGCGTCCTCCGTGTCCTCCCGGCGGGATTCTGCGCCGATGCCGGCCTCCCGTACCAGCCGCAGGCCCCGGTCCAGACTGTTGAGAAACAGGCGGACGTCCTTGAGAAGAAAGACCCGGCGGCCGGAGGGGGGCGTGGTCTGCAGCTGGGCCAGACGCTTGTCGATGTATTGCTCCGTCTGGGCTACGTTCAGGTGCTGGCGGATGATGTGGTGGAGGGCGTTGAGACGTTCTTCTTCATCCTCCAGACGAAGAAGGGCGCGTGCGTGACGCTCGGTCAGGTCATGTTCTGTGAGCAGGCGGCAGCAGTCAGGGGAGAGCCGCAGCAGGCGCAGCTTATTGGCCAGAGCGGAAGGGGAGCGGCCCAGCAGGGCGGCGGCTTCCTCCTGCGTGGAGCCGGATTGACGGAGATAGGCGGCGATGGCGGCGGCTTCCTCCAGATAATGCAGGTCCCGGCGCTGGATATTTTCGATAAGGGCCAGAATAGCGGAGTCCTGCTTATCGACCTGCATTTCCAGACAAGGAACTGTTTGCAGTCCCGCCAGCTTGGCTGCCCGGAGGCGGCGCTCTCCCGCTATCAGCTCCCAGCCATCATCCCTGCGGCGGACGGACAGGGGCTGGATGATCCCGTGGCGGCGGATGGATTCCGCCAGTTCCGCCAGAGGTCCGGGAGCGAATTCCCTTCGGGGCTGGTGTGGGTTGGGAGCGATCTGCTCCACCGGAAGCCAACGGACCTGCGTGTCCAACATGCGCGGCACCTCCTGACAGGTTCGGAAACGGCGGGCGTTCCCGGTTCTGCCTGTATTGTAGCGCCGGGGAGTGGGGGAAATGTCGGGAAATCTGTCGGGAAAATAAAAAAAGCACGGAAAATTCCGCGCTTTTTTTGCAAATAGGTTGTTATGAGGCGGGATGATCAATCTTTTGCTGTCGTTTTTGCAGAGCCCGCACCGCCAGAGAACTGGTGAGCTGGGAGAACAGGGGAGAGACGGAGGGGGAGAACACCACCTCCGAGGGGAAATACTGGGCGGCCAGCGTAGCGGCTGCGGCATTGTTCCGCATACTGGAATTGACGGTCACCGTCAGTTCTACCGGATAGGGGAAGCGGAAGAGGGTGGAGAGCAGAAAGCCCAAGCCCAGACCGATGAGCCGCATGGCCAGCGTTATGCAGAGCAGCAGTACCAGCTCGCGGTTCAACTCGTGGAGGAAGGGAGCGCAGCGGGTGACGTTGGCGCAGATGATGACCAGCAGAGCCAGCTTGGAAAAGGGACTCAGCCGCTGCTTGGCTTTGGCGCAGATGCTTTGGCCCAGCAGGCGGCAGAGCACCATGGCCAGAGCTGCCGGGACTACGATCATGAGGAAGAGATCCCGGATCATGCCAAAGGTATCCAGCTCCACCACGGAGCCGCACAGCAGCCGCAGCGTCAGCGGCAGGATCACCGGGGAGAGCATGGTATCCAACAGGATAATGGACAGGCATAGCTCCACGCTGCCGCCGCCGATGACGATCCACATCAGAGAGGATACGGCGGCGGGGGAACCCTCCATCAGCACCAGACTCAGGGTGTAGAGGGGCTGGTCAGGGAAGCACATGCTGCCAATACCCAAAGCGGCCAACGGCATGAGAAGGTGGAGAGAAAGCATGGTGATGAGCACCGGCTTGGGATGGGAGAGGACCCGGCCCAGATCCTGCACGCTGCTGCCCAGACTGTTGGCGAAGGTCTGAAACATCATCAGGGCGGAAACGGCGGGACACAGCAGACCGATCTGATCGGGGAACAGCAGTCCCAGCGCCAGAGCGCCGAGAATCAGCAGGGGCATTTTCGGGGTCATCCAGGTGTTGAGTGCTTGGAGCTTATTCATGGGCGTATTCAGGGTCCTTTCAGCCTTTAGCGGCAGGCGTAGGAGTACCAGCCCTCACCGGAGCGGGTAGTTTCGATTTCCCAACCGTTTTGACGGAGGGCGTCCGCCACCTCCTCGGCCCGGGTGTCGATGATGCCGGAGCAGAGGAACAGCCCGCCGGGCTTCAGGAACTGCCGCACCATGGGGGCAAGCCCGATGATGACATCCGCCACAATATTGGCAACCACCACATCGTAGCCGCTGCCCAGAGCTTCCCGGAGGGCACCGTTGGAGAGGACATCCCCAACCAGAACGGTGTAGCGGTCCTTGCCGATGCCATTGAGAGCGGCGTTTTCATAGGCCACCGTCAGGCACTTGTCGTCAATGTCCACAGCCTTGGCGGAGACGGCGCCCAGCCGCAGCGCGGCAATGGAGAGGATGCCGCTGCCACAGCCCAGATCCAATACGGTTTCGCCGCCGTGAACATTTTCTTCCAGCGCTGTCAGGCACAGGCGGGTGGTGGCGTGGCTGCCGGTGCCGAAGGTGAGGCCCGGCTCTAAGATCAGGGGCACCTTGCCGGCGTATTTGGCCTGCCCCTTCACGTTTTCCTGTTCCCATTCCGGGATCACCAGCAGGCGTTCGCCGATCTCCATGGGCTTATAATACTGCTTCCAGTTGTTTTCCCAGTCGGCGTCCTTCAGATTTTCCAACGTCATCAGGAGGGTGCCGTATTTTCCGGCATGGGCGTCCTTGAAGCCCTGAAGAGCAGTGCGGAGGTGGGCCAACTGGTCAAAGCCGTCTCCGTCCGCCGGGAGGTAGAAGGTGATCCGGGATTTACCCTTCATGGACGCCTCCAGATCCTCGTCTACATAGTCCCAATATTGGTGGTTGTTTTCCAGAAAGCTCTGGAAATCCTGCTCGTCATCAATGACCACGCCGTCCACCCCATTGGCGGAGAGGAAGATCTCCAGAGGCTCCAGCCCGGCGTGATTTGTGTCAATGTGTACTTCCAGCCATTCCATATATGATCCTCACATGTGCTTCCGCCAGAGCGGAAAATTTAATTTCATACGCATAAAACTTCATGCATGAGCAGTGCACCGCGAACATGCACAAATGCCAGTGCATGAAGTTTTCGTGCATCATTTCCGGTTGCCCCGCAGGGGCGAGGAAATGGCACATTTCTTATTTTGCTATGTGTTTGCATAGCAAAAATAGTTTGGGGATTTCCCCAAACTATTTTAGCATAATTATCGTTCGCTGCCAAGGAAAAACAGCGCCATGGTGCCGGGGCCGGAATGGTTGCCAATCACGGGGCCCACATAGTTGATGTGAACGGTCTCCACGCCCAGACGGCGGCGGACCTCACCGGCCACAAATTCAGCGTCCTCCAGACAGTCACCGTGGCTGATGAACACCGTCTGACCGGCGGGGTCGATGGCGGTGGCCTCCATCCGGTCTACCAGCGCCGTCAGAGACGCCTTGCGGCCCCGGGCCTTGCTGACCGGGATCAGGCGGCCCTCGTCGTCCACATGCATGACCGGCTTGATGGCCAGCATGGTGCCGAACAGGGCTGTGGCGGCGTTGATCCGGCCGCCCCGCTTCAGGTGGTTCAGATCGTCCACTGTGAACCAGTGGCAGACGCGGCCCTTGGTCTCCTCGGCAAAGGTCTTCACCTCGTCGATGGTTTTCCCCTTTTTCTGCTCCTGCGCGCAGAGATACACGAACAATCCCTGCCCCAGAGAGGCGCAGAGGGAGTCCACCGTCAGGATCTTCGCGTCGGGAAATTCGTCCTTCAACTCCTCCGCGGCAATGACGGAGGACTGGTAGGTGGTGGAGAGGGCGGAGGAAAAGCTGATGCTCAGGATGTCCTTTCCGGTTTTCAGGATCTCCCGCATCTTTTCCTCAAATTCCCCCACGTTGACGGCGGAGGTGGTGGCCAGCTCGCCGGAGCGGACCCGCTCGTAGAACTCATGGAAGCCGATCTCCCGGCCATCCAGATAGTTGCGGTAGGCGCGCTCACCCATTTGCAAACGCAGCGGCAGGATCTCTACGCCCAGCTCTGCGGCCATTTCCGCAGAGAGATCGCAGCAGCTATCCGTTAAAATTACATAATCACGCATCAGTCCTTGCGCTCCTTTCTGCTTTTCGCGGCCTTTTTGGCCTCGGCTTTATCCGGTTTGCCGGCGGGTTTCGTCCGGGCGCGGAGCTGGGCCACATACTGACGGCTCACAAGGCCGGCGGCATAGCTCAGCAGACCAAAGTGGACGGCGGCGTCCGCCAGATTGTCAGTTCCTTCATAAGCGCCCATCTCCTGCACGGCACTGGACAGGGCACCGTCCAGACTTTCCAGAAAGGCCCGGTAGCCGTTCTCCACGGAGCGGTCATCGGAAAGCTCAGTGCGGATCAGCAGGTCCATATCCCGGACGGACATCACCTGCTTGAGAATGCAGACGAAGGTGAGGTAGGCCAGATGGTCCCGGTTGTATTTCTTGCCCTCAGCCCGGGGGACCAGGGCGTTTTTCGTGTAGTTATTGACCATAGAGGCTGTCAGAGCGTCGCTCTCGTCCAGACGGATGGTCTGCCGTTCCATGTAGGAGAGGACCTGATCCATATACAGGGGGAAATCCGGCAGTGTTTCCCAATCCGCAGGGCGGTGGGTCTCCAACTGACGGCGAAAGGCGGAAATTTCTTCCATACCGGTGCTCCTTCCTTTGAAATCAGAGCAAGTATATCACATTTTTGTAGTTTTGTAAACCGGATTATGCGTTAAGGAAAACAGGAAGAAAGACAGGGGAAAACGAAAATTGTTATTTTCCCACGCAGAAACGGCTGAACACCGCGCCTACGATCTCCTCCTTGGCGGTGCGGCCCGTCAGCTCGCCGATGGCCTCCAGAGCCTCCTCCGCATCGGTGAGGACAGCGTCGGGGGTCAGGCCGCTGTCCAGAGCGGCCAATGCCCGGCGGACGGCCTCCAGACTCCGGCGGACGGCGGATTCCTGCCGGGCGTTGGTCAAAAGGGAACCGGCGTCGGCAGGGGTCCCCGCGGGGAAGCAGCTTTGCACAGCGTCCACCAGCAGATCCAGCCCACCGGGGGCCACGGAGTTGAACGAAACCAGAGCGTCCGGCTCCCGCAGGCCCTTGGGGAGCTGCCAGACGGCGGTTTTCACGGCGGGGTTCAGATCATCCTTGCTGACGGCTAAGATCCAGTGGGGGGCCTTCGTGGCCAGGGCGAGGATGTCCTCGTCCACAGTCGGCGGCGTCTGACTGCCGTCCACCACGGCGATCACCAGATCGGCAGTCTCCGCCGCCTTGCGGCTGCGCTCCACGCCCAACTGCTCCACGGCATCGGCGGTATCGTGGATACCGGCGGTGTCAATGAGCCGCAGGAGGGTGCCGCCGCAGGTGACGGTCTCCTCCACCGTGTCCCGCGTGGTGCCGGGGATGTCGGTGACGATGGCCCGGTCATAGCCCGCCAAGGCATTGAGCAGGGAGGACTTACCGGCATTGGGCAGGCCCACGATAGCGGTGCGGACGCCGTTTTTCAGCACCCGGCCCCGCTGGGCGGTGTCCAGCAGGGCGGAGAGGGTGTCGGCGGCGATTTGCAGAGAGGATCGGATCTGCTGCGGCTGAATGTCCTCGATGTCCTCGTCGGGGTAATCCACCACGGCGTAAAACCGGGAGGTGATGTCGATGAGGGCCTCCTGCACCGGCTCCAAGCGGCGGCGGAGACCGCCGTCCAGCTGGGCTGCGGCGTTTTTCGCGGCAGTGGCGGACTGGGCATCGATGAGATCGATGACGGCTTCTGCCTCCGTCAGGTCCATTTTGCCGTTGAGGAAGGCCCGCTTGGTGAATTCACCGGCCTGTGCCTGCCGGGCTCCGGCGGCAAAGAGAGCGGAGAGCAGGGTGTGGAGGACTACGGGAGAGCCGTGGCAGTGGAATTCGGCAGAGTCCTCCCCGGTATAGCTGTGTCCGCCGCCGAAGCGGACGGCTAATCCCTGATCGATGACGGCGCCGGAATTGTCCAACATTTCTCCGAACACCATCTTGTGTGAGGGCTGCTGGGCGAAGGGGACTCCGTTCCGGGGACGAAAGACCCGGTCGCAGGCAGCAAAGCAGCCATCCCCGGAGACCCGGACGATGCCGATGGCGGTGGCGATGCTGCCGGTGGCAATGGCGGCGATGAGATCAGACATAGAAGCTCCTTTCAGAGAGTGCCGCTATGCGGCACGGGAAAGCATGGTGATACCATGCGGGATCGAATCCTAAAATGGGCTTTGCCCATTGGAATGTCCCCTACATTTTCTTTGCCCCACAAAGGGGCGCGGCGAACCGCCGCAGGGGATGCAGCATGGTGCCACTTTGCGGCACGAGAATGCACGGTTTTACCGTGGGGATGCACCCCCTATTTTCTTTTTGAGACATCAAAAAGAAAATGCGCCGTGCACGGTGGAAAAGAAAAAATGTCAGGGATGAGTTGACCGCTTTGTCGGTCAACTCACCCAAAACGGAGGTTGGCCGCCACGCACTGCCGACTAAACTTGAAACGCACCTACCGGCTGCGCTATACTCAAATCTCAAATCAGTGCGTCCCCCGCACCAGAAAGTTCTTCGCACACAGGTATTGCAAATAGGACGTCCTCTGCTTCTCTTTCCACTGTCGCTCCCCCGTCTTTCCTTGGGAGGGGTTTCCAAAGGGGAAAGCACCAAAGCGCCGCCGGGGGCGGATAAAGCGAGGTGCTTTCGAGGAAATGGCACGATTGGCGGCCCATTAGGGCCGGGAATCGTATCGCCGTGACGGTGTAAGGTGGCGTCCCCCATGTTTCGGGTGGGGATCTAAGGGGGAGGGGGCTTTGCGCCAAAGACTCCTTCCCCTTGCCCCGTAGTGGGAACTGCCCCCTGCGGGAACAGAGAGAATATCCTCTTTGGCTTCGCCGGGAATCCCGGCCTTTTGTTGTGGCGCAGGAAACGAAAAAGGCGGGGCGGGCGAAGTGCCCGCCCCGTCTGGCGTTTTAGAATGGAAAGACGATTTACTTGACCCGCTCGCCGTTGGCTTCCTTGGCGGCGATCTCACGCATGGCGTCCTTGTGGGAGAGATTCACGCGGCCCTTCTCGTCGATATCGGTGACCTTGACCCACATCATGTCGCCGATCTTGCAGGCATCCTCCACCTTTTCAATGCGGTGGTCGGCCAGCTTGGAGATGTGCACCAGACCGTCCTTGCCGGGAGCCAGCTCCACGAAGGCACCGAAGGTCATCAGGCGCACCACGCGGCCGTAGTACAGCTTGCCGATCTCGGGGACGAACACGATATCGTCGATGCACTTCTTGGCGGCGTCGCAGGCGGAAGCGTCGGCTGCGGCGATGTGGATGGTGCCGTCATCGTCAATGTCGATCTTGGCGCCGGTATCGGCCACGATCTTCTGGATGACAGAACCGCCCTTGCCGATGACGTCCCGGATGTTGTCGGGATTGATGTGCATAATGACCATCTTGGGCGCGTACTTGGAGACTTCCTTACGAGGCTCGGCGATGCAGGGCAGCATGATCTGGTCCAGGATCTCGCAGCGGGCGTCATAGGTGATGTCCAGAGCGTTCTTGATGATCTCCATAGTCAGACCGTCATTTTTCAGGTCCATCTGGATGGCGGTGATACCCTTCTTGGTGCCGGCCACCTTGAAGTCCATCTCGCCGTGGAAGTCCTCCACGCCCTGAATGTCGATAAAGGTGGTGAAGCCGCCGTTATCGTCCTGAATCAGACCGCAGGAGATGCCGGCCACGGGGGCCTTGATGGGCACGCCGGCATCCATCAGAGCCAGCGTGGAGCCGCAGATGGAGCCCTGAGAGGTGGAACCGTTGGAGGAAACCACCTCAGAGACCACGCGGATCGCATAGGGGAAGTCCTCCACAGAGGGGATCACGGGCAGCAGGGCCCGCTCGGCCAGAGCGCCGTGACCGATCTCGCGACGGCCGGGGCTGCGGGCGGGCTTGGCTTCGCCGACGGAGTAGCCGGGGAAGTTGTAGTGGTGCATATAGCGCTTCTCGGTCTCTTCCCAGATGGTGTCCAGCTTCTGGCAGGCGGACAGAGTGTCCAGGGTGCAGACGGACAGGACCTGGGTCTGGCCGCGGGTGAACAGGCCGGAGCCGTGGACCCGGGGCAGTACGCCCACTTCGGCGCTGAGGGGACGGATCTCGTTCTTCTGGCGGCCGTCCACGCGGTGGCCTTCCAGCAGCCAGGCCTTGACGATCTTCTTCTGGAACTTGTAGGTGATCTCCTCCAGATACTGGTCCATGTCGGGGTGATCTTCCAGATACTTCTCGTGCCACTTTTCGATCATGGCGTTCCAGCGCTGCTCACGGACGTTCTTGTCATCGGTGTCCATAGCGGCCTTGGCCTCGTCCATGAAGTTGGCCACGATGTCGTCGAACAGCTCCTGGTCGAAGGCGGCGTGGGGATAGTCGAACTTGGGCTTGCCGATCTCGGCGACCATCTTGTTGATCAGCTCGATCTGCTTCTGGTTCTCCTCGTGGGCCTTCTGAATGGCCTCGAACATCTTGTCGTTGGGGACCTCGTTGGCGCCGGCCTCGATCATGACCACCTTCTTGCCGGTGGAGACCACGGTGACGTCCAGATCGGAGACCTTGCGCTGCTCACTGGTGGGGTTGATGACCAGCTCACCGTCCACCAGGCCCATCTTCACGGCGCCCACAGGACCGTTCCAGGGGATATCGGAGATGGCCAGAGCGGCGGAGGTGCCGATCAGAGCGGCGATTTCGGGAGAGCAGTCATGATCCACAGCCATGACGGTGGCCATGATGGACACATCATTGCGGAAGTCATAGGGGAACAGGGGGCGGATGGGGCGGTCGATGACGCGGCTGGTGAGGATGCCCTTCTCACCGGGACGGCCTTCCCGGCGGTTGAAGCTGCCGGGGATGCGGCCCACGGCGTACATCTTCTCCTCAAAGTCCACGCTCAGGGGGAAGAAATCGATGCCGTCCCGGGGACGGGCGGAGGCGGTGGCGCAGACCAGCACGCGGGTGTCGCCGTAGCCCACCATGACGGCGGCGTTGGCCAACTCAGCCAGCTTGCCCACTTCCAGAGTCAGGGGACGGCCTGCCAGTTCCATCTCGTACTTATGATAGCCGGGGAACTGCCGATGGGTGATAATGGTTGACATAAGATTGCTCCTTTACTCAGATGCTCGGGAGCGGCTCTTTTCGTATTTGAAAGCATGTCCGAGATTCGGGCACAGTTTCAAACACAAAAAGCAACAGCCCCCGGCGAAAAAATGACTGGAAATTCGCAGAAAAGGGTGACGGAGAACCGCTCCGTCACCCTCATTGCTTCTTACTTCCGGATGCCCAGCTTGGCGATCAGGGCACGATAGCGCTCGATATCCTTCTTCTGCAGATAGTCCAGCAGGCTGCGGCGCTTACCGACCATCTTCAGCAGACCACGGTTGGAGTGCTTGTCCTGGGGGTTGGCGCGCATATGCTCGGTGAGGATGTTGATACGCTCGGTGAGAATCGCGACCTGGACCTCGGGGGAGCCAGTGTCGGTCTCGTGGGTACGGTTGGCCTCGATCACGGCCGTCTTCTGATCTTTACGCAGCATTGTGTGTTTCCACCTTTCAAAAAATTCTCCGTGAACTGCGCCCTGGGAGTGGTGAAATCCTCCGCGGAACGAAGTCCCGGAATTGCGCACAAATTCACGTGCTGAACAAGTTTACCATAGGAATGTGCGGTTGTAAAGAGAAAAATGCAAAAAATTCCTTGTTTTTATAAAAGGAGCGGGGAAAAGAGGAGGAAAATATTTTTTTGAAAGGGGATTGACAGAGAGAAACGGCCGTGTTATTCTAACTGTACTAACACACATAGTACAGTTGGTACAGTTCGGAGGAACGTTATGAAGGTCATCAAGAAGGTAGTAGCCGCCCTGATGGTGCTGGGAGCACTGGCGGCGCTGACGGTGGGCGTGGTTTTGAAGCCGGGCCGGAAAGGAGACGAAACATGATGCTGTTTGGTTTTGCGGGGATCGCCGCCATCGTGGGTCTGATTTTTGCCGCTGTTGTTCTGGTGTCCGTGGCCTTGCAGCCCTGAGCGCGGGGCGGATGCGATGAGTACGCTGTTTTTGCTTGGTATCGCAGGCGCGGTACTGCTGGTTATTTTGCTGACAGCGGTGATCCTGCACCGCTGATCGAACATTCCTCAGAAAGGAGAGGCACATGTGCTGACATTGAATTACCGGGATTCCCGTCCCATTTATGAACAGATCAAGGACGGCCTGCGGCGGATGATCGTCACCGGGGCCATGGCTCAGGACGAAAAGCTGCCGTCGGTCCGGGCGCTGGCCACCCAGCTGTCCATCAATCCCAACACCATCCAGCGGGCCTATAACGAGTTGGAAGCGGAAGGCTATATTTACTCCGTGGCGGGAAAGGGCAGCTTCGTCAGCGGTACGGCGGACGCCGACGCCGCCCGGCGGGAAACGCTCCGGGCGGACGTGAAAAAACTGCTGAATGAGCTGCGGTATCTGGGCGTGACGGAAGCGGACGCTGCGGCGCTCATCAAGGAGGTATACGAGCAATGATCGAAGTGAAAAACGTCGTCAAGACCTTTGACGGCTTTGCCGCCCTGAATGACGCCACCATCAGCGTGCCCACCGGGGCTGTCTACGGGCTGGTTGGTCCTAACGGCGCGGGCAAATCCACCATCATCCGCCATCTTACCGGTATTTTCCGGCAGGACAGCGGCACCGTGCGGCTGGGCGGCGAGGATGTGTGGGAAAACGCGGCGCTGAAGGCCAAGATCGCCGCCATTCCCGATGATTGGTACTATTTCAATTCCGCAGGCATCGGGGATATGATGCGGTTTTACAAGGGCTTCTATCCAAACTTCTCCACGGAGCGGTATGAAAAGCTGCGGGAAGTGTTTGAGCTGGACGAAAAGCGGCCTATCCGGCGGTTTTCCAAGGGTATGCAGAAGCAGGCGGCTTTCTGGCTGGCTCTGTCCGCCATGCCGGACTACCTGATTCTGGACGAGCCGGTGGACGGTCTGGACCCGGTGATGCGCCGTCAGGTGTGGAGCCTGATGATGGGCGATGTGGCGGAGCGGGGCACTACGGTGCTGGTGTCCAGCCACAACCTCCGGGAGCTGGAGGACGTGTGCGACCATGTGGGCATCATGGACCACGGCCATGTGCTGCTGGAGCGGAGTCTGGCCCAGCTGCAGGACAACATGGTGAAATTGCAGGTGGTGTTTCCTGACGGCATGGAGGACGTTCCGGCGGAGCTGCCGGTGCTTCACGCCTCGAAGCTCGGCCGGGTGCATACCCTCATCATGCGGATGAACGCGCAGGAGGCCACGGAGCGGCTGATGGCCTACAGCCCACTGCTGGTGGACGCCATCCCCCTGACGCTGGAGGAGATCTTTATTTACGAATTGGGAGGTGCAGACTATGCGGTCAAAGACATCGTGCTTTAACGGCACTCTTTTCCGGAAAAACCTGTCCCGGTACTGGCCGCTGTGGGGCCTGGCCTCCTTCGGCGGGGCCATGTTCCCTCTGGCGATGCTGCTGGAGCTGCTGCACAACGGGTTCCGGTTCTGGTCGCCTCTGGAGACCAGACAGGCCTATTACACTGTGCTGTCCTACGGGGTGCCGGTTATTTCCATCGTGTACGCCATTTTGTGCGCCATGGCGGTGTGGAACTATCTTTACAACGCCCGCAGCGTGGGAATGATGCACACGCTGCCCGTCCGCCGGGAGGGACTGTTCGTTACCAACGTGCTGTCCGGCCTGACGATGATGGCCATTCCCTACGCCGTGACCGGCGTTTTGCTGGTGCTGGTGACGATGCTGTTCGGCGGCTTTGAGCCGGTGGGCGTGCTGGTAACGGTCTTGGGCGTTATGGGGGAGAGCCTGTTCTTCTTCGGCCTTGCTACCTTTTGCGCATTTATCGTGGGCAACGTGTTCATGCTGCCCGCCCTTTACGGGCTGCTGAACTTCATCGCCGTGCTGACGGACTTCATGGTGAACCTGCTGGCGCAGGGCTTCTGCTTTGGCCTGAACAGCAGTTATTCCGGTACCGTGGAGTGGCTCAGCCCCGTGGTATACCTCGTGCAGAAGATCTCTCCCAACAGCACCTACGAGACCCAGTGGGTGACGGATCGACTGGGCGGTCAGCGGTATGAGACCAGTGTGCTGACCTCCGTGACGCTGGAAAACGGCTGGCTCATCGCCGCCTATGCCGCCGCGGGCGCGGCGCTGCTGGGACTGGCGTGGCTGCTGTACCGCAGACGCCGCAGCGAGAGCGCCGGAGATGTGGTGGCCGTGGGCTGGATGAAGCCGGTGTTCCGGTACGGCTGCGCCGTCTACGCCGCCATTCTGGGCGGACGGCTGCTGTACGCCCTGCTGTGGGAGAGTTTTCAGAACGGCCAGTACTTCGCGCTCCTGCCCATGATCTTGTGCATGATCGCGGGCGGCGCCGTGGGCTATTACGCGGCGTCCATGCTGCTGGCGAAAACGCCCCGGGTGTTCAAGACCACATGGAAGGGAATGCTGGCGGTGGCGCTGGGCTGCGCGGCCCTGTGCGGCGCCATGAAGTACGATCTGTTCGGCGTGACCCGCCGCATCCCCGCACCGGACAGCGTAAAGCTGGTGAACGTCTACGCCGCCGGCAGCAATTATTACCTGACACCAGGGAAGGACGACGTCCTCATCGAGAAGGTCCGGACGCTGCACCAGACCATTATCGACGATAAGGATTACATTCAAAAAGAAGCGCCGGGGTATGGCTATTATTCCGACGGCTATACGGCCAGTGTGGAAGAATCCGCAGAGGATAGCGGGGCGCAATCGACCATCACCCATGTCCGCATCACCTATATGCTCAACAGCGGGCTGAAGGTGGAGCGGGGGTACAGACTGTATCTGACCCCTGACCGCATGGCCCGGGAGGGCACCTATGACTATCTGCTGGATCAGCTCATCAACAGCCCGGAAATGCGCCAGAAGCGCATCCGCTGGCGGGATGAGGGCTTCCAGATGACTGAAGCGTGGTTCGAGACATGGAGCGGCGGCGGCACTCTCGGCAGCCGGGAGGCGGGTCTGCTCCTGGACGCCGTGGCCAAGGACGCGGAAAACGGAGACTGGGGCGTGTATAACTGGTTCCTGGCGGATAATGACGCCGACAACTATGACCTCCGCATTCAGTTCGAATACAAGCTGCCGGAGAGCCAGTTCAACAGAATCCATGATACGATCCGGATCAACGTCAAGGAAGGCATGACGGAGACGATCCGGGCGCTGAAGGACCTGAAATTGATCACCGACGCCGATCTGGTCACCAACCGGGAACGGTACCCGTGGCAGTACGGCAAGGGTGGCTGGGATCAATATGACCAGTTCTATAAGCAGTTCCATATGAGCCCCGAGGAATACTATGACCGGTACGGCGAGTACCCGGCGGGGTGGTTCGGCACGGAGAGTGATGATTCGTCCACGGAGACGGAAACCGCTCCCGCCGTGGATGACAGCCACAGCCCCAGCATGTCCGCCGGAGCGGAGGCCGCCGGTCTCGGCATCATCGGCGGGGCGGACGGCCCCACGGTGACCGTGACGGCCGCGGCCTGACCCAAATCGTACCGCAAGGACGCTCCCCGGCGGGAGACCGCCGGGGAGACAGGATCTGAGAATATACGATATGAATGAGCATACGTTTTTTGAGTGGAAACGCTCCGAAAAGCTGACGGCGGCGCTGGCGCTGGTGTTCTGCCTGCTAGGGCTGGGGCTTCAACGCCTGCCGGGGGTGGGCTTTTCCGGAAAGCTGAGCTGGGGACTGGCGCTGGTCTGTCTGGTGCTGCTGGGCCTGAGCCGGTTGAGCCGCCGCCACCGGGGCTGGAAGATTTTGCTGCGGATCGCCCAAATAGGACTGGCGGCGCTGGTTTTGGGATTGTCGGCGGTGGAGGTCTGGGTCATCCGGGCCGGACACCGGGACGAGTCAGCCCAACCGGCGGACGCGGTCATCATTCTGGGAGCCGGGGTCAACGGCACCACGCCCTCCGTGGCCCTGCAAACCCGCATTGACGCGGCGGAGCGGTATCTCAAGGCGCATCCGGACATCCCAGCGGTGCTGTCCGGGGGACAGGGGCCGGGGGAGGATATCTCCGAGGCCCGGGCCATGTATGACGCGCTGACGGACCGGGGCATTGACCCGGAGCGGCTGATCTTAGAGGAGCAGTCCGCCAATACCCGACAGAACCTGCAAAATTCTCTGGCGCTGCTGCCGGATGACTACCATAAAACAGTGGCCATCGTCACCAACGATTTCCACATGGGGCGGGTGCGGCTGCTGCTGAACGCCGCCGGACCCGGCAGGGTGGTGCAGGTCCCGGCGAAGCTGCCGTGGTGGTGGCTCAGCGCCAACTATTACCTGCGGGAGAGCTTCGCCGTGGTGAATGATCAGGTGGTGCGGCCTCTGCTGGCTTGAAATTTTTAAAAATTTTTTGGAAAAATGTGCAACAAAATCGGTGTTCAAATCGTCTTATAGGTACAGGAACAAAAACCGCCTGAAAGAGCGTTGAAGAACAGCGGGGAACACCGCCCAAAGGAGATAAGTGTGTATGAAAGGAGAAGCACGCACTATGGAAACGACAATGACCAGGGAACCGATCTGGAAGCTGTGGGTAGATACCCAGCGCCGTGTGGTGTCCTTTCATGAGGAGGCCGGTTCTCAACTGATGGAATTCCGGGACCGGGAGATGTTTTTGCGGTGTATCGACGGATACACGGCCCAGCTCTACCGGTATCAGTGACATGAAGCTTATCAAGCGGGTATGACCTTCCACTATCAGCGGAAGGTCATACCCTTTTTGCGTCAAAGAGCAGGATGATCTATATGAAAAAACAACAAATAAATCGAAAAAAAGAGGAACCGATTCTGTTTGTTTGGGGTTGCTTCTGAAAGGGACTGATAGTATGATAAAGGTATTACTTTTAAAACGGAGGTAGAGAGAAGTATGAACCGACTCTTCAAAAAGACCCTGTCCCTGATGCTCGTCATTGTCATGACGGTATCTCTGGGGGTTTCCGCCGCAGCTGCGGATCAGACAGGGGCCGCGCAGGCTGAGGGCCCGCTGGGTATCGTCAGCGCTATGAGCGTGGAACTGAACGCACTGGTGGAAGCGACCAAGATCTCCAAGACGGAAGAGATCGCAGGCAACACCTTTTATGAGGGCGTCCTCAACGGCGTGGATGTGGTGCTGGTCAAGGCCGGTATCGGCAAGGTGCTGGCGGCGTCCTGCGCTGAGACCCTCATCGACACCTATCATGTGGGCGGCATCGTCTTTACCGGCATTGCCGGCGGCGTGGGCGACGACGTGAACGTGATGGACATGGTCATTGCCACCGAGCTGGTGCAGCATGACTACGGCACCGAGACCAACAGCGGTTTTGAGTGGAACGGCAAGGCCGGCAGCAATCAGGAGACCGGCATGATCCCTGTGGACGAGAGCCTTTCCAAGATCGCTTATGATTCTGCCTGCACCGTGCTGGGCGCGGAGAAGGTCCATCAGGGCGTGATCGCCACCGGCGACCAGTTCATTTCCAGCGAGTCCTATGTCAAGGAACTTCAGACCAAGTTCAACGCACTGGCCTGCGAGATGGAGGGCGCTTCCGTGGCCCGCGTGGCGGACGAGTTCCATGTGCCCTGCGCCATTCTGCGCTGCATGAGCGACAAGGCCGACGGCATTGCCCATGATACCTATGCCTTCAACTACACTGAGGCTTCCAATACCTCCGCCTCTGTGGTGAAGGAAATGCTGAACACCATTGCCAAGGATCGGGTCGCGCTTCCCGCTGCCAAGGATGTCGCAACAAAGGACACCACGCCTCGTACCGCCATCATCAGCGCCATGAGCGTGGAACTGAAGGCTCTTGTGGATGCCGCCGACATCCAGAAGGAAACCGTGATCGGAAGCAAGACCTACTATGTGGGTAAGCTCAATGGCGAGGACGTGGTACTGGTTCAGGCCGGCGTCGGCAAGGTCCTCTCTGCCAACTATACCGCGGCCCTGCTGAATAACTTCACGGTCAAGGGCGTTGTCTTTACCGGCATTGCCGGCGGCGTGGGCGATGACGTGAACGTGATGGACATGGTCATCGGCACCAGCCTTGTGCAGCATGACTACGGCACTGAGACCAACAACGGCTTCGTTTGGAACGGCGAAGCCGGCAGCAATCAGGAGACCGGCATGATCCCCGTGGATGGCACCCTTTCCAAGATCGCTTACAACGCTGCCTGCGATGTGCTGGGCTCTGCCAAGGTCCATCAGGGAGTGATCGCCACCGGCGACCAGTTTATCTCCAGCGAGTCCTATGTCAAGGAGCTTCAGACCAAGTTCGACGCACTGGCCTGCGAGATGGAGGGCGCTTCCGTGGCCCGCGTCTGCGATCAGTTTGGCGTACCCTGCGCTATTCTGCGCTGCATGAGCGATAAGGCAGACGGCATTGCCCACGACACCTATGCCTTTAACTACACCGAGGCTTCCAACACCTCCGCATCCGTGGTACAGGAAATGATGAAGACCCTCAGCACTACGCTGCCCTTCACGGATGTGAAGAACACCGACTGGTGCTTCAGCGAAGTGGCGCGGGTCTATGCTGACGGCATCATGGGCGGCACCTCCAACACCACATTCAGCCCCGCCGGTACCCTGACCCGTGGTCAGGTGGTGGCGATGCTGTACCGTATGGCCGGCAGCCCCGCTGTTACTGCCAATACTACCGGCTTTTCCGATGTGGACAACGGCGCGTACTATGCCGATGCCGTGAAGTGGGCCTCCGGCAAGGAGATCGTGGGCGGCTATGCCGACGGTACCTTCGCGCCCAACCGCGCCATCACCCGTGAGCAGCTGGCTGCTATCCTGTACCGCTACGCCAAGGCCAACGGCGCGGACATCAGTGTGGGTGGGGACACCAATCTGCTGAGCTACAAGGATTTCCAGAGCGTTGGCCAGTATGCGGTGCCTGCTCTGCAGTGGGCTGTGGGCAGCGGCCTGATCGGCGGCACCACCAATGCGATGCTGTCTCCCAAGGGGACGGCAACCCGGGCACAGGCCGCTGTGATCCTGGTTCGTTTCGTCGGAATGACCGCCGCGAAGTAATTTCACCAGTTCCTCTGCACCGGCTCCGCCCTTGGGCGGGGCCGGTTTTTCCACGGGAAGCGGTTGGAACGGAAAAGTCTGTATTTTCCGGGGAAAAACCGGAAAAATACGGTTGACAAACGGTGAAAATGTGATATGATAACCGAGTAACTGGATATTTGGCGAAGAAAAGGAAGAGTAGCCGGTCGAAAGTCTGTAAAGAGAGCCGCCGTTTGGTGCGAGGCGGACAGACGCGGCGGTGAAAATCACCTTGGAGCCTCCTGCTGAAAGACGACGCGAGTAAGCGTGGACGTGTGACGGGCGTTATTCCGTCAGCCTGTAATGGCAGGCGTGAGTGGCCGCGCTCCGCAAGGAGACCGGCAAGTAGAGTGGTACCGCAGAGTGTTTTCAAACGCTTTGTCTCTGAGTTCAGAGGCAAAGCGTTTTTTGTTTTGCGTGAAGGAGGATTGCCTGTGGAGTGTCCTGTATGCGGTAAGCCCATGGAAGAGGGATACCTTTCCAGCAAAGGCCCTGTGTTCTGGTCGGAGGAGGTCTCCGGATTTTCCCTGCCGACCCGGTCGGGAGATGTGCTGCTGGGAAAAGCTATGGGGCTGCTGCGGCCTAAAGCCTACCTCTGCCGGAACTGCCGGACGGTTACGGTCAAATACTGAAAGACAAAGGAAACTTACAAATATAAAAGGAGACGCATCATGGATTACAACAAGACCATCAATCTGCCCAAGACCGACTTCCCCATGCGGGCGGGTCTGCCCAAGCGGGAGCCGGAGATGCTCAAGCGTTGGGAGGACATGGACCTCTACAACGAGCTGCTGAAGAAGAATGAGGGCAAGCCCCGCTTCTCCCTTCACGACGGCCCTCCGTTCTCCAACGGCAGCCTCCACATGGGCCACGCCCTGAACAAGTCCCTGAAGGACATCATCGTCCGGTCCTACGCCATGCGGGGCCGGTACACCCCCTATATCCCCGGCTGGGATAACCACGGTATGCCCATCGAGAGCGCCATCATCAAGGAGCAGAAGCTCAACCGCAAGGCCATGAGCGTGTCTGACTTCCGCACCGCCTGCCACGCCTATGCCGAAAAGTATATCGGCATCCAGATGGAGGGCTTCAAGCGCCTGGGCGTAGTGGCCGACTGGGAACACCCCTACAAGACCATGAACCCCAGCTTTGAGGCCGAGGAGGTCAAGGTCTTTGGCGAGATGTACAAGAAGGGCTACATCTACAAGGGCCTGAAGCCCGTGTACTGGTGCTACCATGACGAGACCGCTCTGGCTGAGGCTGAGATCGAGTATCAGGATGATCCCTGCACCACCGTGTATGTGAAGTTCCCCATGCATGACGATCAGGGCAAGCTGAGCCATCTGGACAAGTCCAAGCTGAACTTCGTGATCTGGACCACCACCATCTGGACCCTGCCCGGCAACCTGGCCATCGCGCTGCATCCCTCTGAGAGCTATGCCGTGGTGAAGAACAACGGCAACGGCGAGATGTATATTATGGCTGAGGCCCTCACCGACAAGGTGATGGGCGTGGCGGGCATCTCCGATTACGAGATCGTGGAGACCCACGAGGGCGCCTTCTTTGAGAATATGCTGGCGGACCATCCCTTCCTGCCCAAGACCAGCCGTCTGGTGCAGGCCGATTATGTTACCATGGATTCCGGTACCGGCTGCGTCCACACCGCGCCCGGCTTCGGCGCGGATGACTACCAGACCTGCAAGCGCTACGGCATGGACATGGTGGTGCCTGTGGACGATCAGGGCCGCCACACCGACTATGCCGGCAAGTACGCCGGGATGGTGGTGGAGGAGTCCAACCCTGTCATCCTGAAGGATATGAAGGAGTCCGGCGCTCTGCTGGCCAGCGAGGAGATCGTCCATAGCTATCCCCACTGCTGGCGCTGCAAGCATCCCATCATCTTCCGCGCCACGCCCCAGTGGTTCTGCTCTGTGGACGCCTTCAAGGACGAGGCCTGCGCCGCCTGCGACGAGGTCCGCTGGGTCCCCGGCTGGGGTATCGACCGCATGAAGAGCATGATCCGGGAGCGCGCCGACTGGTGCATTTCCCGCCAGCGCCGTTGGGGTCTGCCCATTCCTGTGGTGTACTGCAAGGACTGCGGCAAGCCCGTGGTGACCGACGAGACCATCGCCGCCATTTCCGAGATGTTCGGCAAGGAAGGCTCCAACGCTTGGTTCGATAAGGACCCCGCCGATTTCCTGCCCGCCGGTATGACCTGCCCCCACTGCGGAGGCAAGAGCGGCTTCGAGAAGGAGACCGACACGCTGGACGGCTGGTTCGACTCCGGCTCCACCCACTACGCCTCCATGAAGCGGGATCAGAACTTCTGGCCTGCCGATATGTATCTGGAGGGCCTCGATCAGTACCGCGGCTGGTTCCAGTCCTCTCTGCTGACCGCCGTGGGCGCCTTCGGCAACGGTGCGCCCTTCAAGGAGTGTGTCACCCACGGCTGGACCGTGGACGGCGAGGGCAAGGCCATGCACAAGTCTCTGGGCAACGGCGTGGACCCCGCTGACATCTTCAACAAGTACGGCGCGGACATTCTGCGCCTGTGGGCGGCTTCCGCCGATTACCACGCCGACGTGCGCTGCTCCGACGCCATCTTCAAGCAGCTCTCTCAGAACTACCTGAAGTTCCGCAACACCGCCCGGTACTGCCTGGGCAATCTGGACGGCTTTGATCCCAACAACCTGGTGGCTCCCGCCGACATGCTGGAGCTGGATCGCTGGGCCGTCACCCGTCTGAACGCCCTGATCGAAAAGTGCGACCAGGCGTACAACGACTACGAGTTCCTGGTGGTGACCCACGCCGTCAACGATTTCTGCGTGGTGGAGCTGTCCAACTTCTATCTGGACATCATCAAGGACCGGCTGTACTGCGATGAGACCGACGGTCTGGCCCGCCGCAGCGCCCAGACAGCCCTGTACCTGATCCTGGATACCATCACAAAGATCATGGCTCCCATTCTGTGCTTCACCGGCGACGAGATCTGGCTGGCCATGCCCCACAAGGCGGGTGACGACGACCGGAACGTGCTGTTCAACGATATGAACGGTGTGTTTGCCGACTACGCTCTCTCCGCTGATGAGATGGCCAAGTGGGAAAAGATTATCGAGGTCCGCGACGCCGTCAACGGCGCGCTGGAGACCGCCCGTGCCGAGAAGAAGATCGGCAAGAGTCTGGAGGCCGATGTGGCCCTGACCGTCCCCGCCGAGGACGCCTTCCTGGCGGAGATGGACGGCGCTGCTCTGGCGGACCTGCTGATCGTCTCCAAGGTGGAGGTCACTGTGAGCGGCGAGCTGGCGGTTTCCGTCAGCGAGGCTGCCGGTACCAAGTGCCCCCGCTGCTGGAAGCACAGCACCGCAGCGGACGAGGACGGCCTGTGCCCCCGCTGCGCCAGCGTGATCGCAAAGTGCGCTGACTTCGGCGAGGTCTAAGCGTCTTATCCAATTCAAAAGTATACGAAACACCCCCGGTGTGCATCCGCGCACCGGAGGTGTTTTTGCTTGGGGGGGACAATAGCGAAACGGCGTGACTGAGCAGCTGGAAAAAACGAATTGATCTATGATCGAGAGAGGACGTCCGGGTAGAAAGTGGTTCGGACTTTTCTCGCATATTTCAAAGCCGCGGTAGACTTGTTATAGACTTTGTGGTATCATAAGTATGAAAAAAGAGCGGCAAATCGAAAGCTATGGAGGCGGCGCTATGCGTAAAATGACAGTAAAACAAGCCAGAAAAGTGAGAGACGCGCTGATGATTGGCGGTACCATAATTGTGCTGCTGGCATATTTTTGGAAACCTTTTGTTTGCGTTGGCGTTATAGTAGGACTTTCGGGCTTGATTCCACATTTCCTTTATAACAGATGTCCCCATTGTGGCAAGCAACTTTACAGAAATGAGGGAAAGTATTGTCAGTATTGCGGGAAACAACTTGATGACTAAATTTAAAATTTACCGAACTGATAAAATCTCATCAGAAACGAAAAGGCACGTTTCTGTACGCTGTTATCGAGAGTCACGCGTCCCGGACCGGATCATTTGGCCCTAGCGAGGCTTTGCCGCGAATATCAATAAACCCTCCGTATGCGCTACGTCATGCGGAGGGCTTTGCGTTTTATGAACTCCGGGTGTCGTTCCGGGGATACTTCTTATGCTGCGGAGTCAAAGACTTCTTCCATCAGGAAGATGGTGCCGTCCTTTCCGCTTTCCACAATGGCGTACTGGCGGAGGGCACCGTCCGCGTCCACATAGGAGACGCCCCGGTTGGGGATCGTTTCCACAAAGGGAATGGCCAGCAGGAGGGGACGGTCCGGGGAAAGGGCATCCGCCGTGTAGAGGTCATCCTCGCGGGTGAGCGTGAGCTGGTCGCCGCCCTCCCGGAAACCCACGATGAAATAGTGGAAGTCCGTGACGGAGTGGGTGGGAAGGAGTACGATCTCCGCCATGGGGTCCGCCTCCCGGTAAGCGTCATAGCCGCCCTCTGCCAGACCGGCATCCTCTGCGGGAAGGACGGAGAGGGCCTCGCCTTCTAAGGCGGGGGGTTCGGTCTGGGCGGGAGGCTCGGATGGCTCTGCCTGCTGGGGCGACTGCTCCGGGGCGTGATCTGCTGGTTGGCCGCAGGCTGCCAGACACAGCAGCAGGGAAACGGTCATCAACAGGGTCAGGATGCGTTTCATGGGATCACTCCTTTACAAGCGGGAAAGCTCAGTCCTTGTCCTTGGCGGCTTCGAAGGCCTTGACCTCCTTCAAGGTCCAGCCGGAAACCGTCAGGTCGGCGGCCATCACCGGGTCCACAGGGACAGCCAGATACATATTGTTGCCATAGGTATAAGCGCCGGAGGTGACGCCGATGACCTGACCGTGGGCGTTCATCAGTGCGCCGCCGCTGCTGCCCCGGGAAATGTCGGCGGAGTTGACAATGCAGGGCAGGGCATAACGGTCCAGCTCATGAGCGGTGGAGCCGATGATGCCGGAGCTGATGGCCAGCCCCAGACCCAGAGGGTTGCCGATGGCGTACACCGGATCGCCGGGGCGGATGTCCGCCGTGCCCACCAGATCCAGATGGTTGAAGGTGGAGGTGGTGCGGCGGGACTGATTGGTCCGGGAGACCTTGATCACGGCGATGTCGATACCGGTATCGTAGTAGAGGACCCGCTCCACCTCATAGGTTTCCCCGTTGAGCAGGGTGGCGGTGGCCTTGATGGAATCCTCGATGGAGTGATAGTTGGTGACGGCCAGACCGTCGGCGCTGATGAAGAAGCCGCTGGCGTCGGCGGAGGAGACCTCATCGTGGACCTGCTCCTCTGTCTCATACAGGCTGAGCTGGAAGGCGGCGGAGAGGTAGCGGTCCGCCAGCTGGCGGGCGGTATAGTCCTTGTTCAGCAGTCCCAGAGCGTTGGCGGCAGAGGCGGTGCAGACACCGAGGTCCATCAGTCGGGAGAGCACCGTTGTTTCCGTTCCCTTATAGCAGAAATCCAGAGCGTCATAAATGGACTCCGCCAGATCGCCCACGGAGAGTATGCCGATTAGCTGGCGGCCGGTGAGTCCGATCCGCCAGGCGAAGGCTGCGGCGTCGGAGATCTCAAAGTCCCCGGTCTTGTCGCTGTAGCCCAGCATCCGCAGCAGCATAGCACACCAGGCGTCGGCGTTCAGGTGACCGTTGGGATCAAACTGTACGTTGCTGACGCCGGAGATCCAGCCCCGGCGGTTGGCGTAGTTCGCAGCGGTGCGGGCCCAGTCCGGCACATCCCGGAAACCGGCAAACCAGCCGTCGGTGTCCGGCTTTTTCTCGCCGCCGGCCAGACGGACCAGCAGCACGGCGGCCTGAGCACGGGTAGCGGGAGCGGTCAGGTCACGGCCGGGGTCCTCGGAGAGCAGATGCAGCACCGTCAGGGCATCGGCCCGGCGGGCAGCATCTCCGGTCTGGGCGCTGGCCATGGGGACGGCGCAGATGAGAAGCATCACCGCGCACAGCGCGGATAACAGTCGTTTTTTCATGAAAAAGGCTCCTTTTGGATTTGGTGGCCTACATTGTAGCACCGAATGGACCGGATTGCAAGACACCGGAGCGTTGGGCAAAAGAGGGGGGAGATGGACGGTAGACAGCAATCAAAAAAACTGGTATGATAAACGTATCGAAGAAACAAACTTAACTTTATGATAAGGAGTGACTTAAAATGGAACTGAAAGACATTTTGAGCAAGTGCGATCACACGCTTCTGGCCCAGACGGCCACCTGGGACGAGATCAAGGCCATCTGCGATGACGGCATGAAGTACGGCTGCGCCAGCGTGTGCATCCCCGCCAGCTATGTGAAGCAGGCGGCGGAGTATGTGGCGGGCAAGCTGCCCATCTGCACCGTCATCGGCTTCCCCAACGGCTATGACACCACCGCGGCCAAGTGCTTCATGGCCGCCGACGCCGTGAGCAACGGCGCGGAGGAAGTGGACATGGTCATCAACCTCGGCTGGGTGAAGGACCGGAAATGGGACGAGCTGCTCTCGGAGATCAAGGCCATAAAGGAGGCCTGCCGCGGCAAGCTGCTGAAGGTCATCATCGAGTGCTGCTTCCTCACCGATGAGGAGAAGATCAAGCTGTGCGAGATCGTCACCGCCTCCGGTGCGGACTACATCAAGACCTCCACCGGCTTCGGCGGGGGCGGCGCCACCCGTGAGGACGTGGCCCTGTTCGCCAAGCACGTGGGCCCCAATGTGAAGATCAAGGCTGCCGGCGGCATCGCCAATTTGCAGGATGCGGAGGATTTCATCAATCTGGGGGCTTCCCGTCTGGGCACCAGCCGCATCGTGAAGGCCGTAAAGGCCATGGAAAAATAAAAGGAGGATACTATGGGAACGCCGCATAATGAAGCCAAGAAGGGCGATTTCGCCAAAACCGTACTGATGCCCGGAGACCCCCTGCGCTCCAAGTTCATCGCGGAGACCTTCCTGACGGATTTGAAACTGGTAAACAACGTCCGGGGCGTTCAGGGCTATACCGGCCTGTATAAGGGCGTGCCGGTGAGCGTCATGGCCTCCGGTATGGGTATGCCCTCCATCGGTATTTATTCTTACGAGCTGTATACCCAGTATGATGTGGAGAATATCATCCGGGTGGGCAGCGCCGGAGCCCTGCGGGCAGATCTGGAGCTGGGCAGCGTGGTGGCCGGTCAGGGCGCCTGCGCCAACTCCGCTTATCTGGAGCAGTATGAGCTGGGCGGCACCTTTGCCCCCATTGCGGACTTTGACCTGCTGATGGCGGCAGTGGAAAGCGCCAAGGAGCTGGGGGTGAAGATGCCTGTGGGCAACCTCTATTCCTCCGACACCTTCTACGATGCCGCCGGACGGAACATGCGCTTCCAAAAGATGGGCGTCATGGCGGTGGAGATGGAGGCTGCGGCCCTGTACTGCAACGCTGCCTACACCGGCAAGCGGGCGCTGGCCATCTGCTCCATCTCCGACAATCTGGTGACGGGGGAGGAGCTGTCCCCGGCGGACCGGCAGACCACGTTCACCAACATGATGAAGATTGCGCTGGAAGTCGCCGTGAAGATGGCGGACTGAGGCCGATAGACTGTTAACGCTTCCTGAAGGGAACACCCCGCCCGATCCCGGGCGGGGTGTTCTTTTATGCGTGAAAGATATGGCAAAATTGAAAACAATTCGGGTTTCTTATTGCATTGCCCGGGTGAAATTGTTATAATGACATAGACCCTTGAGGTCGACCCTTTTAAAGAGCTTGCACCCGGCTTCCGAAGCCATACATAGGCTGTGATCCCTCCGGGGAACACGGCACGGTGCGTTTCAGAGCGGGAGCGGACGTTAAAAGGAGAAAACATGAAAGAGGTAGATTCCAATGAAGAAGTTTCTTGCTTTGACTCTGGCATTGGTCATGTCTCTGTCCCTGGTAGCCTGCGGTGATAAGAAGACCGACGATACCAAGACCGATGAACCTGACCAGAAGACCGAGCACCCCGCAGAGAACGAGGGCGCCTATAAGGTCGCAATGATCACCGACTACGGTGACATCACCGACCAGTCCTTCAACCAGACCACCTATGAGGCCTGCAAGGCGTTTGCCGAGGACAACGACATCGAGTTCAACTACTTCAAGCCCGTCGGCGACAACACCGCCGACCGTGTGGCTATGATCGAGAAGGCCGCGGACGAGGGCTACAACGTGATCGTGATGCCCGGCTACGCTTTCGGCGGCGCCATCGTGGAAGCTGCTCCCGAGTTCCCCGACGTGAAGTTCATCGCTCTGGACGTGGCTGCCGGCGACCTGTTGGAAACTGCTGTGGCCAAGGCTGGTAAAACCTATGATTACACCCCCGACAACTGGGATCTGAGCGAGTACGTTGACATGAGCAACGTGTACTGCGCCGTGTATCAGGAAGAGCTGTGCGGCTACATGGCCGGTTACGCTGCTGTGAAGCTGGGCTACAAGAACCTGGGCTTCCTGGGCGGCATGGCTGTTCCCGCTGTTGTCCGTTATGGCTACGGCTTCGTGCAGGGCGTTGACGCCGCTGCCGCCGATCTGGGCCTGACTGATGTGAGCCTGAACTATGTCTATGGCGGTCAGTTCTTCGGCGATGCCGATATCACCGCTGTGATGGATACCTGGTATGCCGGCGGCACTGAGGTCGTCTTCGCCTGCGGCGGCGGTATCTACACCTCCGCTGTGGACGCTGCCAAGAAGGCTAACGCCAAGGTCATCGGCGTGGACGTTGACCAGGCTGGCGTCATCGCTGGCTACGCCGGCGTGGAAGGCATGACCGTCACCTCCGCTATGAAGGGTCTGTATCCCACCACCTATGACACCCTGACTGACGTTATCGTCAACGGCAACTGGGATGCTTACAAGGGCAAGATCGCTACTCTGGGCCTGGTGTCCGGCGATGATCCCGAGCTGAACTACGTCCAGATCCCCATGGGTGAGGGCACTCAGTGGTCTGACAGCTTCACCCAGGATGACTACAAGGCCATGGTGAAGGATATGTTCGACGGCAAGATCACCGTTTCCAACGATGTGAGCAAGACTCCCTCTGACTTCGCCACCGTGATCGCTGTGGAGGACCAGGGCGCTATCAAGGGCTAAGCGCAGAGCACAAATCTATATGCGAAAAGGAACGTCCTTTCGGACGTTCCTTTTTTATCCGTCAAAAGAAGGAGGTACGGAAAACCATTGGCACACTGGTGGAATGGGGCATTTCGGATGTTGGAGCGGCTGGCAGTTTTTTCGGGAACAGTTTGCGGAAAGCGGACGAGTCTCCCGATGGAAGCGCCCTGAGGAGACCACTCTTCAAAAAAATGATTCCGGCCGTCGATTTGCCTTTCTTTTTGAGCGGAGTTATAGTATACTGAACGTAATACTGGATGTGAGGGCAATATGCCGCTGCCGGTAAATGAATATGGTTTCCGTCCCCGCGAGATCCACACGGCGGGCCATTAAAACGGAAGGAGGGCGGTTTGACTTGGAAACGAATTACGCCATCGAAATGCTCCACATTACGAAGCGGTTCCCAGGCATCATCGCCAATGATGACATTACCCTTCAGCTGAAAAAGGGTGAGATCCATGCCCTGCTGGGCGAAAACGGCGCGGGCAAGTCCACGCTGATGAGCGTGCTGTTCGGCCTGTATCAGCCGGAGGAGGGCACGATCAAGAAGGACGGCAAGGAGGTCTCTATCAAGGACCCCAATGACGCCAATGACTTGGGGATCGGCATGGTGCACCAGCACTTCAAGCTGGTGGACTGCTTTACGGTGCTGGACAACATCATCATGGGCGTGGAGCCTACGAAGCATGGCTTTCTCCAGAAAAAGGAGGCCCGGGAAAAGGTGCTGGCCCTCAGCGAGAAGTACGGTCTCCATGTGGACCCGGACGCTTTGATCGAGGACATCACCGTGGGTATGCAGCAGCGCACCGAGATCCTGAAAATGCTGTACCGGGACAATGAGATCCTGATCTTCGACGAGCCAACCGCCGTGCTGACGCCTCAGGAGATCGACGAGCTGATGCAGATCATGAAGAATCTGGCGGCGGAGGGGAAGTCCATCCTCTTTATCTCTCACAAGCTGGCGGAGATCATGGCGGTGGCGGACCGCTGCACCGTGCTCCGCAAGGGCAAGTACATCGGCACCGTCAATACGAAAGACACCACCCCGGCGGAGCTGTCCGCCATGATGGTGGGCCGCAACGTCAATTTCCATGTGGAAAAGAAGCCTGCGGAGCCGGGAGACGTGGTGCTGGAGGTCAAGAATATGACCATGGCCTCCAAGGTCCATAAGAACAACGCTGTGAAGAATGTGTCCTTCCAGGTGCGGCGGGGCGAGATCGTCTGCATTGCGGGTATCGACGGCAACGGCCAGACGGAATTGGTCTATGGCCTGACCGGTCTGGAACCGCTGGTGTCCGGCGAGCTTTTCCTCTGCGGGCAGGACATCACCCACACCTCCATCCGCAAGCGGAGCACCATGGGCATGAGCCACATCCCTGAGGACCGGCATAAGCACGGTCTGGTGCTGGACTATTCTCTGGAGGACAACATGGTACTCCAGCGGTACTTTGAGCCGGAATTCACCGACAAGGCAGGCTTCCTGCGGCGGAAGAACATCCGCGGCTACGCGGAGCGGCTGATCGAGCAGTATGACGTGCGCTCCGGTCAGGGTCCCGTTACCATTGCCCGCTCCATGTCCGGCGGCAACCAGCAGAAGGCCATCGTGGCCCGTGAAATCGACAAGGATCCGGAGCTGTTGGTGGCAGTCCAGCCCACCCGCGGTCTGGACGTTGGCGCCATTGAGTACATCCACCGTCAGCTGGTCGCCCAGCGGGACGAGGGCAAGGCGGTGCTGCTGGTGAGTCTGGAGCTGGACGAGGTCATGGACGTACCCGACCGCATCCTTGTGATGTACGAGGGTGAGATCGTGGGCGAGCTGGACCCGAAAACCACCACCCAGGAGGAGCTGGGCCTCTATATGGCCGGCGCCAAGAGAGACGAGGTGAAGGCATGAAAAAGAATATTTTCAAGAGCAACGGCTTCCAATCGCTGCTGGCCTCTCTTTTGTGCATCGTGCTGGGTCTGTTCCTCGGCTATCTCGTGCTGCTGATCATCAATCCCGCCGGCGCCGGCGAGGCGATCCTCACCGTGGTCAAAAACTTCCTGACCTATAAAAAGACATCCTCCCAGTTGAAATATCTGGGCAACACGCTGGTCAAGACCGCACCGCTGCTGATGTGCTCGCTGTCCATCCTGTTTGCCTATAAGGTGGGCCTGTTCAACATCGGCGCTGCGGGCCAGTACTGCTTCGGCGTGGCACTGAGCCTGTACGCGGCGCTGGGCTTGGGCTGGAGCTGGCTGCCCTGCCTGCTGGTGGCCATGGCCGGCGGCGCGGTGCTGGGAGCCATCTCCGGCGTGCTGAAGTCCTATTGCAACGTCAACGAGGTCATCTCCGGCATCATGCTGAACTGGATCGTCCTCTACCTGACCAATATGCTGCTGACCACGGTGAAGGAGGCCGCCAGCCCCTACACCATCGTGCTGGCCAACAACAACCCCTCTGCTGTGCTGCCCTCTCTGGGGCTGGGGGCGCTGTTCAACAAGAATCAGTATGTGGGTCTGGCCATCCCCCTGTCCATTGTGATGGCGATTCTGATCTGGATCGTACTGGATAAGACCAGATTCGGCTATGAGCTGAAGGCTACCGGCTTCAACCGCAACGCCGCCAAATACTGCGGCATGGCGGAAAAGCGGAACGTGATCCTGAGCCTGGTGATCTCCGGTGCGCTGGCCGGCATGGGTGCGGCGCTGCTGTACCTCACCGGCTACGAGCAGTGGCAGTGCTCTACCTCCTCCGTTCCCGCCATGGGCTTCAACGGCATTGCCGCCGCCTTCTTAGGGGGACTGAATCCTCTGGGCACGGTGCTGGCGTCCTTCTTCATCCAGCACATCACCGCTGGCGGCGCGTATGTGGATAAGTCCCTGTACTGCGCGCAGATCTCCGATCTGATCTCCTCCATCATCATTTATCTCTGCGGCTTTGTGCTGTTCATGAAGCATGTGATGAACAGCTCCATTGCCAAACGGGAGGAAAAGGCGGCTCTGAAGGCCAAGGCTGCCGCGGAACAAGATGCGGCCAACGGGAAAGGAGGCGATCAGGCATGAGTTTGCTGCTGCAATATACCCTGATCTTTGCCTCCGTGCTGATCCTGGTGGCTCTGGGCGGCTGCTTCTCCGAGCACTCCGGCGTGATCAATCTGGGTCTGGAGGGCATCATGATCATGGGCGCTCTGGGCGGCGCTCTGACGATGCGCTATCTGGGAGAGAACAGCTCTCATTTTGTGACGATCCTGGCAGTGGTGCTGGTTTCCGCCGCGGTGGGCATGGTGTATTCCTGCCTGCTGGCTGTGGCCTGCATCAACTTCAAGGCAGATCAGACGTTGGTAGGCACAGCTTTGAACCTGCTGGGCACCGCCGGGGCCACCGTCATTGTCAAGGCCATCAACACTGCGGCCAATCCCGATGACGTATCCTCCATCATTCAGTACGCCGGTGCCAAAAAGGCATTTACCGTGAACATCGGCTCCTTTGAGTTCAGCTGGTTCATGCTCATTACGGCGCTTTTGCTGGTAGCCTCCTATGTGCTGCTGTACAAGACACGGTTCGGCCTGCGGCTCATGGCCTGCGGCGAGCATCCTCAGGCGGCGGACAGCGTGGGTATCAACGTCTACAAAATGCGCTGGGCCGGTGTGCTGATCTCCGGCTTTTTGGGCGGCTTGGGCGGTATCGTGTTCATCACCGCCGGTGTGTCCGAGTGGCGGTTTGAGTACGGCGTGGCTGGCTTCGGCTTCCTGTCTCTGGCGGTGATGATCTTCGGCCAGTGGAAGCCCCAGCGCATCGCGCTGGCAGCGCTGCTGTTCGGCTTCTTCCGGGCCTTGGGCAACGTCTACACCGGCTTTGCCTTCCTGAAGACCATGAACCTTCCCAGTTCCGTTTACAATATGCTGCCCTACATCATCTCCCTGATCGTGCTGGCCTTTACCTCCAAGAACTCCCGCGCACCCAAGGCGGAGGGCGTTCCCTACGACAAGGGTCAGCGATAACCGAATCGACTGTTTGTGCTTCAAAAAGCGTCTTTCCGCATTGCGGAAAGACGCTTTTTCTCTGCTTTTTTTCGGCAGAGAAGTGATTTGCGGAATGATTTGACATGGATTTTACATGGTTTGTCTTTTGTCCTTTACATACAGCCGGTACACTGACAATGTGAAAAGGGGAAAACCCAAATATCAAATACAAATAAAAGAGGAAGACAAACATGAAAAAGACACTTGCATTGATTTTGATCCTGGCCTTGAGCCTGGCGGCCCTCACCGGCTGCGGCTCCAAGACGGAAACGCCCGCCGATACCAACACTGACAACAGCGCTCAGACGGAGGCTCCCGCCACCCTCTCCGGCAGCGTGTCCACCAACGGCTCCACCTCTATGGAAAAGGTCATCGGCGCCCTGAGTGAGCAGTTCATGGCCGACAACAGCGGCGTCACCATCACCTATGATCCCACCGGCTCCGGCGCAGGCATTGAGGCTGCCAGTAACGGCAGCGCCGACATCGGCCTTGCCTCCCGCGCCCTGAAGGACGAGGAGAAGGCCGGCGGTCTGACCGAGACCATCGTGGCGCTGGACGGCATCGCCGTCATCGTCAATGCCGACAGCAAGGTGGAGAATCTGACGGTGGAGCAGATCGGCAAGATCTTCACCGGTGAGATCACCGACTGGAGCGAGGTGGGCGGCGATGCCGGTACCATCTCCTGCATCGGCCGTGAGGCCGGTTCCGGCACCCGGGACGGCTTCGAGACCATCACCGACACCAAGGACGCCTGCAAGCTGGACCAGGAGCTGACCTCCACCGGCGGCGTCATCGAGGCTGTTGCCGGCAACCCCAACGCCATCGGCTATGCGTCCCTCTCCGCTGTGGAGGGTAAGGACACCGTCAAGGCTGTCACCGTGGGTGGTGTGGCCTGTACGGAAGCCACTGTTCTGGACGGCAGCTACGCCATTCAGCGTCCCTTCGTGCTGGTGACCAAGACCGGCGAGAACCTGTCTCCCGCAGCCCAGGCCTTCTTCGACTACGCCACCTCTTCCGCTGCCAGCCAGCTAATCAAGGCTGCTGGCGCAGTGCCGGTCGCGAAATAAGGGAGCAATCGGCGCGGATCTCGTACATCGCCTAAGATCTGTTCGATCAAAGAAGTGGGGAGGACCCCCCACAGGGTTCCTCCCACACCCTTCCTTCCCACAACATGACAAGCCCGCCTCCATCTATCACCGTAGGTGGAGGCGCTTCCTGTAAAACCGAGAAAGGAGCCAGACATGGACTCTGACGCAATTCTGACCGCCGTCAACGCGGTGGAAAGCATTACAAATCCCCCGCATACACCGGAGCGGAGCAGCTACCGCGCCCGCAAAACCGTGGAGCAGATCGTCCATTTGATTTTTCTGCTGTGCGGCATCGTGGCGGTGGCCTTTGTGCTGCTCATCAGCATTTATCTCATTCTCTCCGGCCTGCCCGCCATTCGGCAGATCGGCCTGGTGCAGTTCCTCTTCGGCAAGGTATGGGACCCAACCAACACCACCACCGGGGCCCAGTACGGCATTTTTGCCTTTATCCTCACCTCGGTCTACGGCACTGCCGGGGCCATCGTCATCGGTGTTCCCATAGGACTGCTGACTGCCATATTTCTGGCGAAGGTGGCCCCACCGAAGCTGGCGGCGGTGATCCGCACGGCGGTACAGCTGCTGGCGGGCATCCCGTCGGTGGTGTACGGTCTGGTGGGCATGATCGTGCTGGTGCCGGCCATCCGGAACCTGTTTCACCTCAGCTCCGGCGCCTGCCTGCTGGCCGCTATGATCGTGCTGGCCATTATGATCCTGCCCTCCATCATCAACGTGTCGGAAACGGCCCTTCGGGCGGTGCCCAAGGAGTATGAGGAGGCCAGTCTCGCCTTGGGCGCGGCGGAGATGGAGACCTATTTCCGGGTCAGCGTCCACGCCGCCCGCAGCGGCATCGCGGCGGCGGTGGTGCTGGGCGTGGGCCGGGCCATCGGTGAGGCGATGGCCATCATTCTGGTGGCGGGCAACGTGTCCAATATGCCGGGGCTGTTTACGCCGGTGCGCTTTCTCACCACCGGCATTATCTCCGGCATGGCCTACGCCAGTGTAGGAAGCCTGTATCAGCAGGCGCTTTATTCCATCGGCCTGGTGCTGTTCCTCTTTATCATGCTCATCAATGTGTTTCTGAATGTATGCGTTAAGAACCGGAAGGAGGGCTGACATGAACGGACAAACCTTATCCCTTCGCCGCCGGGTCTACAACCGGGGGATGCGTGCGCTGATGTGGCTGTGCGCCGGACTGACCTGCGCGCTGCTGGTATTTTTGATCGGCTACATTTTCTGCCGGGGGATCCCGGGGCTGACTTGGGAGCTGCTGTCCGGCCAGACCAGCTATATTAAGAATACGATTGGTATTTTACCAAACATTCTCAACACTCTGTATATCATTTTGGTGGCCATGGTCATCGTTCTGCCCTTGGGCGTGGGGGCTGCCATCTATCTGACGGAGTACGCGGAAAACCGGCGGCTGGTGAGCCTCATTGAGTTCGCTGCCGAGACCCTGACGGGAATCCCATCCATTATCTTCGGCCTTGTCGGCATGCTGTTTTTCGTGCAGAAAATGAATTTGCAGGCAGGTGTGCTGGCGGGCGGACTGACTCTGGTGGTGATGATTCTGCCTACCATTCTTCGCACCACTCAGGAGAGCCTGAAAACCGTGCCCCAGTCCTACCGGGAGGGAGCATTGGGCTTAGGAGCCGGAAAGTGGCGGATGGTCCGTACCGTGGTGCTGTCCAACGCCATCGACGGCATCGTCACCGGCTGCATTTTGGCCGTCGGCCGCATCGTGGGGGAAAGCGCGGCGCTGCTGTACACCGCCGGGTTTGGTCTGGTGCTCAACGATTTCTTCACGGCCCTTCATTCCTCCTCCGCCACGCTGACGGTGGCCCTGTATGTCTACGCCAACGAGCGGGGCGAGACGGCGGTGGCCTTCTCCATCGCCACCATTCTGATGCTGCTGACCCTGCTCATCAACCTCTCCGCCGCCCTTCTGGGCCAGCGGTTGAAAAAGAATTGAGGAAACCGATATGGAACCTATTTTGGAAGCAAAACAGCTGAACTTGTGGTACGGCCCGAACCATGCCCTTCACGATGTATCCATCGCCATTCCTGAGCACGAAATCACCGCCTTCATCGGGCCCTCCGGCTGCGGAAAATCCACGTTTCTGCGGACGCTGAACCGGATGAACGACCTGATCCCCGGCGTGAAGCTCAGCGGCGAGGTGGATTTCCACGGACAGGATCTCTACGGCAGCTCTGTGGACCCCACATGGCTCCGCAAGCAGATCGGCATGGTGTTTCAGAAGGCCAACCCATTCCCTATGAGCATTTACGATAACGTGGCCTACGGCCCCCGGACCCACGGCATCCGAAACCGGGTGAAGCTGGACGAGATCGTGGAGAACTCTCTGCGTTCCGCTGCCATCTGGGACGAGGTGAAGGACCGGCTGAAGAAAAGCGCCTTGGGGCTTTCCGGCGGTCAGCAGCAGCGGCTGTGCATCGCCCGGGCTTTGGCGGTGGAGCCGGAGGTGCTGCTGATGGACGAGTCCACCAGCGCTCTGGACCCCATTTCCACCTCTAAAATTGAGGATCTGGCGGCGGAGCTGAAAAGCCGGTACACTGTGGTCATGGTGACCCACAATATGCAGCAGGCCGCCCGTATTTCCGACAACACCGCCTTTTTCCTGCTGGGGGAGCTGGTGGAGTTCGGCAAGACAGAGCAGCTGTTTTCCACCCCCGCCGACAAACGGACGGAGGATTACATCACCGGGAGGTTTGGGTAAGATGCGCAATAAATTCGATGAACAGCTTTTGCAGCTCAACCACGAGATGATCGAAATGGGCGCCTTGTGCGAGGAGGTCATCGCCCTGTCCTCTCAGGCGCTGACGGAGGGGGACACGGCGCTGGCCTCCAAGGTAGCCCCTCTGGACAGCGAGATCGACCACAAGGAGCGGGAGATCGAAAACCTCTGCCTGAAGCTGCTTTTGCGGCAGCAGCCGGTGGCCCGGGATCTGCGGCAGATCTCCGCCGCATTGAAGATGATCACCGACATGGAACGCATCGGCGATCAGGCGGAGGACATCGCGGAGATCGTGGCCTTTTTAGACGGGCGGCAGGCGGAAAATGACGCCCTTTTGAAGGAAATGGCGAAAGCTGTCATACAAATGGTGACGGAAAGTGTGGACGCCTATGTGAAATGTGATATAATGTTGGCGAAAAAGGTCATCGCGGCGGATGACGTTGTGGACGAGCAGTTTGCCCGGGTCAAGCAGAGCCTGATCGGAAAGATCGCGGCGGACCCGGCAGACGGCGAATACGCCCTGGACCTGCTGATGATTGCCAAGTACTACGAGCGCATCGGCGATCACGCCACGAACATTGCCGAGTGGGTCATTTACTCCGTGACCGGGACCCACAAGGACGAAATCACACTGACATAAGGAGATTGCTATGATCTGGTGCGTGGAGGATGACGCCAGTATCCGGGATATTGAGCTGTACGCCCTGACATCCACCGGCTTTGAGGCCAGAGGCTTTGACGATGGAGCATCCTTCTGGGAGGCGCTGCAGACGGAAACGCCGGAGCTGGTCCTGCTGGATGTGATGCTGCCGGGGGAGGACGGTGTCTCTCTGCTGAAAAAGATGAAGGCCGCACCGACCCTGCGGAATATTCCTGTTATTATGGCCACGGCCAAGGGCGCGGAATACGACAAAATTCAGAGTCTGGACTTAGGGGCCGACGACTATCTGGTGAAGCCCTTCGGCGTCATGGAGATGGTGTCCCGGGTGAAGGCGGTGCTGCGGCGGTGTCATCCCGCTGACACGGGCCATGTGCTCTCTGCCGGGGGCCTTTCTATGGACCTGGACTGCCGCACCGTGACGGCGGACGGCCAGCGGCTCCAGCTCACTTATAAGGAGTTTGAGCTTTTGCGGCTGTTTCTGTCCCATCCGGGAATGGCATTCACCAGAGAACAGCTATTCACACAGGTGTGGAATATGGAGTACATGGATGACAGCCGCACACTGGATATGCACATCCGCACCCTGCGGCAGAAGTTAGGGGCCTACGGCAAGCTGATCGAGACCGTTCGGAACGTGGGCTACCGCATGGAGACCGGCCTATGACCGGGAAGATCTTTCGTTCGACTCTGGCGGCGTCACTGACGGTGCTGCTGGCATCGCTGCTGGTGATCACCGGCTGCCTTTACACCTATTTCGGCACGGTGCGGGAACAGCAGCTTCAGACAGAACTGACACTGGCTGCGGCGGCGGTGGAAGCGGACGGCGCGGACTATCTGGCCCGCGTCCGGGACACGGCAGATCGGCTGACCTGGGTGGCATCGGACGGCACAGTGCTGTATGACACCCGAACGGATACGCAGCCCATGGAAAATCATGGCCAGCGGGAGGAGATCCGGGAGGCGCTCACCGGCGGCAGCGGCAGCAGCGCCCGCTATTCCGAGACGCTGACGGAAAAGATGCTCTATCAGGCGGTGCGCCTGACGGACGGTTCTGTGCTCCGCATTTCCGGCAGTCAGAAAACGGTATGGATGCTGGTTCTTGGGATGCTCCACGCCGTCATCGTGGTGGCGCTGTTGGCGGTGGGACTTTCCGCACTCTTGGCGAGCCGGGCGGCCCGACGGGTGGTGGAGCCGCTGAACCGGCTGGATCTGGAGCACCCGCTGGACAACAACGCCTATGAGGAGCTGTCTCCGCTGTTGGGGCGGGTCTACGCCCAGCAGCAGGAGATCCGCCATCGGACCAGAGACCTCCGGCAGCGGCAGGACGAATTTGAACAGATCACCGGCAGTATGCGGGAAGGTCTGGTGCTGCTGGACCACAGCGGGCGCATCCTCAGCATCAATCCGGCGGCCCAAGCACTGTTTCATGCGGACGGTACCTGCGTAGGACAGGATTTCCTGACAGTGGATCGCCATCCGGACCTGACCGCCGCCATCCATGACGCCGCCGAGACCGGGCACAGTCAGCTGCGGGCAGAGCGGCGAGGCCGGGAATACCAGCTTGATTTCAGCCGTATCGAATCCAACGGCAAGGTGCTGGGTACGGTTTTGCTGGCCTTTGATGTGACGGAGCAGGCGGAAGCCGAGCGGATGCGGCGGGAGTTCACCGCCAACGTGTCTCACGAACTGAAAACGCCCTTGCAGTCCATTATCGGCAGCGCGGAATTGCTGGAAAACGGTCTGGTGGAGCCGGAGGATCAGCCTCGGTTCCTGAACCGTATCCATCAGGAGGCGGACCGGCTGGTATCGCTGATCAACGATATTCTCCGCCTGTCCCAGTTGGACGAGGGCGGTGCGTTGCCCCATGAGCAGGTATCCGTTTTGGAGTTGGCGCAGGAGGCGGCCCGCTCTCTGACAGCACAGGCGGCGGCACAAGCGGTGCACATTTCCGTGACCGGCACCGCCGGAACGGTTTTCGGCGTTCGGCGACTGCTGTACGAGATCGCCCGGAACCTCTGCGAGAACGCCGTGAAGTATAACGTCCCCGGCGGAAGCGTCACCGTAGAGGTGTCGGAAACGGATCGGGACGTGACCCTCTTGGTTCGGGATACCGGCATCGGCATCCCGGAGGGGGATCAGAGCCGGGTCTTTGAGCGGTTTTACCGGGTGGATAAGAGCCATTCCCGGGCCATTGGTGGCACGGGGCTGGGGCTGTCCATCGTGAAACACGCCGTAGCGTATCACCACGGGACCCTCCGGCTGGAAAGCCAGCCGGGGAAGGGAACCGTGATCACGGTGACGCTGCCCAAGGAGCCAACAGAATGAACTTCGGAAAACCGTGGGTCCTCCCACGGTTTTTCTTTTCAAACGGCCGCTTTCCGTGTATACTGGAACAAAAAACGAACGAGGTAGAGGATTATGCCGATTTTTGATACCCATGCCCATTATGACGCGGACCGCTTTGACAGCGACCGGGATGCGCTTCTTTCCGCCATGCCGGGGGCTGGCGTGGGGCTGGTGCTGGACCCGGGATGCGACCTGCCCTCCTCCCATGCGGCGGCAGAGCTGGCGGAGCGGTACCCGCATGTGTACGCAGCCGTGGGCGTCCATCCGGAGGACTGCGACGGCTTCCAAGACGAGGATCTGACGGAGCTGCGGCAGCTTTTGGAGCGGCCCAAGGTGGTGGCTATCGGGGAGATCGGGCTGGATTACTACTGGGAGGACAACCCGCCCAGAGCGTTTCAGCAGACGGTATTCCGCAAGCAGCTGGCACTGGCGGCGGAGCTGGATCTGCCGGTGATCGTCCATGATCGGGAAGCCCACGGGGACTGCCTTGCCATCATCAGGGAATTTCCCACCGTCACCGGCGTGTTCCACTGCTTTTCCGGCTCGCCGGAGATGGCAACGGAGCTGCTGAAGCGGGGGTGGTATCTGGGCTTTGACGGCCCCATCACCTATAAAAACGCCAAGCGGGCCCCGGAGGTGGCGGCGGTGACGCCGCTGGAGCGGATCGTGGTGGAGACGGACGCTCCCTATATGGCTCCGGTACCCATGCGGGGCAAACGGAATGACAGCCGGTATCTCCCCTATGTGATCGAAAAACTGGCGGAGTGGAAAGGCGTGACGGCGGAGGAAATGACCCGCGTGACGTGGGAAAACGGCAGACGGCTGTTCCGGATTTGAGATAAAAACACTCCCGCACCGAAAAGGTGCAGGAGCGTTTCTTATGTATGCAGCAAAACGGATTTCACGATGATGCTGACGCCGCCCAGCAGGAAAAACACGATGGACAGCTTTTGCAGCCGCTCTCCGCTGATGTGAGGGGAGAGGAGCCGGGCCAGCCGGGCGGCGCAGAAGGCGGCGGCCAGCGAGATAAGGCTGAAGCACAGGGAGGAGCGGTTCAGGAGCCCGGTGCAGAGATACAGCCCGGTGCGGAACAGGTTTTCACCCAGAAAGAGGAAGCAAATGCTGCCCTTGAATTCATCGTAATCCTTGGCAGTGCGTTGAAGGTAGGCTACCAGAAACATATTGATGCCGAACAGCCCCGCACACATACCGGAGAAGAAGGCCACCAGATACCGCAGCCACGGGATCTCCCGACGGTCCGGGCGGACGGGGCGCAGCCGGCGGGTGGCCATTTCCAGTCCCAGAAATACCACAACGCCGCCCAAAACCGTTTTGATGATCCAGGGCAGGGAGAAGCGCAGCAGCCAGGTCCCGGGGACCACCCCGGCCACCATAGCCAGCAGCAGGGGAAGGATGGCCCGCCAGCGGAAGTTGTTCCGGTTTTGCCAAGTGATCCGACCGTTGATGACCAGATCCGGCAGCAGACTGCCCGGTGTGATCAGGGTGTTGTCCAGCCGCATGGCCAGCAGCGGTGCGGAGATCAGGGGATTCCCGAACCCAATGAGCCACTTGAGGGTATAGGCCGCCAACTGGACGAGAAAAATAAACAGGATCATGCTTCCGGTGTAGTTCATGAGATCCCCTCCCACGCGAAGTTCTGTGTACGTTCCCAACTATACCACATCGCATCGGAGAAAAAAAGCTTTTTTCTCATTTCCGCGCCGCTGACAGTGGAAAATTGCCGGGTTTGGTATAGCCTTTGGATTTTTTGACCATACTCCTTCCGTACCTATGAACAGGAAGGGAGGTATTGTATGGAAAACAAGGTAAAAAACGTACTCTCAGGCATCGGTTTTTACGGCACGCTGACGGTGTGCCTGCTGGTGATTGGGGTGTGCGGATGGCTCTTGTTGCAGGACCGGGAGGACCCGGCTCCGCAGCAGGCAGTGACGCCGCAGATCCCTGTGTCACAGCCGGTGGAAATGCCGGAGGTGCGGCTCCCGGCGGTGGAGACCCTGGAACCGGCGCCGGTGCCGGTTCCGGTCCCGCCCAAGGAGACCAAAGAGCTGCCGGAGGTGGAGGTGGATCACACGCCTGTGGCGGCGGAAGCACCCCGTCTGGTGGTGGCCCCACTGCGGGGGGATGTGCTGACGGCTTTTTCCATGGAGGAGCTGGTATACAGTCCTACTTTGGGAGATTGGCGTACCCACAACGGCGTGGACATCGCCGCTCAGCAGGGAACCACGGTACTGGCGGCCTCCGCAGGGGCGGTGCTGTCGGTGACGGACGATCCCCTGATGGGCACCACCGTGGTGCTGGAGCATGACAACGGCTATCAGACCACCTATGCCAATCTCCAGGCCAAGCCCAACGTGGAGGCCGGGGACCCGGTGTCCGCCGGGCAGATCATCGGTGCGGTGGGGACCACCGCAGCGGCGGAGTCCGGACAGCCCCATCTGCACTTCGCCGTCACCAAGGACGGCAAGGCCGTAGACCCCAACGAATATTTGAGCGGTTGAGTGGAACAAGGCCCCGGATTTCCGGGGCCTACCGCTTTTTTTAACCGTTTTCCCGGGGAAAGTTACATCAATTCGGATTTTTTCGAAAAAATTCAATATTTTCCTTGACATTTGCTGTATTTCGGATATAATGATAAGGCTTGCAATATGTAAGTAAATCCTTGCTCTCATCTGAGAATGAGGGCCATTTGTCCAAAAGGAGGTGCAAATATGGCAAAGATTACTGCCAATTACGAGGTCGTCTATGTGCTCGACCCTGCACAGGGTGAGGAGGCTATCGCCGCTCAGGTTGCGAACTTCAAGTCCCTGGCCGAGCAGAACGGCTCTGACGTCGTGGTTGAGGAGTGGGGCAACCGCAAGCTGGCTTATCCCATCAACTACAAGACCGAGGGCTACTATGTGCTCATGACCTTCGTCAGCGGCCCGGCATTCCCCCGCGAGCTGGATCGTAAGCTGCGGATCGCCGAGGGCGTCATGCGTTCCCTGATCGTCTGCAAGGGCGAGTAAAGGAGCAGCACATGCTGAATCGAATCATTCTCATGGGTCGTCTGACCCGTGACCCCGAGCTCCGGCGCACCGGCAGCGGTACGGCGGTGACGTCCTTCTCTCTGGCTGTTGACCGGGACTTCAAGTCCCAGTCCGGCGAAAAGGAAACGGACTTCATCGACATCGTGGCCTGGCGCAACACCGCCGAATTTGTGAGCAAGTACTTCACCAAGGGCCGCATGGCCGTGGTGGAGGGCCGCCTGCAGATCCGGGACTGGACCGACAAGGACGGCGGCAAGCGCCGCAGTGCCGAGGTCGTGGCCGACAATGTGTATTTCGGGGATTCCAAGCGCGACGGCGGCGACAATTCCGGCTACAACCCCGGTTATGCGCCCGCCCCCGCTTCCCACAGCGCCGCTCCCAGCAATTTCAGCGCCAGCGGCTCTGACTTCGCCGAGATCGGCGAGGATGACGGCGAACTGCCGTTCTGATATTACTATAAGGAGGAAGCAATCATGGCTTTCGATCGTGAAGCTCGTCCCGCCCGTCCCGCACGCGGCAACAAGCGCCGTAAGGTCTGCCAGTTCTGCGCCGAGAAGTGCGAGTGCATTGATTATAAGGACGCCGCCAAGCTGCGTCGTTTCATTTCTGAGCGTTCCAAGATCCTGCCCCGTCGGACCACCGGCACCTGCGCCATGCATCAGCGTGAGCTGACTGAGGCCATCAAGCGTGCCCGTCAGATCGCTCTGCTGCCCTACGTCACCGACTAAAAGCGGCTGAATCGAATCAATCGACTGAAAAAGTCCCGAAGGTTTTCCTTCGGGGCTTTTTTTGTCGTGTTTTGAGGGAAATGAAAAGTGTTGCAGCAATTTTGCACCAACGCTGCACGGCTTCGTGCGATCTTGTTTCGCGGGCAACGGAGGCGAATATGGCGGACGCAATTCGTTACGGCTGCATAACAAGGAGGAATCGCATGGAAAACACAAGCAATTACGGCCTGAAGCGCTGGGACCCGAAGGACCGCATCCTGCACACGGAGTTCAATGACAACTGGGACAAGATCGACACGGCGCTGAAGGCCAGCGCCGACGGAGCCACGGAGGCACTGGCCGCACTGAAAAACTGCGGAAATTGTGGGATCTACTATGAGACCTATACCGGCAACGGCAAGCTGACCATGACCCGCACCTTTCCAGGCAAGCCCCTGATCATCTTTATCAGCCCGGAAGACGGCGGAGACCACGCGCAGCGGTTTATCCGCGGCTGTGCCACGGCCATGTGCCTGTGCGGCAGCGATCAGTTTTCCCCCAAGCTGACATGGACAGGGAATGCGGTGACCTGGAAAGCATCGGCCCAGCCGTCAGAGGTGGCAAACTACAACGGCACCCATTATCATCTGGTTGCTTTGCTGGATATCTCCGCAAAGTAAAAAAATTCCCCCGGACTTTCGTCCGGGGGAATTCTATTCTGCATCAGCAGAGGCGCTTATTCGTTCTTACAGAGCGAACAGGCCGGAGGCAGAAGCCAGAACGTTGCCGTCCTTATCGAAGAAGGTGAACTCGACATTAGCCTCTTCGGCCTTCTTCTGAGCGCTGGTCAGGGTGACAGTCGCAGTATCCTTGACAGCGTAGTCGCCGGTACCAGTGACATCGGCGGACTTCTCAGCGATGACAGCGCCGTTGACGGTGGTCAGCTTCACGGTGTAGCTCTTAACACCCTTCAGCTCCTTGGTCACGGTAGCGGTCACATTGTAAGCGCCGGAAGCATACTCAACAGTGGTCACGTCCAGCTTGCCAGCCTTGGTGCTGTCGGAAGAAGAGGTCTTCTTCTCATAAGGAACAACGTTGCTGCTGGAGATAACGATCCACTCAGCAGTGCCCTTGTCGTTCAGGTCGGCAGCGATGGTGCCCTGGAAGTTCTTGCCCTCGTCCTTGAGTGCGTTCAGAGCGGCAGAAATGGTGCTGTACTCCTCGATGGAGCGATCCAGGTCGCCATCCTCGTCCTCAACGATCTGAACCACGACCACGGGAGCGCCGGAAGCCAGAGTCAGACCCACGTCGTTCTTGACATCGGTGTACAGGGTGCGGCCAGTGCAGACCAGATCCTTCGGCTGATTATGCTTAACCTCGTAAGCCTTGAAGATATCGGGGTTGATGTCCTTGGAAGCGTTGAAGTCAGAGCTGCCATAGATGTCGGAAGCAGTGTTGTCGACCACCACAGCCTTGGTCACATAGCCGTCCTTATCGTAGGTCAGCTTCAGCAGGCCCTTGATGCCATAAGTGGCGGTCTTGTCCTCGTCAACGATCGCCTTCTGGATGGTATCGATGACGTCGGTGTACTTGGTCTTCACGGTCAGGGTCTCGACCTTGCCGCCCACGGCAGCGTCGAATTCCCAATAGTAGTTGCCGTCCTTGAAGGACTCGCTCTTGGCGCCCTTCAGAGCATAGGCATAGGCCTTGCTGTTGTCATCGTTGGACTCGCCCAGAACGATGGCAGCGTCGATGTACTTGTCATCGGTGTCATACAGAGCGTAGATAACGTCACCGGGAGCAGCCGTAGAAGTCTTGAAGGGAGACTTTGCGTTCAGGACCAGATCCACATCCTGCACGCCGGTGTAGACAGCGTCCACCTTGGAGATGCCAAACTTGACGTCTGCGTAACGATAGTCACCGACATCACTATCGACTTCGTCGGTCTTGACAGTGATGTAAACGGAGTCGTCGTTGCCCCAGGCATACTTGCTGCCTTCGGCCACGCGGGCGCTCTCGCAGTTGATGCTCTTCTTGGCGGAGCCGGTGTCACCGTAAGCGACCACGATCTGGTCGGCCACAGCAGTCAGGGTGTACACGCCGTCGTCCTCGGTGTACTTGAACCACTGGTTGCGGTTAGCGTCGCCATTCTGAACCAGCTTATCAACATCCTTAGGAGCAGTTTCTCTTTCGAGCTTCTTGTTGGTCTCGTTGAAGTCGATTGCGACCTTGGACATGGTGCCGTCCATGAAGATGACCTGCGCCTCAGCGGTCTTCAGGGTCAGGTTGGACTCGGTCTTGTCGTAGCCGGCCAGGAACAGATACTTATCCGTGCCGGAGTGCAGCTTGATGCCGATGGCATAGCCGTACTGGTCGACATAGATATCATAGGTCTTGTCTTCCAGCTCTTCCTTGTTGTACTCATTCAGGACGTTGTTGTAACGGTTGATCTTCTCAGCGAAGTCGTACTGGTTGCCGCCGGTGACCACATAGTCGTCGGTAGCGAACTTGGAGATGGCAGCATCCTCAACGGTCTTGGGATCGATCACGTTCAGGATCACGCCGTCGGCGATCTGAACCAGGATGACATCGTCTTCCTTGTACTTCTCAATGCCGGCCACGTCGTCCAGATAGACCTTGGTGGGAGCGTTAGCGCCGTAGTTCTTGACGCCAACAGACAGGTATTCCTTCTTGTCGTTGTAGTCAGCGGAAACGTCAGCGATGTAGGTGTTGATAATCACAACATCGATGGTCTCCTCATCGGTGTCAACATAGACCTCGGTCAGAACGCCCTTGCCGGAAGCACCGAAGGTGTCCTTGTTGCTCTTCTTCACGTCGGACATCAGATCGGTGACGACGGAAGCGGGCTGGACCTTGCCGTCGACATAGTAGGTCACTTCGTCGAACTTGGCAGCGGCAGAACCGATGTCGTTATAGACCTCGCCGCCCTTGACCTTAGCGGTGTAGGAAGAGACCAGAGTGGTGTAGTCCACATAGGTGCCGACCTCGGTCTTGTTGTTGATCCAAGTCACAGCGGGACGGCCGAAGTCGTCAGTCACGTTGCTCTTCTTGGTCAGCTTGGTGAAGTAACGCTCAGCGAACTGCATCTTGTCATCGTTCTTGATGGTCTCGATGGAAGCGCTGTTGGTAACGTCCTTGCGAGCGCCGGCAACGGTGACGCCGCCGATGGTGATGGTGGTGTCATACTCGACCATGGTAGCCTTCAGGGTGTTGAAGGCATACAGGCAGGCTTCCTCACGGTTGACAGCCTTGACACCGTTGAAATCGCCCTTCAGGCCCTTGTTCAGGCCGGCGTTGATGGCCTGCTTGGCAACATTGATGGACCAGTTGGGGCTGGTGTAGCCCTCGACATCAGCCTTGTAGCCCAGAGCGCCCAGCAGCATCTTCATGAAAGCATAGCCGGTCAGGGTGTTGGCGGGCTTGAAGGTACCGTCAGCATAACCGGAGATGATGCCTTCCTTCTGGCAGTAAGCAATGTAGCCAGCGAAGGTGTGGTTGGTGGGGACGTCCTTG
>OHYO01000125.1_pt1 | contig 39352 bp, 30 predicted proteins | sample 1580291 | NCBI WGS metagenome assembly OHYO01 (sample SAMEA3882526, study PRJEB24775) | human gut metagenome | biome: human-associated habitat; feature: intestine environment; material: feces | place: Netherlands | collected 2009/2010
TGTCAATCATCCGCAGCGCCATCTCGCACACCGTGCAGGTATCGGTATTCATTTTTCTGGTGACGCTGATTCTGGTCGCCGTGCTCGAGACCTTCGGCGAGTCCGCGATCGAGCAGTTCCTGCGTGGCAACGAGACGCTCGCCGTCCTGGGTTCGGCGCTTGTCGGCCTGATTCCCAACTGCTCGGCCAGCGTCGTCATCACACAACTGTACCTGGAAGGCGCGCTGCAGCTGGCCCCGATGCTCGCCGGCACGCTCATCTCTGCTGGTGTGGGCTACCTGGTGCTGTTTCGCACCAACCGCAGCGCCCGCGAAAACGTCCTGTTCCTGATCATGATGTACGTCATCGGTGCCGGCTGGGGCCTCATCCTATCCGCCGTTGGCCTTTAAGTAGATTATTGGGACATGTCTTACGATCTACCCCTGTGACCAGGGCATTCCCCGCTGCCAAAACAAAAAGGTAGATTTTTAGGCACGTCCCAAAAATCTACCTTGGTTAGCGCAACAGCTCGGTGAGGTTTCGCTTAAAACGAGCGCGGTCTTCGCTGGTAAATGCCGCCGGTCCGCGAGTGCGTCCGCCGGCGCGGCGCACCTTCTTTTCCTCGTGGCGAATAAACAGTTGCATGTCGATGGTCGCCTTATCGTAGACGCGCCCGCGCACGCCGATGGCGGCGGCATCGCGTCCGAGCACCATGCTCGCCAGGCCTATGTCTTGTGTCACGACCACGTCGCCAGCCTGCAAGCGCTCGACAATGGCAAAGTCGGCGCTATCGGTTCCCACACTCACATCGAGCGTCGTGACCCAAAAGCCCCGACGCGCGTGCTCGGCATCGCGCGGATCGTCGCGGCGAATGTGGCGTTCCAGGTTCTGCGTGCTGTTGCCGGCGATAACAACGGCGACGCCCGCCCGCCGCGCGCAGTCGATCGACTCGCGCGTAACCGGGCAGGCTTCGGCATCAATAAAGAGCGTCTTTGGCATCTAGTGCACCAGTTTGCCAAATTGAATAGCGCGAACAATCAGCGTAACGCCAAACACCAGCAGCGCGGCGCCGCTAAAGATAACGAGCATCTTGGCCGACCACAGCGGATAGATAAACACGAACATGCCGGCGATGATGGAGAGTGCGCCGCTCAGGATAGCGAGGGCGCGGTTGGACGAAAGCTCGGACTCCAGAATGGACATGACACCTTCGACAATCCAGCCAAAGCCGGCCACGATAACCACCATCGTGGTGAGCGTCGCGGTCGAGAGGGCCTGGTTGCGCAGGATTATGACGCCGCCCAAGATAATGAGTAGGTTGGAGATGATGCTCGTCACGCGCCAGCCGGTGGGCAGCAGCGGCTCGAAAACAGCGGTAAACAGCCTGATCGCGGCCGTGATCACAAAGTAGAAGCCCAGGACGGTCGTCAGGAAGACGAGGGACTTGGCGGGCGCAAACAGCAGTGCGATGCCGGCGACGAGCGCTAAGACGCCCGTGATGGCGTAAATCCAGCGCACGGCCTTGACGGCCTTTCCGGCCATGCTTTTCTCGTCAAATCCAAACGCGCTCGATCGCTTGTCATCGTTCTTAAAGATGCCCATGATGTCTCCTTTCCGTGCGGCGTAAGCCGTAGCTCTTGCAACCAGTATCGCCCAAGGGCGCCGTCGCGTGGGGCGGAAAGGGCGAATGGGAGCCTCACCTTCCCGAATTGTTATCTTTGTTCCCGTTTGGATGTGGGATATTCAACAGATGTAGAACATTGCAGCTCTGTTCGTTATTGCCTACGTTTTAGGTTAGATTTTCTTAAGGACAATTGGCTTTTATTGAGGGGTCCCTATGAACGAAACAGTTCCCACGGCGCCGGTAAGCGCTGAGTCGATGGCAAAGCAGGGTTGCGAAAAGCTTGGCCTGTACACGTTTGACGCGCTGGTCCGCCGCGCCCGCACGTGCCGCCGATTTGACGAGTCCATGCGCGTGCCGCGCGAGTTTTTGCTCGAGCTGGCGGAACTTGCGCACCTGGCTCCCTGTGGTGCCAATGTCCAGCGTCTGCGTTTTCATGTGGTAAGCGGTGCAGAGGACTGCGCGCGTGTATTTGACGAGCTCGCATGGGCCGGCGCACTTAAGGACTGGCCGGGTCCTGCCGAGGGCGAGCGCCCGACCGGCTACATCGCGATTCTTGCTGAGCGCGCCGTTCCGGGCAAGTCTGCCGCTCCCATTACCGAGGTCGACACGGGCATTGCCGCGCAGACGATGATGCTCGCCGCCCGCAGCGCAACGCCCGAGGTGGCAGCCTGCATGTTCAAGGCCTTTACGCCCCATGCGATTGATGCCATGGGGCTCGATAACGACAAGTATGAGCTCAAGCTGATCATGGCGTTTGGCGTTCCGGCCGAGACACAGGTGATCGATGCGATCGATTCCAACCCCGACGGTTCCATCAATTATTGGCGCGACGAGGCGCAGGTGCACCACGTACCCAAGCGTCCGCTTGCCGACGTGCTGCTGTAGTTGAGCGTCACCGCGGTGTGATCCGGCGGTAAACCACCACAAAGGTACCTGTCCCCTTTGCGGTGGTGCGAGAGGAGGGCGTGTGGCAGATTTGTATTTGGTGCGGCATGGGCAGACTGAGCTCAATGTGCAGAATATTTTGCAAGGTGGGCACGATTCGCCGCTTACGGCGCGCGGGCGCGAGCAAGCGCTGGCGACGCGCGCGGCGTTTGAGGCACGTGGCGTGACCTTTGACCGTGTGTATTCCTCCCCGTTGGGCCGGGCGCGGCGTACGGCTGAGCTAATTGCTGGCGAGGGCCGCTCGATAGAGCTGGTCGATGACCTACGCGAGTGGCATTTGGGCTCGCTGGAGGGCACATCAAATCGCGAGATGCCGCCGCGGCCCTGGGGCGATTATCCGGTGGCCTTTGGCGGCGAGTCGGAAGTGCAGCTTCAGTCGCGCATGGTCGCGGCGCTGTCCCGCATCATGGCCAGGCCGCAACACGACTGCGTGCTGGCGGTTTCCCACGGCTCAGCCTGCCAGGAGTTTCTTGAGTATGTGACTGGCAGGGGAGAGCTACCCGACAACGGAGCCGTGCTTCATTTTGGCTATTGCGACGGGGCGTTTTCGCTCCTTGATTGGTAACGAACGAAAGGACCCCTATGAATAAAGACCTGTATCTGGTCCGTCATGGACAGACGATATTCAACCTTAAGCGCATTATTCAGGGCTGGAGTGACTCGCCGCTTACGCAGTTGGGTTGCGACCAGGCGGCGCGCGCCGGCATGTTTTTACGTGCGCGCGGCATTGAGCCCGATCATGCCTACACCTCCACGCTTCATCGCACCGAGCAGACTATCGCCAACTTGTGGCCGGGCTTGGCGTACGAGCGCCTGGACGGCCTGCGTGAGTGGTTCTTTGGCGACTTTGAGGCCGAGCGCGTGATGCTCATGCCCGAGCGCCCGTGGCGCGACTTCTATCGCCAGTTTGGCGGCGAGGGCCAGATGCAGGTGCGCGAGCGCATGGTGGCGACGTTGACCGATCTTATGCGACGCCCGGACCACGAGTGCGTCCTCGCGGTGAGCCACGGATCGGCCATCAAGGAGTTCATGGACCACGTGAAGGGTGCGGCGGCCGACGAGCGCGATCGTGTGCCGGGCAACTGCTCGGTGCTGCACTTTGCGTTTGACGACGAATCCTACACGTTTGAGTTGGTCGAAGTCTTTACGCAGGAGGATTACGCGCGCGAGCTGGGGCTTGAACCACTTGTGGCGGCAGCAGGCCCGCAACGGGGATAACGCGAGCGTGGCGGCACGGGTCGCTGGCATAACTTCTCGACGCAAAAGGGGCGGAGATGCATGTACCTGCTGCATCTCCGCCCCCTGTTTGTTGAGCTGCCGATTTTTGTGCCGGGCGCTTTGGTCTTGCTAGAACCGTGCGACCTGGTGCGTGAGCAGACCCGTCGGAACCTGCGGCGCGGCGCCGCTGACCTGCGCGGCGGGGAAGAGCGCAGCTACGGCAAAGTTGAACGGCTCTTTGCCCGTGTAGGTGCCGGCGGCACGTGCATCGTCGGCCAGGAGCTGTGATGCCCCGACTAGCGCGACAGCGTAGGCAGGGTCGTCGGCCAGTGCCGGCTCCGGCGCCTGGTCGAGCATGGCGCGGATGGCCCCGACGGCGTCCTCGCGCTTGACCTCCCACACGCGATGCGTGATACCCGCGGGGTCGGTGGCGGCGTAGAGCGACGCGCCCTCTTTGGCGGCGCCCAGGATGATATCCATGACGGGCGAGGCCTCGTAGGCGAGCGACACGGGGCGCGGCTGCACCTTGAGCTCGGCGATCGCGCGCGCGGCGGCGGCCACGTCGGCGCTGGCATCGCCCTTGCCGCCCGCAAGTACACTCGTCGGGCAGATCGCCACGACACCCGTCACACGTCCCGGCTCGCCCGAGCATTCGTACACGTAATACGCCGCACCCGGGTCCTTGAGCATCAGACCATCGGCAAGGGCTCCGCGCAGAGCATCGTTGCCGCTCAGGATGCTGCCCATTGCAGGCAGCGCCTCGAGCACGCGGTCCTGAGCTGGGCGGATGCAGGGAAACGGAAGTGCTTTCATGGGCGGTCCTAACGTGTGAATCGGTTTGTTCGCGGCTTATTATGCCCCAACTTGGCCGCTTGCGCCCCAGAGCGTGTTGTCAGCGAGCGCGATGAGTACGTTCTGGCAGCGAACGATATCGGCGTGGGGCACATACTCGTTGGGCTTGTGCGCGAGCGCGAGCGAGCCTGGGCCATAGCTCATGCAATTGCGGTTACCTGTCTTGCCGGCAATGACGGCAGTGTCGGTGTAGCCGGTAAAGAAGCCGACGGTCGTTTCCGCGTCCGTCACATCGTCTGCCGCGCGCTTGAGTGCAGCTAGAAGGGGAGAGCCTGGGTCGCGCTCGATGGCAGGGCGGTCGCCTGTCACGGTATAGCTTCCATGGCAGCCGGGAACCGCGGCCTCGGCACCGGCGATGGCCTGCTCTACCATGCGCGTCGCGGCGACCGTATCGGTCGGCGGGGTCAGGCGCATGTCGACCCAGACCTTGGCATGGTCTGGCACCACATAGGGACGATAGCCGCCCTCAATCTGACCAAATGTGACAGTCGAAGGCCCCAGCTCATCATGCACGGGCAGCGCCGCGAACGCATGGCGCAGCGCGCAGACGACCTCGGACATGGCGGCGACGGCGTCTGCGCCCTTCCAAGGCTGGCTCGCGTGCGCCGTGACGCCTGTCATCTCGATTTCGAACCACGTGCGACCCTTGTGCGCCACCTGGATCTGTCCATCAGTGGGCTCGGTGTCCAGTACCCATTCGCGCGAGCCGACCCAGCCGGCATCGATGGCCGCCTCGGAGCCGCGCATAAAGTCTTCCTCGTCGACCGAGCAGATGAGCGAAAAGCCGCGGTGGGGCAGCGCGTCAACTGCCGCCACGCGCTCGAGCGTATGGACCAGCGCGGCAATGGCGCAGGCCAGGCCACCCTTCATATCGCAGGCGCCGCGGCCATAGAGTTTATCGTCACGCACGATTGCTCCGAGCGGGGGAATGCCTGCGTCCCAGCCGTCGCCCAAGGTGACGGTATCCATATGGCAGATGTAGACGAGCCGTGGCTCGTCGCTCAAACCGGGCACGGTGACCATGAGGTTGCGGCGTCCGGGTAGCACCTCGAGCTCGCGTACCTCTGCGGCGTCCAACGCAGGCGAATCGAGTTTGGCAATATACGCCTCGACCAGGCCTTTGATATGTTGTTCGATCTCGCCCTCATACGCACCTGGGTCGGAACTGTCGATCCGCACGAGCCCTTGCGTAAGCCGCCAGGCAAAGTCCTCGTCAACCATATGCAACCTCACAATCAGTCTGCTTTCCAAACCGATTGTAAGCCTCCTGAGAGATCCGCGGCGTGCGCGCAGCAGTATTTACCGTTCGCAGGCCGAGCCAACGCGCTTGCCGTCCAAGTGGGTTCACAAACGGAGCAGTGGGTACGTAGCCTTTATGGACGACATGCTGTGCGACATATCTGCCTTTCGGTATCACCGGATACCTCCACAGGTCTTGGCGATAATGCCGGACCTGCCCGATTCTGCGGACGATCCGCGCAGGGAGCGCCTTTGCGAGCACCCGCTCGTCACGCATTTCCTGGGCGCTCCGTTGTATGTTTTGGCGCAGGGCAGCTGCGGACGTAAGGGCGGTCGCATTGTCAGGCATGTTTGGAACGGGGAGAGGCCGTTTGACTCCGTGCTGCAGACAGAGTTTGGCCTCGATGTCGCGTCCCCGCTCTTTACCCTGTTGACCCTGGCTTCCTCGGTCTCAAACGAGCGTCTAATTATGTGCATGTATGAGATGTGCGGCACCTTTGCCGTGTGCAAGATTGCGCCTCAGGTAAAGTCGGCACTTGTGCAGGCATATGGGGGCTGGTGGGGTGACGCACAGTTGGGCTGGGAAAACGTAAAAGATGTCTCGGGGAATCCAACGGACTTGTGGAAACGACCTCCCTTGATCGAGCTCTCTGAGCTTACGGAGTACGTCGATAAGATCCGGGGGCTCCGCGGCGCTAAATCGTTCACACGTGCCGCGAAATGCATTACAGGGATGGCGGCATCGCCGCTCGAGGTCCAGGCATCGATGCTGTTTGGTCTTTCGAGGTTGCGCGGCGGCGAAGGACTGCGCCTTACCAATAACGTTGAGATTCGTATGACGCGCAGCGCCCGCCTGATTTCGGGGCTTGATAGGCGCTATGCCGATATCCTGCTGGCAAATAAGGACGGCAGCCGAGAGTGCCTTGTTGAATGCCAGGGTAAAGCCATACACGGATCCATAGAATCCAAGATCTCTGACTCCGACCGAACGACGGCCTTGCAAGCGATGGGATATCCCGTCGTTTTGATGACCTATGGCCAGCTGGCCGACTCCGATGCCTTTCGCGTGGTGATGGAGCTCATCATGTCCTATCTCGATGCGCCGCTGAAAGACAAGACACCGCGGCAGCAGCAGCTCGAACGCCGGCTTCGTGAGGAGATATTTATCGATTGGTCGGGAATGTAGTCGTGCAGGTGGAAAACGGTCGCACGAACTAGAGCTTTGGGTGCGAAAAAGGCTTCAGTTTCGCCTTGGAAGGGCTATAAAATTGCAATCCAGAACTAGTTGTTTCGGAAAATCGACAGTCAACTTGGATGTGGTATACAGAGATCGATTTTTACCTACTAAAGCCCCTGATAAAGTTGTTTATCAAAGCAGGTGCGCTCTGTGACTTGGGTATGACTGTCGATTATCCGAAAAAACTTGTCCTGGGTAGCATTATCAAAACCAGCCGGAGCAAAGAAATCGGCCCCCGTTTCGCGAAAACGGGGGCCGAATGGGCTTCATGGCCTTCCTGGCGGGCTTGGCGCCGGCGCTATTTGATCACGCGCACGCGATACATCGACGGAATCTGCTTGAGCGCCTCGATGGTGCTGCTGTCCAGGTGCTCGTCGGTGTCGAACATGGTGTAGGCGTTCTCGCCAGCGGACTCGTTGGTCATACGCTGCACGTTGGCGTTGTCCTTGGCCAGGATTGCCGTGATCTGGCCGATCATGTTGGGCACGTTGGCGTGCAGGCAGGCGATGCGGCTCGCGGCGCGCGCCTTGCCCATGCTGCAGGCGGGGTAGTTGACGCTGTGCGCGATGTTGCCGTTCTCCAGGTAATCCTTGAGCTCGCTGATGGCCATGTCGGCGCAGTTGGCCTCGGCCTCGCCGGTGCCGGCGCCCGAGTGCGTGGTGATAAACGTATTGGGCATCTTGACCGTCTTGGGCGTGGCGAAGTCGCAGCTAAACCAGCTGAGCTTGCCCTCGCGCAGGGCGGCGTCGACGGCGTCCTCGTCAATGATGGTTTCGCGCGCGTAGTTGATGAGCACGGCGTCCGGTGCCAGCAGGTTAATCTGCTCGGTGCTGATCATGCCGATGGTGTCGGCCTTGCTGGGCACGTGCACGGTGAGGTAGTCGCAGCCGCGGCAGAGATCCTCGAGCGTGCCCACGCGCTGCACCTCGCGGCTCAGCACCCACGCGTGCTCAACGGAAATGAACGGATCGTAGCCGTAAACGTCCATGCCCAGATCGACGCAGGCGTTGGCGACCTTGGAGCCTACGTTGCCCAGGCCGATGACGCCGATGCGCTTGCCCTTGAGCTCGCGGCCCACAAAGGCCTTTTTGGCCTTCTCGGCATCGACCTGGATCTCGGGGTCGTCGGCGTTGTCGCGCACCCAGTTCATCGACTGCACTACGCCGCGGCTTGAAAGCACCAGCATGCCCAGGACGAGCTCCTTGACGGCGTTGCTGTTGGCGCCGGGGGAGTTAAAGACGACGACGCCCTTCTTGGCGTACTCCTCGACGGGGATGTTGTTGACGCCGGCGCCGCAGCGGGCGATGGCGCGGATGCCCTCGGGCAGCTCGTAGCCGTGCAGGTCGGTCGAGCGCATCAGGATCGCGTCGGCCTCCTCGGCGGTGCTCACAAATTCGTAGCCCTCGCCAAACTCGACTTTGCCGTCCTTGGTGATGTCGTCGATGGTCTTAATCTTGCGCATGAAAAACTCCTTAGCAGGTTTGGTTTAAACAGGTGGTTTGAAGTGGCTGGTCGGCCCGCGCGTTGCGGGCTAGTTAGATCGCGGGCTCAAACTACGCTGCGTTTCGAAGTCCTTCATGTACGAGGCCAGTGCCTGCACGTCTTCCATGGTTACGGCGTTGTAGACGCTGGCGCGCATGCCGCCTACCAGACGATGGCCCTTGACGTTTTGAATCTGGTGCTCGGCCGCGCCTGCGACAAAGGCCGCGTCGAGTTCGGCGTCGCCGGTGCGGAAGGTGACATTGGCGATGGAGCGGCTGTCGGCCTGCGTGGTGCCATGGAACAGCTCGCTGTGCTCGAGCAGATCATAGAGCAGGTTGGCCTTGGCCCAGTTGCGCTCGGCCATGGCGGCAAGTCCGCCGGTCTGCTCAACCCAACGGAACACCTTGCCGCATACGTAGATGCCAAAGGTGTTGGGCGTGTTGAGCATGGAGCCCTTGGCGGCCTGGGTCTTAAGGTCCATGTACTGCGGCGTCTGCACAAAGGCCGGACCGTCGGCAATCAGGTCGTCGCGCACGATAACCACGGTGACGCCCGCGGCGCCGGCGTTTTTCTGAGCGCCGGCGTAGATGAGCCCGTAGCGCTCGACGTCGAGCGGCTGCGACAGAAAGCAGCTCGAGACATCGGCGACCAGCGGCACGTTGCCGCAATCGGGCAGCTCGTGGAACATGGTGCCAAAGATGGTGTTGTTCTGGCAGATGTAGACGTAGTCGAGCCCGTCGCCCGCGGCCTCGGCGGCAATGCGCGCGTTGATGTCGGCCATGTCGGGGATGCGGTCGAAGTTGGTGTCCTCGGAGCTCGCGAGCAGCACGGCATCGCCGTACTTGGCGGCCTCTTTGTATGCCTTGTTGGCAAAGTTGCCGGTCACGACGTAGCCGGCGCGGCCGCGGCGCATGAGGTTCATGGGGATGCCCGCAAACTGCAGCGTGGCGCCGCCCTGCAAAAACAGGACGCGGTAGTTGTCGGGGATGCTCAGCAGGCGACGCAGGGTTGCCTCGGCGTCGTCGATGATCTGCTGGTACATGCTAGATCGATGGCTCATCTCGAGCACGGACATGCCGCAACCGCGGTAGTCCATCATCTCGTCGGCGATCTCGGCGAGCACGCTTGTAGACAGCGCGGCCGGGCCAGCTGAGAAGTTGTGCACACGTGCCATCTTCTAGTTCCCCCTCGTAGTCGTTTGGACGTTCGGGATACTTTAGCACAGTGGAGCGCCAGGCGCGACCGTATCACGGTAAAACTCGACTGCGCCGCTATGATTTACAGGATGGTTACATGGGGGAGGGGTGCTTTACTCCTCAAGCAAATCCAAATCTGCGAGCGAAGGCATGAGGTTCTCTAGGCGCTTGATCTCTTCGTCGCAAATTAGCCACTTCCTGGTCACTACGACGCCAGTGTGGCGATGACGGCTTCGTCGCCGGCGTATATGAGGGTGTTGCCGTCGGGGATGATCGTCTGGCCGTCGCGTTTGAGCATCACGACGATAAAGGGATGCTTGCCTTGCGGCACATCGCGAAGACGCTGGCCGGCCAGGCGACCGTGGGGGGTTACGGTGACCTCGCGCAGCGTAACCTCGGCACGCTCTTCAAACGTCGGCGCGGCCATCACCAGCAGGTCACCTTCCTCGATGACGGTATCGCCGTTGGGCAGCACCGGGTGCGCCCCGTCGCGCAGCACCAGGACCACGAGCATGTCTGTGGCGCTGCCAATGTCCGCGAGCGAGCGTCCGGCAAACGGATGTCCAGCGCCCACCTTGAGCTTTACAAACGACATGCCGTCCTCGTCGCGGTAATCGTTAAAGGTGCGGCGCACGTCGCCGGTCGCATCGATCATATCGAGCTTCTTCGCCACCGCCGGCAGCAGCGAGCCCTGCACCACAATGCTCGACACGGCAATCACAAACACCAGATCAAACAGATCGTGACCGCCGGGAACACCGGCAACCACGGCAAAGAGGCTAAATACAACCGAAGCTGCGCCACGCAGGCCCGCCCAGCTTACGAGCGCGACCTGGCGGGGGTTCGTCTTAAAGGGCGCCAGGAGCACGCCGACGGCGATGGGGCGGCTCACGAAGAGCATAAACGCCATGAGTGCCAGGCCCGGCAGCAGCATTTGCGGCAGGCGTGCGGGCGTCACAAGCAGGCCGAGCAAGAAGAAGATGGCCATCTCGGCCATCTCGGTGAGGGTGTCGAAGAAGTGCGCCAGTTCGACCTTGCCGGTGATGTCGCTCGCGCCTAGCACAATGCCGGCCAGGTATACGGCCAAAAAGCCGTTGCCGCCCAGATAGCTTGGTAGCGCGTAGGCGACGATCGCCACGGCGAACAAGAAGATGGTCTGCGCGCCCTCGGCCGTTGCGTGCGCGCGTTCAATCAGACGGCCCGCCGCCCAGCCGATGGCAAGGCCCAGGCCCGCGCCCAGGATAATCTGCTTGGCCAGCAGTGCGGGAATGTTGATGTCGCCGCCGGCCGCGAGTGCGGCGAGCACGGCGGTGAGCATGTAGGCGACGGGGTCGTTGGAGCCCGATTCGACCTCGAGCAGCGAGTCGGTGCCGCCCTTCAGCGAAAGGTTGTGCTCGCGCAGCACGCTAAAGACGCTGGCCGCGTCGGTGGATGCCACGACCGATCCCAACAGCAGGCCGTCGATCCAGTCGAACCCCAGCGCGAAGTGGGCGAACACGCCGGTGATGCCGGCAGTGATGACGACGCCGAGCGTGCTCAGCAGCACCGCCGGCGCAGCGACGGGCTTGGCGCGGTCGATATTGGTGTTAAAGCCGCCGTAGAACATGATGAACAGCAGCGCCGTGCTGCAGACGGTTTCGGTGAGTGCGTAGTCGCTAAAGTCGATATGCGTCGGGCCGTTGACGCCCAACAGCATGCCCAGCGCGATAAAGATGAGCAGGGTGGGGAAGGGGAGTTTTTTGCCGACGGGTTTGATGGTCAGGCACAAAATGATGACGAGGCCGATAAAGAGAAGGATCTGGTTCATGGATGGTGTCCGCTCCTGGTTGGTTGGCGTGGCACGGTCAGTTGCCTGCGGTTATTTGTACCCAAAGATGGTGGGTTTATGGGGTTGGATTGCGGGCGTGCGCGATATCGTCATAGACGGCTGCCGTCTTTGCCTCTGCTCGGAAACCCTTTCCAGCTTTATTGCAACGGAGTACAATGGGTAACGTTTAAGTTCAACTTGAAGTTTTAGTTGCGGCACCGGGCTTCGGCCGCAATGCAAGGAGAGGCGTACCATGGCGATCTATGTGACATCTGATGCTCACGGGCACGTGCGTGCGCTTGACGAGGCCCTGTCTAAGATCTCTTTGACGTCCGACGACACGCTGTACGTGCTGGGCGACATGATCGATCGCGGGCCCGATCCGGTCGGCGTTATTAAGCTCGTGCGCTCGCTGCCCAACGCCCACGTGCTCAAGGGTAATCACGAGCAGATCATGCTCGATGCCATCATTGGCCAGGATCCGCTCGATGCCGAGACCTGGGATATCAACGGTGGCTGGACGACGCGTGAGCAGCTCAACGACATGGAATTTGAGGCATACGAGGAGCTCGTGCGATGGATGGCCGCGCTGCCGCTCTACGCGGTGGTCGAGACCGAGGAGCGCCCGTATCTGCTGGTACATGCTGGAATCGAGATGAAGGCGGCGCGCGCGTTTTTGCTTGAGCATGGTGTCGATTGTGCCGATGGCGTCGGAGCGGTGGGTGCCGATCGCGAGCTGCTGCAGCAGATGCTCGCGGTGCAGTCGTCCGATGACCTGCTGTGGATTCGTCACGGCTATTGGGATGCGTCGACCGGGCTGCTTTCTGCCGAGGGCAAGGGCCCGGTCGTGGTGAGCGGTCACACGCCCACGGTATCACTTGGGCGCTATTGCGAGGTCGGTGGTCTGGCGGGGCTCGATGAGGAATCGGGACGCGGGCAGATCGTGCGCTTGGGCGGCGAGGACACTGCTGGTGTGCCCGATCGCATCGACATCGACTGCGCCGCCGCCACCGGCTCCGAGTTCGGCCGCGTGGGCATCCTGCGCCTGGACGACGGGGCCGAGTTCTACGCGAACATCAACCCGGGCGAATGATGTCCCAAATTAGCTACCCCCATCGCTGCAATTAGGCGCCGTATGGGTTGCGGTCGCGTTCGATGCGTTGGCGGATGTGGGCGTATTCGATAATCAGTAGCACCAGGAGTAGGGCCATGATGGCTAGGTAGCTCACCACAGCGCCCATCAGACCCAGCAGCTTAATCAAGATCACCGGCAACACCACGCTTACGGCGAAGCAGATCAGGTAGATCTTGGTGACGTCTCCAGCGTGGCGCAGCACCGTGATGATGGCGTAGATAAAGTCGATGGCCGCGGTGACGCCGCCGGCGACGACCATCAGCAACGCCAGCGTACGGTAGCGCTCAAAGCTGAGGCCGTACATAAAGCTCATGAGGGGAATACCGGGACCTGCCATAAATGCGGCGCACACGCCGGTGATGACCACGATCAGCGCCATAACGGCAACAATAATCAGGTCAAAGCGACGACGCTTACGAGGATTAGCCCAAATGCTCGACAAGCGTAGGAGCTGCGGTTTATAGATAAATCCAATGCTCAGCAAAATAGCCTGCGCCGGAAAGAACAGGGCATTAAAGTACAGCTGATATTTGTATGCCAGCGTGCCTTCCATCACAAACTTGGGCATACTCTCGATAAGGTTGAACAGGAATAGCGCGCCAAAGAGTGGGGCGCACTGGACAAACAGGTGGCCGACCTCGCGCAGGCTCACGCGGCGCGATTTTTCGGTCTCGAGCAGGGCAAGCGGCGCGGTGACCAGCACGAGCGAGGCGATGGCGGTGACACCCATGACCATGGCCGCGATGGGCATACTGCGCGTGAGGAACAGCGCCACGCTAAAGACCGCGATGACGCCGACGGAGCGTAAAGTTTGGCTCATGCCAGCCAGGTAGAGTTTGTCGGCCTGCTGCAGGCGGCCTTCGTACACGTCGGCGACGCCGTCGATCACCTTGTAGAGGTAGACGCCCAGGCCGATCGTCGCCATATGCGCGTCATAGCCGCGGGCGCTGCTGTACATGAAGCCGCAGCCTAGGGCGAGCGCTCCACAAAGCCAGCGGTTGAGCTGGTAGGAGGCAAAGGACGTCTTTTCGTCGATGTCTGAGACCTGGAAATTGCGCACGCCGTAGTTGCACGCGATCATGATGAGCGTGCCGGTGACAAAGGCGATGGAGAACTTGCCGGCTTCTTCGGCGCCCACGAGCTGCGTAGACACGATGGTGAGCAGCGGAAACGCCAAGCCCCACACGGCGGTGCCGAGGGTGTTCCAAAGATAGTCGCGACTGGTGGCGTGCTCCTCGTATTCCGCTTCCTGCATGGAGAAGCCGCCGCCGTAGACAGCGCCGAGCAGGCGGTTCCACCAGGCGTTCACCATGCGGCGGACGGGGCCGGGCTCGCGATCGCCCTCGCGCCGGCGATGTGTGACTTGGCCGCTATTGGGCCCGCCGGCGTTGCGCTGGCTCAGCTCCTGGATGCGTGCGAGCTCTTCGGTGGTGTGCGAGGCGGGGAACAGGCCGTTCTCGATGCGTCCGCCCTGGGCCCTTGCGGTGCCGCTGCCCGCTACGGCGGGGTCGGCGACGCCATTGCGGCGGGCGATGGCGCGGCGAATGCTATCGAGGGGCGTGATGCTCAAAGCGGAGTCCTTTCTATTGCTGCGCTTTAGTATAGACGCGACGGTGTTCGCTCGTGTTTTTGAACAGGTTGTTCGATAATTTCGGCGGCGCCATTCGGTAGTCGGCACTTAGGGATGTTCCTTATGTGCCGGCACTTTGGGAACGTCCCTAAGTGCCGGCATCCGGGGACATTCCTTGAATGTTGCCTGTTCAAGAGTGTCCCCAATGACTAGTCGTTTAAGAACGTCCCCAATGACTGGGCCGCTTGCCTGCGATTTTTGACCGTTGGGCGGGCTTGCCGCCCTTGCCGCAAAAACGTTTTTGCATATCGGGTACAACGGGCTTTACGTGAGTAAAGTGCGCGCCGCGTCCACGTGCCGCGTTTTTAAAGGAGGCCCCATGCCTGGTGTTACCCCTGCAGAAGTTCTGTCCAATTTTGGTATTACGCTGGTCGAAGATCCCGCCGAGAATCAACCCCGTCTGCTGGTCGATCTGCCCGCCGCGGAGCTCGTCGAGCACGCTATCCGCCGCGAAGAAGGCCGCATGGCATCCAACGGCGCGCTGGTGATCGAGACGGGGGAGCGTACCGGACGTTCGCCCAACGATCGCTTTATCGTTGACACCCCCGATGTCCACGACAAGATTGCCTGGGGCGCCGTCAACCGCCCGCTGTCCGTCGAGAGCTATGAGGCCATCAAGGCCGGCATCGTCGACTATCTCAACGAGCGCGACGTGTTCGTCACCCGCGGCATGGCCGGCGCCGACCGCAACCATACGCGCCGCCTGCTCGTCGCCTGCGAGCGTGCCAGCCAGGCGCTCTTCATTAAGCAGATGCTCGCCCGCCCGCTCGCCCGCGAAATCGCACGCACCGGCGAGCCGGACTTCTGCGTGCTCGCAGCGCCCGGTTACCAGTGCGACCCCGCCATCAAGGGCCTCAATTCCAGCGCTGCCGTGGTCATCAACTTCCAGGAACGCGTGATTCTGGTCGCCGGCACCGGCTACTCCGGCGAGATCAAAAAGTCCATCTTCAGCGTTATGAATTACTTGCTGCCCGTCGAGGACGACGTGCTGCCCATGCATTGCTCGGCCAGCATGGATCCCGTCACGCACGAGACTGCCGTGTTCTTTGGCCTGTCCGGCACGGGCAAGACCACGCTTTCGGCCAATCCCACGCGCCTGCTGATCGGCGACGACGAGCACGGTTGGTCCGACATGGGTATCTTCAACATCGAGGGTGGCTGCTACGCAAAATGCGAGGGCCTGGACGCCTTCCACGAGCCCGAGATCTTCAACGCCGTCCGTTTTGGCGCCATTTGCGAAAACGTGGTGCTCGACGAGAACCGCAAGCCCAACTACGACGACATCTCGATCACGCACAACACGCGCGTGGCCTATCCCGTGGAGCACATTCCTAACGCGTGGACTAAGGGCATGGGCACCACTCCGAGTGTCGTGCTGTTCCTGACTTGCGACGCTTTTGGCGTGCTGCCGCCCATCTCACGCCTGACGGCCGATGCCGCTATGTACCACTTTGTGACGGGCTTTACGGCTAAGATTCCCGGCACCGAGGTCGGCGTCACCGAGCCCACGCCCACGTTCTCTTCGCTGTTCGGCGAGCCGTTTATGCCGCTCGACCCCATGGTTTACGCCAAGATGCTTGGCGAGCGTATCGCCGACGGCCGCACGCGCGTGTACCTGGTCAACACCGGCTGGATTGGCGGCGGCTACGGCGTGGGCCATCGCATCGAGCTTGCCTACACGCGCTCGCTGGTCGCGCGCGCCCTCGACGGCACCATCGAGGACAGCGAGTTCGTGCACGACGACATCTTTAACGTCGACATTCCCACGACGTGCCACGGCGTGCCCGATGGCATCCTGGTGCCGCGCCAATACTGGCAGAGCACCGCGCGCTATGACGAGGCCGCGCACAACCTGGCGGTGATGTTCGAGGAGAACTTCGAGAAGAAGTACTCGCACCTGCCCGAGTCCGTCAAAGCCGCCGGCCCGCACGCTCAAGTACACGCCGACGCCCGTCATCGCGGCCGCGGGTTGCTGGGACTTCGCCACTAGCTTCGCCGTGAGTCCATATCCACCACAAAGGGGACAGGCGCCTTTGTGGTGGTTTTGCTCGCGTGGATGACTCGGGTTACAATACGCCTGACATATCGTCCCCTTCTCCGGATGGGGACAGCGCAAGCGTTCTTGTGACGGCACCGTAGGACTTTGAAGGTGGCCGTCGTGAGGGCGCTTTTTGTTTAGGCGCCCTCACTCGGGCGCGCATAATGAAGGGAGAGCGTATGAAGAGCTTTATTGCCGAGGATTCATTCTGGGAGCTGTTTCCGCAGGCAGCGGTCGGTGTTGTGGTCGTGGAGGGCATGAAGCCCACGGCCCAGATTCCCCAGGAGGACGTGGATGCGATCGCCACGTTGCTCAATCGCGCCAATATCGATGCGGAGCGTCACCTGACAAGCGATACCATCAGCGAGAACGCGCCGGTTAAGGCATGGCGCGAGGCGTATCGCCTGTTCAAGACCAAGAAGGGCGCGCGTTGCTCAGTTGAGAACCTGCTCAAGCGCGTGCTCAAAGGCAAGCCGGTGGGCCACATCACACCGGCGGTGGATATCTACAACACGATTTCGTTGACTTATGCGCTGCCCGTTGGCGGCGAGGACCTGCATGCGATTGAGGGAGATCTTCGCTTGAAGGTGACCGATGGTGGCGATGCGTTCTTGCCGCTTGGCGAGGAGGCGGACGATCCGACGCTGCCCGGCGAGCTCGCCTACATCGACGATGCGGGCGCTGTGTGCCGCTGCTGGAACTGGCGCGACGGCGTTCGCACGGCGCTGTCCGATAATTCGGCCGATGCGTTCCTGGCGATTGAGTGCGTGGAGCCCGAGCGGATGGGGGAATGCCAGGCCGCGATCGATCGCCTCGCTGAGTTGCTCGAGCGTTATCTGGGAGCGACGGTTGTCGTTAAGACGCTTGTGACTCGCGACAATCCCTGCGTGGAGCTGTAGCGGCGCCTAGAACCTATTGATGCCCCAAACCACCACAAAGGTGCCTGTCCCCTTTGTGGTGGTTTTTATGTTGATGGGTTAACAAATGGGGTATTTGGGTACGGGTGTCGCCTTATGCGACTAAGATGTTTACCCGTAAGCATTATGCAAGCGAAAGGCGGTCGTCTCCCATGCAGCAGAACGACGAGACACGTTTCGAGGACTTTGTCGGACTGATCAGCGGGCTCTACAAGGAGATTCAGCGCATTAAGACATCCGAGGGCGCAAGGCTGGGCCTCAAGGGCTCCGACGTTATGTGCCTTTACTATCTTGAGCGCAGCAAGGACGGCCTGACTGGTGCCGACCTGGCTCGCATGGCAGGCGTGACCCGCGCCGCCGTCTCGCGTACGCTCGCGCATCTGGAGGAGGGCGGCTACGTCGAAGTCGATGATTCGGGCGATGCCGCCGTTAAGTATCGTGCTCCGGTTCGCCTGACCGCTCTGGGCGGCGAGAGCATGAGCGAGGCGGACCGCATCATTCGCGAGGTGCTCGATACCACCGGTAAGGCTATGGGTGTGGAGCAGCGCGAGCAGATGTATGCGTCGCTGCGCACGATTCTCAACACCCTGCGCGAGCTGTAGGGCCGCCAAGGCTTTTGCTTCCAATTAACAACTGCATAGTCCTGTTTGAGCGCGTATACCGTGCCGGGGCATTGCTGTCAAAATTCCCTGCGCGGGACCTGCGCAAGAAAGGATTCGCTATGTCCGTCCGCATTATTACCGATTCCGCAAGCGATATGTCGCCGGCCGAGCACCCAGCACTGGCCGTTTTGCCGCTGTCCGTCACCTTTGGCACCGATGTGTACATGGATGGCATCGACATCGATCACCAGCGCTTTTACGAGATGCTCGTGGAGCGCGATGAGCTGCCCAAGACCGGCCAGGTCAACCCGTACGCGTTTTCGCAGGCGATTGCCAAGGTTCGTGAAGCCGGCGATGAGGCTGTGATTATTACCGTGGGCGCTAAGCTATCAGGCACCAATCAGAGTGCCCGTACCGCACTTGCCGAGGCGCCGGGCGGCGACGTGTTCGTGGTGGACAGCAATAACGTCACCCTGGGCGAGCGTGTCCTGGTCGAGTATGCGTTGCGCTTGGTGGACGAGGGCCGTAGTGCGGCCCAGATCGCGGCGGCCGTCGAGGCCGTGCGCGACCGTGTGGTGGTTATCGGCCTGCTCGAGACGCTGGAGTACCTGGTGCGCGGCGGTCGTCTGTCTGCTGCGGCCGGCGCCGTGGGCACGCTGCTCAACGTAAAGCCCGTGGTGGCTGTCGAGGACGGTCTGATCGTGCAGCTGGGTAAGGCGCGCGGTTCCAAGAACGGCCGCAATCTGCTGAACCAAAAGGTCGAAAAAGCGGGCGGCATCGACTTTTCCATGCCGCTGGCGCTGGGCTATACGGGCCTTTCGGATGCGGTGCTCAAGAAGTATATCGAGGACAGCGCGGCACTGTGGGCCGGTCACACCGAGGGCGAGCTGCCCATCCACACCATTGGCGCCACCATCGGCACCCACGTGGGCCCCGGCGCCGTAGCCGTAGCCTTCTTCCGCCCCGCCAACTAGCTTTCCGGTCAAAACCACCACAAAGGGGACAGGCACCTTTGTGGTGGTTTATGCTTTTCCGGGTGGAAGGGAGCGAGCAATGGCGTCTGAGGGCTTTTTTGAACGGGTGTACGAGGTGGTCGAGCAGATCCCCGAGGGGATGGTCGCCACGTATGGTCAGGTGGCGCTGCTTGCCGGTCGTCCACGAAGTGCGCGGTACGTGGGGTATGCCCTGCATAGCAATCCGCGCCCCGGCGAGATTCCCTGTCACCGCGTGGTGTTTGCCGACGGGCACATATGCGAGGGCTTCGCTTTTGGCGGTCCCGATGCTCAACGTGAGCTTTTGCTAGGGGAAGGTGTGGCGTTTAAGGACGACATGCACGTCGACTTGGCCGCCTGTAGCTGGCTTGCCGGACTCTAACGGCTCTGTCGTGGCGAAAACCACCACAAAGGTGCCTGTCTCCTTTGTGGTGGTTTAGTTTACTTGGGCTAACTTATGGAGAAGCTATGGCGGCGGATATTGATCCTGCAAAGTAAACCACGGTGAACTATATTGGTTTCAGCAACGGAGCAGGCAATAGGCGATGAAAAAGCCTGCCCTGTTGAGTTTGATTCGCATCCCTCCCCTCTGTGCGATTCAACGGTGTACTTCGGGAACAGGCCCGCTGGCAACTAACTGCCGGCGGGCCTGTTCCTGTTTGTCGGGGGAGTGCGATGGACGGAGCCGAAGCGGTCCGGCTTCAAAAAAGGCGGACGCCGCAGCGCCCGCCCTAAAGCAATCGAAAGCTCAAGCCAGTAGATCGGTCTAGTACACCATGCCCATGGCGTCCTGAACCTCTGCCAGGGTCTGATCGGCGATCTCGTTGGCGCGACGGTTGCCCTCGTGCAGGACGTCCTTCACATAGTCCAGATCGTTCTCGTAGCGCTGGCGACGCTCGCGGATCGGTGCGAAGTACTCGTTGACGGCCTCGGTCACGTACTTCTTGAGCTGGCCGGAGCCGCCCATGCCGATCTCCTCGGCAATCTCGACCTCGGAGCGACCGGTGCAGATGGCGGCTGTCGAAAGCAGGCCAGACACGCCGGGGCGGTTCTCGGGATCGAATGTGATCATGCGCTCGGAGTCGGTCTGGCTCTTCTTGATGCGTTTGGCCGTCTCCTCGGCGGTCATCGAAATATTGATGGCGTTGCCGTAGCTCTTGCTCATCTTGCGACCGTCCAGGCCCGGCAGCAGCGGGGTCTCGGACAGCAGTGCGTCGACCTCGGGGAACACCTTGCCGTAGCGGTTGTTAAAGCGGCGGGCGATGGTACGGGTGAGCTCGATGTGCGGCAGCTGGTCGCGACCGACGGGCACCACATTGCCCTTGCAGAACAGGATGTCGCAGGCCTGGTGCACCGGGTAGGTGAGCAGAAGGCCGGTGAGCTCGTGGCCCGAGGCCTCCATCTCGGCCTTTACCGTGGGGTTGCGCGCCAGCTCGGCCTCGGACACCAGCGACAGGAACGGCAGCATGAGCTGGTTGGCGGCGGGCACGGCGGAGTGCGCGTAGATCATGGTCTTGTCGGGGTCGATACCGCAGGCAAGGTAGTCCATGACCATGTTGTACACGTTGTCCTGGATGTGCTCGGTCGTGTCGCGGTCGGTGATGACCTGGTAGTCGGCGATGAGCACGTTGGTCTTGGCGCCCATGTTCTGCAGCTCAACGCGGCCCTTGAGGGTGCCAAAGTAGTGGCCCAGGTGCAGACGGCCGGTGGGGCGATCACCGGTGAGCATGGTGAACTTCTCGGGCGTATTGGCCAAGCCCTCGCGAATGGCGTTGCTCTTTTGCAGCGCGACTTCGTAGCTGTTCTCGTTTGGCATGATTGCTCCTAACGTATGTTCATGGGTCAAGATGATAACGCGTTTATTGGAGGGGTGGTGCGTAAGTAGGCGAGGGGCGGGAGAGGGGCGCGCGTGGTGCGGCATGTGCGATGGGTGCGGCGCGGCCGCGCTTGGCTAACGGTGCCTTGGCACATCCTCGGCAGCTTGCCCTAGAGCTTGTGGTGGCGCTCTTCTTTGCGCTCCTCGGCTGCCTGCTCCTCCTGCTTAAAAGCGGGGTCGTCGGGGGTGACCAGCTCGTCCTCGTGCGTGCGCTTGTTGTAATGGTGGCGCAGTACGGGCTCAAACAGATGTAGATGCTTGGCAAAGGCCGCCGAGCCAATGGCGAGCACGGTAAAGATGAGCACGCGCATGGGCACCTCGACCTGGTTAATCGCGGCGGCGCCGGCCGAAAGCATGATGCACCAGGCATAGATGAGCAGCACGGCCTGTTTTTGGTTGTAGCCTTCTTGGATCAGGCGGTGGTGGATGTGGCCCTTGTCGGCCTGCCCGATGCTAATGTGGGCGCGCTTGCGGCGCACAATGGCGCTAAACGTGTCGATGATGGGCACGCCGGCAACGATGAGCGGGATGATGAGCGAGGTGAGCGCGGCGGTGCGGCTCACGTTGAGCAGCGAGATGGAGCCCAGCGCAAAGCCCAGAAGCAGCGACCCCGAGTCGCCCAAGAAGATGCTTGCGGGGTTGAAGTTGTAGCGCAAAAAGGCCAGACAGGCGCCAAAGAGCGCAATGGAGAGCGCGGCGGCGTCGATGCGGCCCGAGAGAACGGCCATCGAAAACATGGTGAACGACGCGATGCCGCAGATGCCCGTGGCCAAGCCGTCGAGGCCGTCGATGAGGTTAATGATGTTGGTGAATGCCACCAGATAGATCACGGTGATGGGGTAGGCGAGCCATCCGAGCATGATTTCGCCGGGGGCAAACGGGTTGACGATGACGCCGATTTTTAGGCCGCCCATGCAGGCGATAAGCGCGGCGAGGACCTGTCCGGCCAGCTTTTGCTTGGGCTTGAGCTGGAAGACGTCGTCGATAGCGCCGGTCGCAAAGATGACGGTAAAGGAGAGCGCCAGCATGGGATAGCTAATGTGAAGGCGCGGGTGCGGCACCAGGACGGGTGGCCAGCCTAGGTACCAGGTGCCTAGGATTTGCACAATGCAGGCAACGACCAGGCCCAAAAACACCGCCGCTCCGCCCAAACGTGGGATGGGCTTGGTGTTGATGCGGCGCTTAGAAGGATAGTCGACGGCATCGAGCTTAATTGCCAAGCGCTTGACCAGGGGCACCGCGAGGAAGGTCGTGATAAAGGCCGCCGCTGCCACGCATAGGTACGGTATGTAGCTCGGGGATGAAGCCATGAATTTAAAAACCGCCAAGCGTCGAAGGAAAAGGTCAGAAGAACGCCATGCGCAAAGGGCATAGCCGAACCATAATACTCGACCAAGGGGGGTGCATGTAATTGCACGCAGCGATAATCACGCGCTTACCAGATATTGGGATGTTGTCGATGGCTTGTCGGGATGCCGGCGGGGATCCATATGGACTGTAATGGTGATTTTCGGCAAAAGAAAACCACCCCCCACGTTACGAAAATGAACCCACCTAAAACAGGTGGGTGCCCTCATCGACTGTTCCAGCGTCCTTAACAACGAAGGATACCTGTACTAGGTACGACTGTGTGGGCTCCCTAAATAAACGCGACGGTTCACCCAGTTGCTCCGCGGGGGGCGGAATACCTACATCATAAAGCGGCACTTTATCGATTCCAGTCTTGACATTACAAAAATCGTGTCGGACGATTACGGCGCCTTAGGGACGGAGCCGTCTACCCGGTCTGGCCCTTTACGTTTGAGCTGCTGAATCGTTGTTTTGGAGCATGGTTTTATGCCGACGTCGTTGACCGAACTTTTTTCGCCCGCCTGCCATTTGTGTCCGCGCCGTTGCGGTGCGGCGCGCGATGAGGGCGCGCACGGCGTCTGCGGTGCTAACGACACGCTCAAGGTGGCCCGCGCCGCGCTTCATATGTGGGAGGAGCCGCCTATCTCGGGCGAGGCCGGTTCGGGCACGATCTTCTTTAGCGGCTGCTCGCTCAAATGTATCTACTGCCAGAACCACGAGATCTCGACCGGCAATTTTGGCCTTGAGATTTCGCCTGAGCGCCTGGTCGAGATTATGCTGGAACTGCAGGACCAGGGTGCCAACAACATCAATTTGGTGACGGCGACGCACTATGCGCACCTGTTGCCTGCCGCGATTGCCGCGGCACGGGCGCGCGGGCTGGTCATCCCGATCGTCTACAACACGAGTGGTTACGAGCGTGCGAGTGCCGTGGCGGCGCTGGGCGACCTGGTCGATGTGTGGCTCACCGACTTTAAATATGCCGATGCCGGGCTTGCGCAGTCGCTCTCCCATATAAAGGATTACCCGCGTGTGGCCGTGTCGGGTCTGGCCCAGATGGCGCGCGAGATCGAGCGCCGCGGGGGAGAGTTGGTGGACGAGGACGGGCTTATGAAGCGTGGCATGATCGTGCGTCACCTGGTGCTTCCGGGGCATGCAGACGATTCGTGTCGCGTGCTGGACCTGGTGTGGCAGACGGTGGGCGACGTGCCGATCTCGGTTATGAACCAGTACACGCCCAATGCGCTCATGCGCGAGCAGGGCGGCGACCTGGCACGCGCCGTGACGCGTGAGGAGTACGAGCAGGTGCTCGACCATGCCGACGACCTGGGCTTTACGACGATGTTCTGGCAAGAGGGCGGCGCGGTAGACGAGAGCTTCACCCCGGCCTTCGACACCACCGGCGTCCTCACCAGCGCAAAGTAGGACGTTCGTCGATGATTTTTCTGGGACGGGGATTAAAAAATCATCGAGAGGATCGCCTGTTCGAAAAGTTGTCAAAATAGCCGCGTTCCAAAAAGACTGGTTATTGGGCGTTGACAGTTGGCGAGCCGTAGGTAAAATATCGACTTGTCCTGGGGACGTAGCTCAGTTGGGAGAGCGCTGCCGTCGCATGGCAGAGGCCGAGGGTTCGACTCCCTTCGTCTCCACCCTTGGATTTGATAAGCCGCTGACATTGTGTCGGCGGCTTTTTTTAAAAGAAAGGGCTATACCATGGCCGAGCTTGAGTCCCAACCATTGTCCGACGAGGAGCGCGCTGAGTTGGAAGAGCTCCGCGCTGAGAAGGCCCGCCGCGAGGCTCGGGAAGAGGCCCGTCGCGAGCGTGAGGAGCTGGCTGCCCTGCGTGCCGAGCGTACGAAGGCCGAGGAGGCCGCCGCGAACGCCGCATCCGCATCGGCGCCCGCGCCCGCACCCAAGCCCGCTGCTGCGAAGCCTGCACCTGCCGCGCCCAAACCTCAGCCTAAAAAGGCCGCCCGTCCCAAGTCCGTCGAGCCCAAGCCGAGCCGTGACGAGATGACCTTTGCCCAGCGCATGGTTACCTCCAAGGAACCTACGGGCGAGAACGAGATCCCTGGCATGGCGCCGGCTCAAAAAATCATCATTGTCCTTGCCCTCATCGCGTTTGTCATCTTTATGGGCTACACGATCCTGACCAGCATGGGCCTGCTCTAACCGACTCGCATCGGGCGTCATGTCCGCATGCTCTGCTCTCGTCCAACCCTCAAATTCTGCACCACACATCCGAAAGGTCGCCCCATGGCTTTGACCGATATCTCTCATCCCACCGACATCGCAATGCTCACCGATCTGTACGAACTCACTATGGCCCAGGGCCTGTGGGAGAGCGGCAAGGCCAATGAGCAGGGTTGTTTTACCGCGTTTTACCGCGACCATCCCTTTGGCAGCGCCTATGCCGTCATGTGCGGCACCGCCGAGCTGCCCGAGCTAGTCGAGAATCTGCGCTTTACGCCCGAGGATATCGACTACCTCGCATCGCTTGAGGCCCCGGCCGGCGGCGCGATGTTCAAGTCCGCATTCCTCGACTACCTGCGCGATTTTCGTGCGCATGTAAATATCGACGCCGTCCCCGAGGGCGAGCTCGTCTTTCCACGCGAGCCCATGGTGCGCGTCACCGGTCCTGCGCTCGAGTGCCAGCTGCTTGAGACGGCGCTGCTCAACATCGTCGGGTTCCAGACACTTGTCGCCACCAAGACGGCGCGCGTGGTGCTCGCCGCCGACGGTCGCCCCGTGGCGGAGTTTGGCCTGCGCCGCGCCCAGGGTCCCGATGGCGGCCTGGCCGTTGCGCGCGCGAGCTACGTTGCCGGCTGCTCCTCTACGTCCAATGTGCTCGCCGGCCGCCGCTATGGTATTCCCGTCTTTGGCACGCATGCGCACAGCTGGGTGATGAGCTTCGATTCCGAGCTCGAGGCCTTCCGCGCCTTTGCCAAGTCGAGCCCCAAGAACTGTACGCTGCTCATCGACACCTATGACGTGCGCGAGGGCTGCGAGCATGCCATTACGGTCGCCAAGGAGATGGAGGCGGTGGGCGAGCGCCTGTCGGCTATTCGCATTGACTCGGGCGATCTCGCCAAGCTCTCCAAGTATGTCCGCGGTCGTTTCGATGCCGAGGGCCTGCCCTATGTGGGGATCTCGGTTTCAAACGATCTTGACGAGTACACGATTCAGTCGCTGCTCGACCAGGGCGCGCCCATCGATAGCTTTGGCGTGGGTACCAAGCTCGCGACCTGCTATGACCAGCCGGCGCTGGGTGGCGTGTACAAGCTTTCCGCCCGCCGTGCGAGCGAGGCCGACCCGTGGACGCCGGTGGTCAAGCTCTCCGAGCAGCCCTACAAGCGCACGATCCCGGGCGTGCAGCGCGTGCGCCGTTATTACGACGGCTTTGGCGGCCCGGTCTGCGACATGATCTACGACGAGGACCATCTGGTGGGGGAGGGCGCCGCGCGCGGCAATACCCTCGTGGCCGTGAATGATGCCGCCCTGGTGACCGACGTGTCGGAGCTTGAGTATCGCGAGCTGCTGGTGCCGATCGTGCGCGATGGCAGTGCAGTGGCTCCGCGTGAGAGCATCCAGGACGCGCGCGAGCGCTGTGTTTGGGCGCTCGATCATCTGGACGCAGCTTTCAAGCGCTTCCTGTACCCGCAGACCTATGTGGTGGGCATGGAGCAGGGCCTGGCTCAGGTGCGCGACGAGCTCGTGCGCAAGAACATGGCCGCGGCCTCGGCTTTCCCCTGGGCAAAATGATTCCTTGGGCGGTAGGGGCGAGTCACGCTCCCTTGGCCGCCAGCTCGGCCGTTCGCTGAACAGTTGATTGGTTTGACGTATGACGACTTCTTATAAAACGATGGTGGTAAAGATCGGTTCGTCCACGGTGGTGGGCGCCGATGGCAAGGTCAACCGCGCCTTTATCGGCGGACTTGCCGATCAAGCCGCAGCGCTGCGCAAGCTCGGCTGGCGTCTGGTCGTGGTGAGCTCGGGCGCTATTGCCTGTGGCTATCCCGTGTTGGGCTTCGACCGCAAGCCGGTCGGCGACCTTCCGAGCCTGCAGGCCTGCGCCTCGGCTGGTCAGTGCATCATCTCGTCGGCCTACGACGAGGAGTTCCATGCGCGCGACCTGCTCACCTCGCTCGTGCTGCTCACGCGCCACGACACGGCCCGTCGCACGTCCTACCTGCATGCGCGCGACGCCCTGCTGCGCCTCGTGGAGCTTGGCGTGGTGCCGATCGTCAACGAGAACGATACCGTTACCGTCGATGAGATCAAGTTTGGTGACAACGACACACTGGCGGCGCTTGTGAGCTGCCTGGTTTCTGCCGATCTGTGCGTGACGCTCTCGGACATCGATGGTCTCTATACTGCCAATCCGCACGAGGACCCGACGGCCGAGTTTGTTCCTGTCGTGCATAAGATCGATGCCAAGATTATTGCCTCGGCGGGCGATTCTTCCACATCGGTTGGCACGGGCGGCATGATCACCAAGATTCGCGCGAGCCGCATTTTGATGACGGCCGGCATTCAGAGCGTGATTTGCTCGGGCGAGGAACCCGATGCGCTCGTGCGCCTCGCCCGCGGCGAGAGCGTGGGCACGCTGTTCGATCCGCCGGCGGAGCGTCTGGACATCGCACCCCGCAAGCTGTGGATCGCGCTGGGTGACAAGGCACATGGCTCGGTAACGGTTGACGACGGTGCCGCGAAGGCGCTGGTCAGCCGTGGTTCTTCCTTGCTTGCGGTGGGTATTCGCGAGGTTGATGGCCAGTTTGCCGAGGGCGATGTGCTCGATGTGTGCGATCCGAGCGGTATGGTCGTCGCCCGCGGTATCGCCGAGGCCGATTCGGACGTGCTGGAGCTTGCTGCCGGCCGCCGCCAGGACCAGATCGCCAGCAACCGCCTGCTCGCTAACTTGGCCGAGAAGCCGGCGATACACAGGGATAACTTGATCGTATTTGCATAAAGAAAGACAGCGCTGCGGATCGTTTCCCGCAGCGCTGTCTTTCTCGTGCCGGCACTTGGGGACGTTCCTTTTGTGCCGGCAGGTGGGGACACTCCTTTGCTAGAAGATCCGGCGCAGGTCTCCGCGGTTGAGTGCTTCGTCGAAGAGGTGCTTGAACACCACACTGCCGTGCAGACCGTCGTGCTCGAACTCGTTGGTCACCCAGGCATGCGAGTTGCCCACGCGGCTGAGCGTATCGAGCTGCATGCCCGAATCGACGTACATATCGTCGAAATACACCGCGGCCTGGAGTGGCACCTCGTTGCAGGCTAGGCGCTGCGGGTCGTAGATCTTGTCCCAGCTGGTGTCTTCCATCAGCAGGTCCATGGCGGGCTTAAACGGCATAAGCTCGGGCATCTGCTCAAACATCCACGGGAACATGGCCTCGCCGGTAAACATGAGCGGGCGCGCGAGTGTGTCGAACTCGGCACGATGGGCCTTCTCCTCTGCTGCGGCCCAGCGAATGGGCATGGTGTCGCCGTCGGCGTAGATAAACTCCTGCAGCGTCCAGTACAGCGGGTTTGTACGCGTGTTGGTGCGCTCGAAGGCGCGCATCAAAAAGCTGTCGGATACCGAGGAGCCGCAGGTCAGCGTACCGTCGCCGTCAACAAAAGCGTGATCGATAATCCAATGCATGCGCTCAAAGCTCGGCTTCATGCCAAAGTCGCTGCCCATGAGCTGTAGGCGCTCGACCGTCATCGGTGAGCCGTCGGGCAGCACGGGCTTCTGTGCCTTGAGCGCATCGGCCAGGGCTGCCACGCGCTCGACGTCGGCGGGGTAGCGGTCGTAATACTGCTGCGTCTTGGCGGCCATGCGCGGGAAGGTGTGCGCGTAGACCTCGCTGGCGCTCGCCGGCACGTGGGGGATGCCGCCGCAGGTAAAGCTCGCCGCCACGCCCTCGGGGAAGAGCGACAGGTAGCTCAGCGTCAAAAAGCCGCCGTAGCTCTGGCCGAGCGTGACCCACGGCTTGCCGCCAAAGCCCACTAGGCGCAGGTACTCAAAATCGCGCACGATGGAGCTGGCGAGGTGGCGCTTGAGGAAGTCCGCCTGCGAGCGTGCTGTATCGGCGCCGGCGGCCGTTGCGCGATCACCCAGTGCCTTGATCGTGCGTCCGTCCACGCAGCTACTGCGTCCGGTGCCGCGCTGGTCGGGAAGGACCACGCGGAAGTGCTTGACGGCCTCCTCGATCCAGCCGTCGCTTGTGGGCGACAGCGGACGCGGGCTCTCGCCGCCGGGGCCGCCCTGCAAAAACAGGAGCAGCGGCAGATCGTCGTTGATGCGGTCGGGCGCGCAAACCACGCGGTAGAAGAGCTTGATGCTCTCGGGCGCGCCGGCGATTGGTGCCGGCATAGCGCCGCGGCGCATGGTGCTGCCGACGGCCAACAGCATCGGCTCCAGGCCGCGCCAGTCAAGGGGGACGTCGATGCTGTGGTCCTCGACATAAAGGCCGGGGACGTGGTACGAAGTGATGAGGGCCATGTGAGTCTTCCGTTCGTTGCGGTGTTTCGGGTTGACCAATTCTACCGCCGCGGGCGAGGCCATGCGCAAATCGGCTACCATGGTTGCAAACTTCTAGGAGAAAGGGCCGCCCATGTCGGTCGATATAGCCACGTATGTCCACGATCTTGCCGTTGCCGCCAAGGCAGCGTCGGCCTCGCTTGCCACGGCGAGCGATGAGCAGCGTCAGGAGGCCGTGCGCGCCATGGCCGCAGCACTGCGCAACGGTGTCGACTCCATCGTCGCCGCTAACGAGCTCGATATGTCCGCCGCGCGCGATGCGGGTACCTCGGCCGGACTGCTCGATCGCCTGCTGCTGACGCCCGAGCGCGTCGAGGGCATGGCCGCCGGCCTGGAAAAGCTCGCCGAGCTGCCCGATTCCGTGGGCCGCGTGCTCGACCACCGCGTGCTTGCAAGCGGCGTGGACCTGACCCGTGTGAGTGTGCCGCTGGGCCTGGTCGCCATGGTCTACGAGGCGCGCCCCAACGTGACGGCCGACGCCGCAGGCATCTGCATCCGTACCGGCAACGCCTGCATTCTGCGCGGCGGCTCGCTGGCCTATCACTCGTGTGCCATGATCGCCGAGCTGCTGGCCGATGCGCTCGAGACCAAGGGTTTCCCGCGCGAGGCCGTGTCGATGATCGAGTCCACCGATCGCGAGGCCACCGGCGAGCTCATGAAGCTTCGCGGCATCGTCGATGTGCTCATTCCGCGCGGCGGTGTGGGCCTGATCCAGCGCTGCGTGCGCGAGTCGCTTGTGCCGGTGATCGAGACGGGCACGGGCAACTGCCACATCTACGTGCATGAATCCGCCGACTTTGATAAGGCGCTCAACATTATCGTTAATGCCAAGACCCAGCGCGTAGGCGTGTGCAATGCCGCCGAGTCGCTGCTGGTCGACCGTGCCGTGGCAGATTCGTTTTTGCCGGCGGTCGTGGTCGTGCTGCGCGACCACGGCGTGCTGATTCACGGCGACGAGGCTACGTGCGCCGCATGCGCCGACGCTGGGCTTGCCGAGGGCGACAACTACGTCGCCGCGACTGAGGAGGACTGGGGTCGCGAGTACCTGGCTCTCGAGATGAGCGTGAAGGTCGTGGCGAGCGAGGACGAGGCCATCGCACACATCAACCGCTACGGCACGATGCACTCCGAGGCCATCGTTGCCGAGGACACGGATGCTTGCGAGCGCTTCCTGGATGCGGTCGATGCCTCGGCCGTGTACGCCAACGCCAGCACGCGCTTCACCGACGGCGGCGAGTTTGGCCTGGGTGCCGAGATCGGCATCTCGACCCAAAAGCTCCACGCCCGCGGCCCCTTTGCCGCCGAGGCCCTCACCACCTACAAATACAAGCTCCGCGGCACCGGCCAGGTCCGTCCCTAACGCCCGCGCAAACAAAAACCACCACAAAGGTGCCTGTCCCCTTTGTGGTGGTTTTAGGTGGCGTGGGCGGTTAGGCCTGGAAGGTATCGCGGTCGGGGGCGAAGGACTGCATGGCCGCGATGGTGCGGTCAAAGAGCTCGGGGAGCTCCCAGCCCAACATCTCGGCGCCCTGCGAAATCACGTCGCGCGAGCAGCCGGCGGCAAAGCGCTTGTCCTTGAACTTCTTCTTGAGCGACTTGGTCGTAAAGTCCATAACGCTCTTGCTCGGGCGCATGATGACTGCAGCGCCGATCAGGCCGGTGAGCTCATCGCAGGCAAACAGGATCTTTTCCATCTGCAGCTCGGGTTTGGGCAGCGAGGTGTTGAAGTCCGACGTGTGCGTCTGGATGGCGTGAATGAGCTCGGGAGACGCACCTTCGCCCTCAAGAATCTCCGCAGCATAGATAGTGTGGTTCACGGGATCGTCCTCATGCTCCTCCCAATCCAGGTCGTGCAGCAGACCGACGATGCCCCAAAACTCCTCGTTCTCGGGGTCGAACTCGCGCGCAAAGTAGCGCATAGTGCCCTCGACCGTCTCGCCATGGGTGATATGGAACGGGTCCTTGTTGTGCTCATTGAGCAGTTCGAACGCGCGGTCGCGGGTGATTCCGGCGGTAAGCGGCTCTGCCATAAGAGACTCCTTGTGCTCGTGGGTATCGATAAGAATGAATACTACTAGAACAAGAAAACCACCACAAAGGTGCCTGTTCCCTTTGTGGTGGTTTTTGGCGCGGATGGGTTAGTTGAGGGCGGCTTGGGCTAGGCGGGCTTCGGCGGCCTCCTCGGTGACGCCCAAGGCCACGGCGAACTCCTCGATGGAGCGGCGCTTGGCCTCCTTGAGTACGCGCATGTAGTAGGAGCTGGGTTTTTTATCAGCTTCCTCGGCCTGGCGAATGCGGTGCATCATGGTCTTTGCCACGCGGACCGTCTCGGGCGCGCCCAGCTTGAGCTGCTGCTTAAAGTGTGTCTCCTCAAGCGAGCTGTTGCGCTCGGTAAAGGTGTCGCACTCCAGCTCGTCATAGTGGCTCAGCAGGTGCTCGGCATCTTGCTGAGAGATGGCGGCGTGCAGACGGTCGGCCTGCGCCACGGGGTACATGAGGATCGTCTGCGCATGTCCCTGCTTGGTCTCGAGCAGCAGCATGGGCTGCGGTGTGTCGTCCCTAAAACCGACGACGGTGCAGACTCCCTGACCCGGATGAATGACGTGTTGACCGATTGAGAACATGCTACCTCCAACTTATACGAATTTACGTATGTCTAGAATAACACGCTGACGTGCGCAAACCCGTACTTTATGCAGGAAAAGCACACAACTCTGATAGGTAAGAGTATTCGATAACAGACGCAGCTCATTCACACCTTTATGCATTTTCAACGCCTGCATAATCTGCAGGCAGACCGGCATCTTTGAGTGACTCCATACAAGCTGTAGTCATTTTTGTGCATATGCAATATCTATTAGCTTTACCCTGCGACAGTGCCCGTCGCTTGTGATAGAGTGCTACAAACTCTGGCTTTTGCCCTACGAGTGACCAAGAGCTCGGGGGCTTTAACACAAGGAGGATCTATGCCCGAGAAGATTGAAGAGCTGGTACGCGCTGCGCTTGCTGCGGCCCAGGAGGCCGGCGACCTTTCCGCATTTGAACTTGACGATTGCGCTATCGAGCGACCGGCTGACACTTCTCATGGCGAGTGGACCTCTACCATGGCCCTGAAGTCCGCCAAGCTGGCCCACTGCGCCCCGCGCAAGATCGCCGAGGCCATCGTTGCCCATATGCCCGAGGACCCCGCGATCGAGAAGGTCGAGATCGCAGGCCCCGGCTTCATCAACTTCTACCTCTCCGTTGCCGTCAAGAATGCCATCTTTGGCGAGGCTCGCGAGAAGGGTATGGACTTCGCTAAGTCCAACGTCGGTGGTGGCCTGAAGACCCAGGTCGAGTTCGTCTCCGCCAACCCCGTCGGCCCCATGCACATCGGCCACGGCCGCTGGGCCGCGCTGGGCGACTCGCTCTGCCGCGTTATGGATCACGCCGGTTACGACATCCAGCGTGAGTTCTACATCAACGACCACGGCTCTCAGATGAACACCTTCGGCAACTCCATCAGCACGCGCTATATGCAGCTTGCCGACATCATCGCCAAGCAGGGCGTGGATATCGACGAGGCTCACAAGCTGCTGATCGCCGACCGCGACGCCTTTGTTGCCGACGAGAACGACGAGCATCCCGAGACCCATCCGTATCAGGACAACTTTGCCGAGACCCTGGGCAAGGACTCCTACGGCGGCGACTACATCATCGACGAGGCCGCCGAGTTCTGGCGCACCGACGGCGATAAGTGGGTCAACGCCGATCCGCAGGAGCGCATGGAGAGCTTCCGCGAGCGCGGCTATGTAAAGATGGTCGACAACATGCGCGACCTTTGCCATGCCGTTAACTGCGACTTCGATCGTTGGTTCTCCGAGCGCTCGCTGTATGTGAAGGACACCGAGGGCGAGACCGCCGGCACCTCCGCCGTCGACCGCGCTTTTGAGAAGCTCGACAAGATGGGCTATCTCTACACCAAGGACGGCGCCCTGTGGTTCCGCTCCACCGACCTGGGCGATGACAAGGACCGCGTCCTGATCAAGTCCGACGGCGAGTACACCTACTTCGCCTCCGACGTTGCCTATCACTGGGATAAGTTCCAGCGCGTCGACCACGTCATCGACATCTGGGGCGCCGACCACCACGGCTACATCGAGCGCGTCCGCTGCGTCTGCGATGCCTTGGGTTACCCCGGCAAGTTTGAGGTTCTGCTGGGCCAGCTCGTCAACCTGCTGCGCAACGGCAAGCCCGTCCGTATGTCCAAGCGTAAGGGCACCATGGTGACCCTGCAGGAGCTCGTCGACGAGGTCGGCTCCGACGCTGCCCGTTACACCCTCATCTCCAAGAGCTCCAACCAGATGGTCGACTTCGATATTGAGGCCGTCAAGAAGCGCGACAACTCCAACCCGGTGTACTACGTGCAGTACGCTCACGCCCGCGTGTGCTCCATTCTGCGCCGTGCCGCCGACGTTACGCCCGAGCAGGCTGACGAGATGGGCATGAAGGCCGTCGCCGCCAAGGCCATCGGTGAGAACGTCGATTACTCGCTGCTGACCGACCCGACCGAGCTCGCCCTTTCGCGTAAGCTCAACGAGCTCACCGACCTCATCGCCAGCTGCGCTCGCGACCGCGCCCCGTTCCGTCTGACGCACTTTGCCGAGGAGCTTGCCGGCGACTTCCACAGCTTCTACGCTGCCTGCCAGGTGCTGCCGAGCGAGGGCCGTCCCGTCGACCCCGAGCTTTCGCGTGCCCGTCTGGCCGCTTGCGATGCCGTCCGCGTGACGCTCGCCCTGGTGCTCACCCTTGTTGGTGTCTCCGCTCCCGAGCAGATGTAAGCTGCGGGTCATTTAACCGTGTAGGTTCGGCTTTGCTGAGCCCTATAAGCCCGATCTCCATGCGGAGGTCGGGCTTTTTGCAAACGCCGACGTATTGACGAATTTGGAACTGCTGGAAATACGAAACTATGCCGGTTTACTACGATGAAATGAGAAATTCCAACTACGCCGGCTTTTCGCAAAAAAGTGCAAGGCATCTACCTGCGGTTTTAGTTCAACAAGTTTCGGAGTGATCGCGGTTGAGCGATTCATCGTAGTAAACCGCCATAGTTTTGGCGGAGGCAGTCAGATTTGTGGGTGTTAAACCAAAGATTGTCCCTTTTGACTAGTCGTTTAAGAACGTCCTCAATGACTAAGTTGCAGGTGGTTGCGGTTGTGTTACACTAACGCTGCGTATATGACGCAATCATCTCGATACAGATCAATGATGTCCGTCGTTTTGAACGGAACTAGACTGTTTAGCCGCCCTGAAGGTTTATGCAGGGAGCATGTGATCACAGGGCTTGAAAAGAAAGTTGAGCAAACACTGTGTCTGATCAACAGCAAGAAAACGAAATAACGACGACGCAAGCCGCTCCCGCTGCACCGGTTGCGTTGGACCAGGTCGCGGCGCCCGCGCAAGCCTCGGCTCCTGAGACGCCTAAGGCTGCTTCGACGCCTACGCCTGCAACGGCTGAGAAGGCCGTGCCTGCAACTGGTGAGGAGGCTGCTCCGGCAAAGCCCAAGCGTACGCGCCGCACGGCCAAGCCTGCTGCTGACGGCGAGGAGGTCACCAAGCCCAAGCGCCGTACCACGCGCATGACGCGCGTCAAGCGCACCGTTGCAGCTGACTCCTCGGCGCCGATTTCCGATGAGGTCGCGCAGGCACGTGCGTTGGCGCAGATTAGCGAGGCTCAGGTGGTGCGCGCCCGCCGTCGTGCTGCCGAGCGCGAGGCCGCGGCTCTGACCGAGCTTGCAGCTCCGTCTGTGCCCGAGACGCCTGCCGCCACCGAGACCCCTGTCGCCGACCAGCCGACCGAGAAGTCGGTACCGCGCACACGCCGTCGCACGGCTGCTAAGGCCGAGCAGGTTGCCGATCAGGTAACCCCCGAGCTCACTGAGGCTTCGGTCCGTTCCGCGGCAGGGGAGGGCACATCGCCTGTTGAGCCCGCTGCGCCTGTCGAGGCCAGCGAAGTTCCCGTTGTCGATCCGGCTTTGCGCCCGCACCGTCGCGGTCGCAAGCCCAAGGCCTTCGTCGAGGCCGAGAAGGCCGCAGCCGCAGCCGCCGCCGCTCGGGATGCTGCGGCGACCGCCGAGTCTGCAACCGCTGCCGACGCGCCCGTCCAGGATGCTACGACTTCCGAGGCCGTTTCTGCCGATGCCGAGCCCGCCGACGTCCGCCCTGGTCGCAGCCATCGTACTGCTGCTAAGCGCACGTCCAAGGCCAAGGCTGCCAAGAAGGGTGCGTCCGAGGATTCCGCCGAGACGACCGCCGATGCATCGACTGACGCCGCCGAGCCCCAGGACGTCGAACAGCCTGCGTCTGAGAAGCCCAAGCGCGGTCGTAAGAAGTCCGCTAAGGCCAAGGCGTCCGAGCAGCAGGCCGAGGCCGAGCTGCAGGGCGATTCCAAGGCCGAGGCCAGCGATGATACTGCGGCTAACGCCGATGCCGCCGCAACCGATGGCGCCGCGCCCGCCGAGGCCGAAGACAACGCTCGCCCCAACCGTCGCCAGCACAAGCGCAACGACGAGCGCAACGAGCGCAAGGACGAGCGCAACAACGACCGCCGCAACCGCCAGCGCGATCGCAAGCAGCGCAACAAGGAGCGTAATGCCGCTCCCACCGAGCCCACGCTTTCGCGCGAGGAGCTCGCGGCCATGAAGGTCGCCGAGCTGCGCGAGAAGGCCAAGGAGTTCGAGATTGAGACGACCGGCAAGAAGAAAGCCGAGCTCGTCGAGGAGATCTACGTCACCGCCGCGAAGGCCGAGGGCTTCCGCGACATCAAGGGCATCCTGCAGATTCGTCCGGACAGCTCCGGTATCATCCACGCCCACGGTTACATGAAGTCCAACGACGACGCCTTCGTGCCCGCCTACCTCATCCGCTCCGCGCGTCTGCGCACGGGCGACGTCATCGAGGGCTCGCTTCGTCCTTCGCGCGGCGGCGACAAGCGCGCCGGCCTCGCCAAAATCACGACCGTCAACGGTCTAGACCCCGAGCAGATTCGCAACCGCCCCAAGTTCGGCGACCTCACCCCGGTCTATCCCAACGAGCCGCTGCGCATGGAGCACGGCAAGGACTCCATTACCGGTCGCGCCATCGACATCGTGTCGCCGATCGGCAAGGGTCAGCGTGGCCTGATCGTGTCCCCGCCCAAGGCCGGCAAGACCACGATCCTCAAGAAGATCTGCCAGTCTATCTCGATTAACAACCCCGAGGTGCACCTCATCTGTCTGCTCGTCGACGAGCGCCCCGAAGAGGTCACCGATATGCAGCGTTCCATCAAGGGCGAGGTTGTGGCGTCGACCTTCGATATGCCCGCCGACAACCACACTCGCGTGGCAGAGCTCGTCATCGAGCGCGCCAAGCGCATCGTGGAGCTGGGCGGCGATGTTGTGGTGGTGCTCGACTCCATCACGCGTCTTGCCCGCGCCTACAACTTGGCGGCGCCCGCCTCGGGCCGCATCCTTTCGGGCGGCGTCGATTCGGCGGCCCTGTATCCGCCCAAGCGCTTCCTGGGCGCAGCCCGTAATATCGAGAACGGTGGCTCGCTCACCATCCTGGCCTCTGCCCTCATCGACACCGGTTCCAAGATGGACGAAGTCATCTTCGAGGAGTTCAAGGGCACCGGCAACATGGAGCTTAAGCTCGACCGCGACTTGGCCGATCGCCGCATCTTCCCAGCTATCGACCCCGTTGCCTCCGGTACGCGTAACGAGGATCTGTTGGTTGACGAGCAGATGCGTCCGTTTGTCTTTGGCTTGCGTCGCATTCTTGCCGGCATGAACAACACCGAGCGCGCAGCCGCATCATTTATCAAGGGTCTTAAGGGCACCAACACCAACCAGGAGTTCCTGGTGCGTTCGGCCAAAAAACACAGCGACTACGAGCAGGCGTTCTAGGTTGTCATCTACACGCAGCGATAGTCATCAATGCAATAAAGGGTCGGGGCTTTGAGCCTCGGCCCTTTTCTATATCGCCGCTTCGCACTTATTTTTGACCATAAGACTTGCAAGCAGCAGGTTTCCCGTTTCAATCCGACATCGTCGCTTGCAATCGACAGGGCGGTTTCGCATAATAGCTTTTAAGCTTCGCGACGGAAAACGCAGATGAAACGAACCATATACCGTTGCTTTGGGGCATAGCCCCGCTTCATCTTCTCTCGCGCAGCCAACTGAATGATGCGATTTGGGTGCTGGAAGATGGGGAGAGCTCATGGCTTCTTCTGATGCAACACAACGAGCAGTCCTTGCCGGACTTTCGTGCGGGATCGGCCTTGCCGCTCCCGTGGTTATGTATGCCGCGACGCTGCCGTTTTCGTCGGTGAACGAGACGGTCGTGGCGGGTGCGGTTCCCTTCGCCGTGGGCACAGTGGCGGGCGTGGGTATCTATGCCGCCTCGCTGGGTATCTCCGAGTATCGTGCGCAGCGTGAAGAGCGTCTGTTCCAGCCCGGTGCCATGGGCGGTGCCGCCAATCTCAATCAGCATCAAAGCGAGTTCAAGACCGCCTCGATTCCAGCTCAGCAGCAGGATGCGACTCCTTACGCTGCGGCTTCTGCTTCTCAGGCTCAGGCGGAGCAGTCTACCTCGGCATTCCTTTCCGGCCTGACTGGTGCGTTCCAGCGCCGTCATGCCGATGATGGTGTCCCTACCATCGCTCGAGCCGCAGATGCTATGGACGAGGACGAGGCTTGGTCCATGATCGACAGTATGCTCGACGACGATTCGCCGGTGAGCTGCGACCCTGCACACTCGCGCGACGTCTATCAAGTCGCCATCGACGAGCTCACCAACGGCGGGCAGACCGGCTCCTTCAATCGCGACGACATCGCCGCCGCGGCACGCGCCGTGTCTGGCTCCCAGGCCGCCCCTGCGGGCAGCACGGCGGCTTTCGTGGCGCTCGTCGCCAACGCGGCAGCCAATAACGCCTACAGCGCTACCTCGGCGGACGCGAACGCTTCTGCCGACAATTCGTACGTTGATGAAGCCATGGCCGCGGACGAGGAGGCCGTTGCCGCCCGCCGTGCCGCCGAAAGCTCGCTTTGGGGCGCTCCTGCCCAGCAGCAGGCGGCTGAGGCTGCGCCGTACAATGCAAACCTCGCCAGCATGCCTATCATCTCCGGTGCCGCGGACATCGATCTCGATGACCTCGATGAGCCTGCAGCCATCACCGCATCGATTGATGCCCAAGATCGCATCAACATCGGCGACCTTCCAGATGCCTCGCTCGAGGTTGATGTCCCCATGGCCGATTACTCGGGCCACGAGGACATGTGGGCCGCCGCCACCGCGATTCTGGATGAGATTGACGAGCCCGCTCCTGTTGCAGCCCCCGCTCCCGTCGCTGCCCCTCAGCCTGCTGCCCCCGCCTATGTCGGCCGTCACAGCGCTGTGTTCCCCGAGGATACCGCCCGTATCTCGCGCGAGAGCATCGAGCGGGCCGAGGCTATTGCCGCCGGCATTATGGAAAACCGTCGTCACGAGCGCGTCAATCAGATCCTCGAGGAAGAGATCGAGCGCCTGCAGTCCTCTACCGCTAAGCGTACGGGCCGTGCCTACCTGAGCGTTATCGAGGGCGGTACCGCCAGCTTCGCGCCGCTCCGCGCGGAGGCATAACTTCTGCATGGTTAAGATCAATCGAAAATGGGCGGTTGTAACCTGCCTGATGGCGCTCTTGATCTGGGGCAATTCGCTGGTTCCCGGCTCGGGGTCGGGCTCGCTGAGCCTAACGGTCATGGAAGCTATCCGCGGTTTCCTGCACGGCGTGGGACTTCCATATGAATGGGTGACCAACTTTGTTGTTCGCAAGTGCGCGCATTTTACCGAGTATATGGTGCTCGGCATCCTGGCAACGCACGCCTTTGATTTTGAGGGACGGCGCACCTTTGACGTGCTGCTGCCCACGGCGGTGTTCCTGCTGCTGATTCCCTCGATCGACGAGACGATTCAACTCTTTGTGCCGGGACGCGCTGGCATGATCACCGATGTGATGATCGACTGCTGTGGAGCGGCAACGGGCGTTGTGCTCCGATATCTCTTACGGTCGCTGATGTGCGCTAAAAAGGCCGCCTAGGACGTATTGTTTGGTCCTAGGCGGCCTTTTTTATTTGAGGGGTTATATGAGGCGTGGTGGCGTCGTTCCGTAGGTTGGATTTGCCGAGCGCGCCACGCCCTGTGGGTGCGTCTGCTACTGAAGCGCCTGTGCGCCCAGGGCCAGGCAGCCCATGATGCCCTGCTTGCCCTCGAGGCTGTTGTTGACAATATAGGAATCGATGTCGTTGACCTCGGGCGTGACGATATAGCCGTTGAGCATCTCGGCGCACTTTTTGCGTGCGAGCGGCACGATGGGGGTGTGGTCGGCCACGCCGCCGCCGATGATGATCTTTTGCGGTGCGTAGCACAGCGTGTAGGTCATGAGCGCCTGTGCCAGATAGCCTGCGAGCAGGTCCATGGCCTCCGGGTCATCGGCCATGTCTCCGGCGCTCTTGCCATCCCAGCGCTTTTTAACGCCAGGGCCGGCGATGAGGCCCTCGAGGCAGTTGTCATGGAAGGGGCAGGCGCTATGCTCGCCGATGGTGTCGCGCGGGTCGCGCGTGACCAGGATGTGGCCGGCCTCGGGATGCATCATGCCGTGCACGAGCTTACCGCCCGAAAGCACGCCGGCGCCCACGCCGGTGCCGATGGTCA
>OHYO01000145.1_pt1 | contig 36653 bp, 29 predicted proteins | sample 1580291 | NCBI WGS metagenome assembly OHYO01 (sample SAMEA3882526, study PRJEB24775) | human gut metagenome | biome: human-associated habitat; feature: intestine environment; material: feces | place: Netherlands | collected 2009/2010
TTAATCATGATGTCACTGGTTCGAGCCCAGTTGGGGGAGCCACAACAGAGTAGTCTTTTGATTACTCTGTTTTCTTTTTTATCTAAATTTACTGCTAAATCGGGCGAGAAGGTGAGCGTTAAGAAAACAGTCCTGTGGTCTGTTTTTAGTGAACTGGGATTGTGCGAGTGCTGTTTGAGAACCAAACGTAGTATGCGAGGCAGTTACTTTCCTTCCTTACAAAGTAAGTTGGGGGAGCCAGAAAACGACAGGTTTTTACCTGTCGTTTTTTTAGTGAAATAAATCCTTACGAATTTGTGAAATACGCTTTGCGTGTGCAGTATTCCTTTTCAATGTGAAATGCCTACGGCGTGAACTGATTTATTTCATTTCACTTTCTGCGTTAGCAGAAAATTTCACAATACGTTATGCAGTATTTCACCGTTTGCACAGCAAACAATATCACGGAGCAGTTGATGTGTAGAAACGAAATTTCAACCATGTCGAGCATCTTTTTGATTACGGCAGTGCCGTTCGTAAGGTTATGTGTACAACCAATGCGGTTGAAAGCATAAATTCAAGTTTCAGAAAAGTTACAAAAAAGGGTGCTTTTCCAAATGAAATGCACTACTCAAATTGCTCTATTTACGCACAACCGAGCTTTACAAAAAGTGGAATGGCAGTAAGGTTCAAAATTGGGCTATGGTCAGAAATCAACTGGCTGCGAATGAAAAAATCAGTGCCCGTATTAAAAAATACGAGCACATGATTTAAGGCATTAACATAATTTTTTATGATCTTAAAAAAACTTACACACTTTTCTTGACAAAGCCTCCTCATATCTATTATTATAATGATGATGACCATGAACTCCCATTCCCAGAAGAGAAAATGTCACCGGATGGTGGTAATAACCGGTATGTTTACACAATTTACGGTGTGAACAATCCGAGAGCTATTTTTAATAATAGCACTACTGATCCTGCAATTAGACAACAACATCCCGGTATCAATCAACCCGGAATTGAAATAACAGAAGATGAAATGTGGGTAGTAAATGAAACTGCATATAGCAAAAAACCACAGGGAATTACTGTTCATTTTTATCGTCCGGCTGATTGGGAGTATTGGGACACAAGAATTTACTTCTATGAAGATAATAATATTCTGATGTCATGGCCTGGTGCATTAATGAATAGTCAAATGTATGATAATTGGTTAACTTATACTATCTATGGTGTAGATAATCCTAAAGTAATATTCAATGATTCGAAGAATAAACAGATACCTGGTGTATTGCAACCTGGGCATTTGGTTACACAAGATGTGTGGTTTAAGGATAATATTTGGACAACATATGAACCAGATTAACTGATTCATTATAAATTTCTAAAGATGAATGAGCAATTATGTTTGCTCATTCATCTTTGAAATTAGTGCTACAAACTTTTGAAAGGTTTTATATATGAAAACAACTAGATTAATACGAGTAAATATAGTATTTGCAATATCTTTTTGTACAGTTTTTATTTTAATGTTTTCAAGTTGTAAAGAGCTACACCCTATAACAAAAACTGCTGAAGGATATACATTTGAAATTGATGAAAATCAAAACGCTACATTGATAAAAACCGATATATTGGCTGAAACCATTGAAATTCCTTCGGAAATTTCTTCATATAAAGTCAAAAAGCTAAGTTGTGTAGAAGAAGCTGCATTAGTTGGGGTGTCTCTTACAGGTGTATTTGAGGGAAATAATGTTGTAAAAGAAATTATAATACCTGAAGGAGTAGTGGAAACTTATGGCCCGGCTATAGCTAATTGCTATAATCTTGAAAAAATTACTATACCAGGCACAATGACGACATTTGACGTAGTGCGGTGTGATAATTTAAAGGAAGTGAACATTGTTGACGGAGATACTATTACCGAATCCTTTAGTTTCAGCGATTGTTCCGGGCTTGAAGAAATATACTTACCGAAGCAAATTAACAAAATCAGCACTAATGCTTTTGCTCGTTGCTATTCATTAAAAAATGTGAAGTTTTCAAAAAATGTTTATTGTATAGAGAGTGTGGCTTTCCAAGGATGTACTTCACTTACAAATATTGATTTACCCGACAAGCTATCAGAAATAGGTTCAAACGCTTTTCAATGGTGTACTTCTCTGCAAACTATTGATGTTCCGTCAAAGGTCAGGATTATTGAGAGCTGGACATTTGATGGTTGCAAATCTCTTGAAATAGTGAATTTGCCTGAGGACTTAATAAAAATAGGTGACGGAGCTTTTCGGGATTGCGTTTCTTTAGAGAGAATTAATGTCTATGATGAATGTGATTACATTGCGGACAACGCTTTTGATGGATGTGATAAACTTACAATCTGCGGAATAAAGGGTAGTTATGCAGAACAGTATGCAAAAAAACATAACATACCATTTGAAAAATTGGATACAACAATTCAGTCTGTAAATTAATAATTATCGGTTTGTTGATAATTAAAACTATATTTTTTACGAGAGAATTTTAATATGATGAAAAAAATAAAAAAATATAAACTACCTATCGGGATATTGTGCGTAGTGTTAGTGATATTTATATTGCTGCAAAGCTGTTCAAGTGAACATTGGTGGTTTGGGTACACATATGAAACCGATGGATATACAAATAAATCGGCAACAATTGTAAAGATAAACTACCCGTCAGAGAAAGTTGTAATTCCTTCAACAATATTTTTCCATAAAGTAAATGCTTTAGGCGGATATGTTACAGGATACAATTTGTGGGGAGCAGAAAGGAAAGGAATGTTTGAGGATAACGATATAGTAAAAGAGATTGTTGTTTCTGAAGGGATAGAGTATATATTTAACAGATGTTTTGACCATTGTATTTCATTAGAAAGCATACAACTCCCAAGTACTATAAAACAATTCTCTTTTACGAATTGTGAAAGTCTGAAAAATGTTAATTTTAATGGTGATGTAAAAGAAATTGAAAGTTTATCATTTTCAGGCTGTTCTTCATTAGAAACGCTTGTAATTCCGGATAATATTGCTGATCGTGGTATAGCATACGGTGCTTTTTCCGGTTGCACATCACTAAAAAGTATAAATATTCCCGATAATATTACTGCAATACAACGATATACATTTAGTAATTGCATATCCTTAAAACAGTTAGTTTTGTCTAAAAATATTAAGAGCATTGAATGGGGTGCTTTTGAAAATTGCACCTTGTTGGAGAAAATTATCATTTACGATAAGGTAGAATATATTGCAGATAACGCTTTTGAAGGTTGCGATAAGCTCACAATTTATGGAATAAAAGGCTCATATGCAGAACAATATGCAAACGAACACAATATACCTTTTGAAGAATTGAATAACATAGTTGACTGATTATATTTGCGGAGATTAAATAAAGTCAAATTTTAGAATTTAAATGCCGACAAGTTATAGCTTTTAATGCTATTACCTGTCGGCATTATTTTTGCCTTTTTTGCACCCATAGCAGGAAGGGCAAAATGATTTACAGAAATAAAAGCCCTCCAATCAACCTGGATTATTAAAAAATTCAGATTGATTGGAGGAAAAATTAATGGACGCAAATTGCAATAGCAAATTGAAAAATTTTTTAAGAATATCATGTTAATTGAAGTAGATATTTGTAAGTCACCGCAGTAAGGAATGTTGTAAACAAACGGCACCCCATAAAATTCTGTGTAAATAACAATCCTTCAAGCAATAACAAAACAGCGGATTGGAGCTTGTAAAATAAAGTGTGTAAGTTAGAAAAATAACTTGCACACTTTTCATGACAAAGCCTCAAGAAAATTTGCGTTTGCACTTGCAAGCTGATTTGATACATCATCGTACTTCTCCTTTTCAACATATTGACCGCCTGCAAGGTTGCCGAGCTTAACATCTGCCCATTGTTCACCTTTTCTGCGAACTGTTCAAATGTCAAAACTTCGCCGCCAAACAGGGCTTTTAAAATTTCCATTAAGTCCATTTGTTTGCTCCTTTCAATTTATTAGCAATTGTGTGTATGCTCAGATATTTGAGCAATATTAAAAGCCCCCGAAATTCGGGAGCTTATAACCATAATCTGTGGGTAAAAGTAAAAGGGATGTTTCAAACACCCCTTTAATACCCGTTTAAATTCGTTTAATTTTGTTTTAATCAAATAACACTTTACCTTTCAGTAATTAAAGCCGATACAAGGCAAATAAAACTATTCTTCTTTTTTCTCGAAGCCAATACCATTGTTGCACTCTTTCATCTCTTTTACTTTACCAAATTTAAAGTCCAATGGGATTCCTTCAGGAAAAGCATCACAACAAGGCATCCAACCGTCTAACAATTTATCTCTTTGATGTTTACATTCAAAACAATCTGAAATACAAATCATTAGTATTTCCTCCCAATATATTTTTCATAGAATTGCATCCATTCTTTTGATACTTTAACACCACGTTTTCTTAGAACTTCTAATTCCGCAAGTGCTTCCGCACCATCATCATAAGCAATAATACTGATACCTTCTATGTGAATTTTTGACAGTTCATCATATAGTTTTTTGACATCTTCGGATCTCATTCCGAAAATTGTCTTTGCGTGTCCACTTTCATGCCACACAGCTTCTTCTAATGTGTTTGCTATAGATAGTTTTGAATTTGCAAATATTTGATTGATTTTATCAAGAGTTTTTCCAGGAAGTATATCTGTGTTTAAAGACAATTGTAACAATCCGTTTGATAAAGGTTCAATTTGTAAAACAGGAGTTCCTTTATCATTTTTGGGTAAACTTTTTGCAACAATTTCACTAATGATGAATCCACCCTCAGATTCACATTTTGACATGGTGTCAATTATAACCTTACTCACTTCAGCGTTAAAATTTTTTCCGTATGTAACGACTTCAAAATCATCAATATCTATGCTTTTAATTATACTCTTTTCAGCGGATTTTGCAACTGCTTTCTTATTTCTCCACACCGCTTTTTGAGAGGTACTTTTACCAAATCCGTAAACTTGCGAGCGTGAACCGTCGGGAAGTAATCCTGTTCTTTTACAAAAGCTATTCAGTTCTGACTCCTGCCGTTTCAACTTGCTTGAATAGTGGCTGAAATTTTTTTCTAATTTTTGTAACAGTTCTTCGTCAGAGAGGTTATTCAAAGCCTCATCACAAGCGGCAAGTGTTCTTTTGGTTGCTCTGATTTTGCGTTCAAAAGCGCTTTGCTGTTGTTCTGCCTCATACAGCGTGTGCATTGAGCCGTCGGGATACTCAATGTTTTTAGCATTAAGTTCTTCGATGCCTTTTGCCGAGTACATTCGAGCAGAACCCTAAGAGCTTTTCTGTAAAATATCTGTAGAGCATATTTTGTCCTCCGTTTCAGGTTTTAAGCAATTCCTTTTAACGGATCTTGGTAAAATATGCTCTACTTTTTATTTGCAGCTCTTTTTCTGCTCTAACTTTTATTATAGAGCAATATTTGAAATATAAGGGCGTTGATGAGGGTTAAGGTTACGCTCCGCAAGTAATTGGCGGGGCAGAAATCTTTTGATTTTAAAAATGCATAATACGACATACTGATAGTAGTATGTTATACTATGCAAAATATATAGAAAGTATACCGAAATTGTAAAACAAATAAAATGCACTAAAAATAAGGATAAAATAACTTAAAGATATTGAAAATAACTACATTATGTGCTAAAATTAGACAAAAGAAAAGGATTCGGAAAACCGAATCCTCAAATCACACACTGTGATGGTTGCCTAAGCAACGGATAGAATGAATTTTTATTTGAACTCATAGTGTAAATCCAATAAGGTAATTAGATTATCTTAATAATATTACAAAATAAATACTTTGTCAATAGAAAAGGAGGAAATTTATGAAGAATTTTAATGACGATTATTATGTAGGATTTGATATTGGAACGGATTCTGTCGGACATGCAGTAGCCGATACAGATTACAATCTCTGCAAATTTAAAGGCAATGCCATGTGGGGTGTAGATCTCTTTGAGGAGAGTAATTCAGCTGCCGAGAGAAGAACTCTTAGATCGGCACGAAGAAGAGGTTTGAGAAAAAGAAACCGTATTGAATGGCTGCAAATGCTTTTTGATGAGGAAATTTCAAAAGTTGACAATGCTTTTTTTCAGAGATTAAAAGAAAGTTGTCTGTATCTTGATGACAAATCATCAAATGTTCCGTATGCGGTTTTTGCAGACGGTAATTACACCGATAAAGAATTCCACACAGACTACCCTACAATATATCATCTTAGAAAAGAATTGATTAAGAGCTCACAACCACACGATATAAGACTTGTATATCTTGCGTTACATCATATTATAAAACACAGGGGACATTTCTTGTTTGATAATATGGGGTCTGATTTTGAAAGTGAGTCCTCGTTTGAAGCTCTTTTTGACGATTTAAAACTTTACTTAAAAGAAGAATATGAAATTGAATTTGAGTGCAATGATTCGTTAAGATTTTCAGAAATATTAAAGGACAAAACATTGAAGAAAACTGCAAAATCGTCTGAATCGTACAAGCTTTTCGGTTATGGTAAAAGAAATAATCCATACGAAACCGCATTGATAGATTTGATGTGTGGCAGAAAGGTTAAATTTTCCGATATGTTCGGTGATAAGTCGTTTGACAGTGAGGAAGTAAATGGTATTACATTTGAAAGCGGTTATGACGATAATGAAAATACATACCGTGATTTGTTACAGGAAAAGTTTGAACTTATCGAAAAAGCAAAGGCGGTTTATGACTGGGCAATTCTTGCAGACATTTTGAATGGTGAAAAGTATATTTCATTTGCCAAAGTCAAAACATACGAAGAACATAATTCTGATTTGAAAATGCTCAAAGATTTCGTTAAAGAGAGATGTAAATCGTTATATGGCGAAATCTTTAGAATTACAAAGGACAAGCTTGATAACTATACGGCATATTGCGGAAAGTACAAAGAAAACGGCAGAAACGGTGTGATACAGTATCGTACAAATCAGGCGGATTTCTGCAAATATCTGAAGAAAAAGTTTGAAAAGCTTGACAAAACAGGCTATGAAGAAATGTTTGATAAGATTGAAAACGGCACATTTATGCCGAAAATTGTCGTAAAAGACAACGGCGTTATTCCTATGCAGGTGAATAGGAGTGAGCTGAAAGCAATTCTGAAAAATGCTTCAACATATCTTGAATTTCTTAATAAAAAAGATGAAAACGGAATTTCTGTAAGTGACAAGATAGTCAAAATTTTTGAATTCAGAATACCGTATTATGTAGGTCCGCTGAATAATCACAGCCTAAAATTCTGGCTTGTCAGAAGTGATGAAAAAATATATCCGTGGAATTTTGACAGTGTTGTTGACATAGAGCAATCGGCAGAGAATTTTATAAATAATCTGACTTCAAAATGTACATATCTTCCAACGAAGGATGTAATACCTAAGAATTCGATTTTATACAGTGCTTTTACGGTTCTTAATGAACTGAATAATTTAAGACTTGACGGAAAAAAGCCTGATGTAAGTCTTAAACAGGCAATATTTAATGACTTTTTTATGACGCATAAAAAGGTCAGAAGAAAAGATTTGCTAAATTATCTAAAAAGCGAAAAAGGTATTACGCCCGATATTACAGGCATTGACGGTGATTTTAAGTCAAGTATGCGTTCCGCAATTGAAATGTCACAGTTTAATCTGACCGACAGCGAAAAAGAGGACGCTATAAAAGCTATAACTGTATTTGGCGATGATAAAAAACTTTTAAGAAAGCGTTTAAAAAGGCAGCTCGGTTCAAAATTATCGGATGAAGATATAATGAGAATTTCTAAACTCAAATACAAGGATTGGGGAAGATTATCAAAGGAGTTTCTTACCGAAGTTTATAATGTCGATAAAAATACAGGCGAGTTGCAATTTAACATTATCCATGCACTATGGCAGACAAATGATAATCTTATGGAGCTGCTTGGCTCAAAATACGGTTTTGAACAGAGCAGACAAAACTATCTTGACGGTATTCAGACAGGGCAAAGCCTTGAGAAAATGGTGGAGAATCTCTATATTTCTCCTGCGGTAAAACGCCCTGTGTATCAGTCTTTGAAAATTATGCATGAAATCAACAAAATTCAAGGTCATGCACCTAAAAAGATATTTGTTGAGATGACAAGAAAAGATGGTGTGAAAGGTGACAAAGGCCGTAAAGAGTCAAGAAAGACCAAGCTTGTAGATTTATATAAAAAATGCGGTGAGGATTCGGGCGACCTCTGGGAATCTCTTGAAAAAACACCTGATGATGAATTTAAAAGAGACAGACTGTATTTTTACTATACTCAATTCGGCAAGTGTATGTACACGGGAGAACCGATAAATCTGTCGGAATTGTACAATCAAAACATTTACGATGTGGATCACATTTTCCCTCGTTCAAAAGTTAAAGATGACAGCCTTGATAACCGTGTCCTTGTAAAGAAACAGGTTAATGCTCACAAGGATAATACATATCCGCTTGACAGTTCAATTCGTGAAAAGATGAAAGGCTTCTGGCATTTGCTTATGGATAAAGGTCTTATTAGCAATAAAAAGTACGAGAGGCTTACAAGGGCAACTCCGCTTTCTGATAGCGAACTTTCAGATTTTATTGCAAGACAGATTGTTGAAACATCTCAATCAACAAAAGCAGTTGCGTCACTTTTTAAAGAATTGTATCCCGATACTGAAATTGTGTATGTAAAAGCGTCTTTGGTAAGTGAATTTAGAGATGAAAGCAGGGGCTTTGGATTTTTAAAATGCAGAGAAGTAAACGATTTTCACCATGCAAAAGATGCCTATCTAAATATTGTTGTCGGCAATGTGTATAACGAACGCTGTACACACAACAAATCCATATTTATAAAAGGTTTGCAGACTAAAATATACAGTCTTAACAAAATGTTCAGTTTTAATACGCCGAACGCATGGTCAATTGATGATAATAAGTCAATCAAAATTGTCAGAAAGACTATGAACAAGAACAATATCCGCTTCACAAGGTATGCTTTAACAAGAAACGGCGGACTTTTCAAGATGAATCCTCTGAAAAAAGGAAGAGGACAGGCTCCATTAAAGCAGAACTCTCCGCTTTCGGATATCAGTAAATACGGAGGTTATGACAAGCCAACATCCTCATATTTTTCATTTGTGAAATATGAGGGTAAAAAGGGTAAAGAAATGCGTCGTCTTGTGGCAATTGATTCTTACATTAAGGCTCGGTATGAGGCAAACCCTGAAAAATATCTGAGTGAAACTCTTGGCTTGAAAAATCCTGTGGTTCTGATTCCCGTTGTAAAATATAATGCCTGCATTGAAATTGACGGTTTCAGAATGCACATAAGCAGTAAGTCAAATGGCGGCAAAAAAATTGTATACAAACCTGCTATGCAGTTAACAGTTAGTTATGATACGGAAAAATATATCAGAAATGTCGTTAAGTTAAATTCCATGCCTGAAAATTACAATATTACAGAGCGTGACAAAGTGAGTGCCGATGAGAATTTGAAGTTGTTTGATATTTTAACCTCTAAAATGACAGATACAATTCTAAAAGTTAAATTCGGTGATATGGGTGTTAAAATCGCAGCTCACCGTGATGCTTTTGAAAAACTGGATGTAAGAAAACAATGTTTTGTTCTTGCAGAAATTCTTAAAATTATTCACTCAAATGTTGTTACCGGTGACTTAACTTTAATCGACGAAGCTAAAAAAGCGGGAGTTGTTTCTACAAATTCCGTATTGTCGGAGATTAAAGGTGTAAAGTCGATTTATCTTGTTCATCAGTCGGTAACAGGTTTGTTTGAGAAGAAGATTGATTTGTTAAATATGTAAGTTATCAGAAAAGAGGAAATTTAGATGAGTTGGAGAACGGTAGTAATTACGAAAACATCCAAGCTGGATTACAGCATGGGACACCTTGTTGTGCGTGATGTTGAAAGCACGGTAAAGGTGCATATAAGTGAAATATCCGTGCTTGTTATTGAAAGTACGGCTGTTTCGGTTACTGCCGCTCTCCTTTGTGAGCTTATCAAGAAAAAAGTAAAGGTCATATTCTGTGATGAAAAGCACAATCCTCTTTCGGAACTTACGCCATATTACGGTAGTCACGACTGCAGTCTTAAAATTAAAAGACAAATTGCGTGGAATGAAATGGTAAAGCAATGTGTGTGGACTCAGATTGTAGCCGAAAAAATTAAGAATCAAGCTAAGGTTCTTGAAATATACAAACTTCCACAAAGCAGTATGCTTATGGGATATATAGATGAGCTTGAACTTAATGATAAATCAAACAGAGAAGGACATGCCGCCAAGGTGTATTTTAATGCCTTGTTCGGAAAATCATTCAGTCGCAATGACGAATGTCCTATAAATGCTGTTCTGAACTATGGCTACAGTATTGTTCTTTCCGTTTTTAACCGAGAAATTACAGCAAATGGATATCTCACACAATTGGGATTATTTCACGATAATATGTTTAATCAATACAATCTGAGCTGTGATTTAATGGAACCTTTTCGCCCGTTCGTTGATATAGCGGTAAAGGATATGAATCCTCAAAAGCTTGAAAAAGAAGAAAAAATATCAATATTCAATTTGTTAAACGATGAATTCAAAATTGACGGCAGAACACAAACTTTTATAAATGCCGTGAAAATATACTGCAAAAGTGTATTTGATGCAATAGAAGAATGTGATACCTCGCTTATAAGGTTTGCAGGAAAATGAGTTACAGATTTATGAGAATAATGGTTTTATTTGATTTGCCCGTTGAAACTCCTTTACAGAGGCATAACTACGGAAAATTCAGAAGATATTTAATAAAAAACGGTTTTATGATGATGCAGGAATCTGTGTATGTTAAGCTTGCTTTGAATCAGAATACGGCAGCGGCAATAATTGACGCTTTGAAAAAGAATAAACCGCCGGAGGGACTTGTTCAGATTTTGTCTGTTACCGAAAAACAGTTTTCAAAAATTGAGATAATTACAGGCGATTATTCAAGTGATACCGTTGACAGTGACGAAAGGTTGTTAATGCTATGAAATTTCTTTTCAAGTATATGTCGGAGCCTTTTGATTTTTCAAAAAGCAATGCGGTTACTCTTGTTATAGAAAATAAAAAACTTTTCAGACATACAATACTTTCGGTTAGTGAATGTGATTGTAATGAAATGTTTGTGTTTTCCGAAAATTTTAAGCCGCTTGATTTTTCAAAATCAGTCAAATATGTTGACAGCGTTCTTACATTTGAATTTTCTGACAGAAAAATGATGACTAAGGTAAATTCTTTTTTTGAAAATTTGTGTAATACAAAATATTTTCCGCAAATTTCAGAAATTAAAGCTTTATGTGTGAGCCTGTGCTGCGAGCTTTCTAAGGAAAATGATTATGATTTTCAGTTCTGCGAAAGTATTGAAACAATGGCATTAGTAAAATTGTTTTCATTTGCGCCTGCAGATGCCTCGGATGATAATGTCGGTCATCTTTTAAGATATTTCAAACTTATGAAAGAGTATCTTGGAATAAAGTGTTTTATTGTTCAAAATCTGCATATTTATCTTGATGACAGAGAATGTGAAAATCTTTTGGAATCCGCCGTTATGCATGGTATATATTTGCTTAACATTGAAAACTCAGTGCCGAAAGAAGTTTCTGAATACGAAAAACTTGTTGTGATTGATAATGATTTGTGCGAATTTTATTGACAATCATTATACAAATGTTATAAAATGACCTTATAGATTTGCCGTGTACAGTATAGTGGGTGCATTTTATTCCCAATTTGAGGTTTGAGAATAGTGTAAATCTATAAGGTAGTAAAACTATCGCCTTTCGCCTTCATAACATTTTCATGTTTGAGAATAGTGTAAATCTATAAGGTAGTAAAACTTCAGAACGTATTCTGCACCGTTATACAGGTTTGAGAATAGTGTAAATCTATAAGGTAGTAAAACATTGCTTACGAAAAAAAGCACAGGGAAAAGGTTTGAGAATAGTGTAAATCTATAAGGTAGTAAAACGATTTGGTCTGCACAGTTTAACGCTATTGGTTTGAGAATAGTGTAAATCTATAAGGTAGTAAAACGTATTGTCGGAGCAAGAATTACGCAAGGCGTTTGAGAATAGTGTAAATCTATAAGGTAGTAAAACAAAGGTAATGGTTTTGTGCTGGAACAAGGGGTTTGAGAATAGTGTAAATCTATAAGGTAGTAAAACATGTACATGCTCCACCGTCACCCGCTGAATGTTTGAGAATAGTGTAAATCTATAAGGTAGTAAAACGACGGCTATCGCTATGCTGGTTGTGAGATGTTTGAGAATAGTGTAAATCTATAAGGTAGTAAAACATCACAAGCGTTGAATATGTAAACAATGCGTTTGAGAATAGTGTAAATCTATAAGGTAGTAAAACGGGAGGTTAAAGATGAGGCATAGTTTTACAGTTTGAGAATAGTGTAAATCTATAAGGTAGTAAAACGGCACCAAATCATGGGTTTGCCCTCTGCGGGTTTGAGAATAGTGTAAATCTATAAGGTAGTAAAACATAGCTACCTTGTCTAAATTCAAATCTACGTTTGAGAATAGTGTAAATCTATAAGGTAGTAAAACAGACAAGCGGAACAAGTTCCGCCCTTGACGTTTGAGAATAGTGTAAATCTATAAGGTAGTAAAACCAAAGTTTTTATGCACCGCATTGTACATCTGTTTGAGAATAGTGTAAATCTATAAGGTAGTAAAACCTCCGCAGTTAGGACATTTGTATGTAGTCAGTTTGAGAATAGTGTAAATCTATAAGGTAGTAAAACGTATGTTATCCGTATCCCTGACAGCGTTTGTTTGAGAATAGTGTAAATCTATAAGGTAGTAAAACTGATGAATTGACAGTAGGATTAATGCCAAATGTTTGAGAATAGTGTAAATCTATAAGGTAGTAAAACGAAGATGCAGGTGTGACCGCTACGGAGTATGTTTGAGAATAGTGTAAATCTATAAGGTAGTAAAACCGTCGGCATTGTAATCCTTGTATGTAACGCGTTTGAGAATAGTGTAAATCTATAAGGTAGTAAAACGATAAGTGAATTAAGCACGGGTTCAGCGACGTTTGCGAATAGTGTAAATCTAATTAGGGTACAAATTTTACTCGTGAACTGTGAAAAAACAGCATTGCAAAAAAACAATAAGGCACATAACCGTTATCACTTTCGGTTATGTGCCTTTTGTAGTTTAATAAGTTTGTTAAGAATACCATGATTGATTACAGTCCAAAACAAGGAAGATTTCAGTGCATTAATTTCCAAAGTAAGTTCCACCGTGGAAGTTACTTTGGAAATTAACTATTTACTTTTTTGTTTAAGTTTGCGGTAAATATGAATTGTATAATCCGTTTTATTGTGTTATTATGTAGTAAAATAATGTGCAACATTGGTGTTTTGAAAAAATTATGTTGCTGAAATTAAACTTGAAATAACTGACGGGTGGCATATGGTTCGCAAAGTTGACAAAACAAAGCTTCTGACTGTTGTCGGGATAATTATATTTCTGTTCGGAGGTGCGGTGAGAATTTTTTCTCATCTTACTTCCTCGGCGGACAATTATATTGAAAATTTTGATGTTATTATCTTTTCGGGGCTTATTATAGGCTGGGGTGTGTCTGTTGCATATCGCATTGTTCAGAAAAATATACGAATCTGCCTTGTGATATCTGCGGCGCTTATGCTCTTGTGGATGGCTCTTCGTGCCATAAAATACAACAGCCCTGCCGACATCAACACATACGGACGGTATCTTTGGTATTCATATTACATAGCAATGGTGTTTTTGCCGCTTATGATGTTTTTTGCAATGCTGAATATCGGTAAGCCTGAAAATACAAATAACCGAAAATATCTTTTGATTATACCTGCCGCCGTTCTTGTGCTGCTTGTTATGACGAACGATTTTCATCAGCTTGCTTTTGTATTTGAACCCGATTTTCACAATTGGAACAAACAATACAGTTACGGCCCTGTTTACTATGTAATTGTAGTGTGGATTTTTATACTTGTACTTTCGTCAATTGTGCTTTCAATAAATCGATGCAGAATTTCCGCAACACGCAAAAAGCTGTGGATTCCGATTGTGATAATTCTTGTCGCAATAATTTACACACTCTGGAATAATCTGAATCACGGATATTCGGGACTTAGAATTTACAATGTTCCCGAGGTGTTCTGTTTTGCCTCAATTGCTCTATGGGAAAGCCTTATTCAGATAGGTCTTGTGCCGTCAAATACGGGTTACGGCGATTTTTTCAATGCGTCAAATCTTAACACTCTCATATTTGACAATGAGGGCAATGTGAAATACCGCTCAAAAAACGCAACAAATGTTTCAAAAGATGTTGTTCTGCAAAACGGTAACAGTGTTGTGATTGATGAAAATATAATTCTTAAAAAGCATAATATAAAAGGCGGTAAGGCAGTTTGGACGGAAGATATATCGGCAATTAACCGAATTAACAGAGAACTTTCGGAAGTAAAAGAGCAGATTTCGGAATACAATGTAATCTTAAAATCAGAGGCAGAGCTGAAAAAACGAAGAGCGGCAGTAACCGAACAGAACAAGCTCTATGACAGTATAACCGAATTTATCCGTCCTCAGCTTTGCGACCTTGAAAATATACTCAAAAATATTGAAAACAACAGGGGAGATATTTCGGTCAATTATGCCGGTGCCTGTGTTGTTAATGTCTACATCAAGAGAATAAGCAATCTGCTCATTATGGCAAAAAGCAGAAAAATGCTGAATGCTTTTGAACTTGAAAACAGTATCCGAGAACTTGCCGAGTACATTTCTGTTTACGGAATTTCGTGTTCGTTTTTCAGTAATGTTTCGGGAGAAATTTCAGCCGAAAAAACGATTGCACTTTTTAAATTCATCGGGATTTTTATAAGGCGTATAATGAACTGCACAGATGCGTTGCTGTTTAATTTAAAAGTCCATGACAGATTTATTGATTTAAAAATCAACTGTGACAGCAAAAATGAAATGAAAATTCCCGATGATTTACTTGACGATATTATAAAACTCGGCGGAAATGTCACCACGGAATATGACGCTGACACGCTGTTTGTGTTTGTTCGTATGCAAAGCGGAGGTGATGACATATGACACCCATCCTTGAAATGCGTTCGTTTGTTTGTGTTATATTGATGAGTGTGCAATTTGTTGTTGCCTGTGCGGCAATATACAACGCAACGCAATCTTTCCTTTATAAAATCAGGTTGTGGAAACCGATTTCAGCGGTTATAATTGCAGTAATCTCTTTGACAATGTTTTTGGTAAGCACTCATGTCTTGAGTAAAATATATTATGATAACCAAATTAATAAAATGGCTGAATTTTTTGGCAGAATGCCGTTTGCTCTGTCTGTCGGCATAACGGCATATTGTGCGATAATGTCTGTGTACATAACGGTAAGGCTTCATCATTGCAGGAATACCGATATTACCGCAATGTCAATTAAAGAAAGCTTTGACGGCTTGCCGACAGGACTTTGCTATTTTGATGAAAACGGACTTGTTGTATTGAAAAATAACCTTATGGAAAGCATATGCCTTGAACTTACGGGTAAATCGCTTAATGTTGCAATGCCCTTCAGAGAGAAGATAAAAGAGGCTTCTCAATATGAAAATGACGGGGCATTTACAGTCAGATTAAAGGACGGCAGGGTTTTCAGCTTTTCGTTGTCGGAAACGGAAATTTTTTCAAAACCGTATTTTCAGCTTGCGGCAACCGATATAACAGAGTTTACAAAGCTTACATCAACCTTGGAATATGAAATAGGCGAGTTAAAAAAGGTTAATGCTCATCTGAAAAAATACAATGAAATGGTCTATGATCTGACAAGAGAAGAAGAAATTCTTCGCACAAAAGAGATAATTCATGACAGGCTCGGCAGTACGCTGATAACAACAAGAAGATATCTTGAAAACGGCACTCTGTCTGAAAATAACAGTAAATTACTTGAAATGTGGAAAAACAATATTTCTGTTCTGAATACCGCAGAGAATGATTGCAAAGACGAAAACTTTGCTAAGGATATTGAAAATGCCGCAAAGCTTGTCGGAATAACGCTTGAAACAGTCGGAAATCTTCCGACTGATAACAATGCGGTTGCACGGGTTCTGACTTTTGCAACAATGCAATGCCTTAACAATGCCGCAAGACACGCAAAAGCAGATAAAATGATTCTTGAAAGTCTTGACGACGGTGAAAAATATATTTTTAAATTTGCAAATAACGGCAGAAAACCGCCTCGAAAAATCAATGAGGGCGGCGGACTTTCTTCCGTAAGAAAAAAGGCGGAGCAAATCGGGGGAAGCATGAAAATATCGACTTCCGAAATTTTTGTTCTTGAAATCACAATACCGAAAAGCGAGGTGCTGCAGTATGACAAGAGTGCTGATAGTTGAAGATCAGTCAATGCCGAGAACTTTATTTGAAATGTATGTAAACCAAAGCGAAAACTATACGCTTGCGGGCTCAATAAGTAATGCCGATATGACGGATTATCATTGTGAAAATTCCGATGTTGACCTGATTTTAATGGATATATGCACGTCAATGGGAGCAAACGGTCTTGAGGCGGCTGAAAGAATAAAAGCAAAGTTCCCGAAAATTAAGATAATCATTGTTACCTCAATGCCCGAATATTCCTATCTAAAGCGTGCCAAGGATGCAGGGGTTGACAGCTTTTGGTACAAAGAGGTAAGTTCCGAACCTATTATTGAACTTATGGACAGAACAATGAACGGTGAGCGTGTGTTTCCCGACACAACTCCGAAAATTAAATTCGGCAACGCAATGAGTACGGATTTTACCGAAAGGGAGCTTGAGGTTTTGCGTGAACTGACAAGCGGTGATACAAACACGGAAATTGCCAAAAGACTTTACATTGCTCCGGGCACTGTCAAGAACTATATACAGTATATGCTTGAAAAAACAGGCTTTAAGTCAAGAACAGAGCTTGCCGTAAAGGCAAGAGAGGCGGGACTTGTAATCCTTGACGATAGAATTAACGACAAATAAATACTTTTTTTGAATATGTGCCGTTTGGCACATATTTTTTTGCTGTTAAAACAGTATAATACAATTACAGGATATAAACTGCTCAGACGGTGAATATCTTTTGTGCAAAACGCTATCTTTGTCCGATTAATAATCAAAGACAAAGGTGCATAAAATTTATTATTTAATGACAGGAGGAAAAACTATGGAGGCAAAAGGTTCAACTTTTCTTAAAGTAACGGGAATCCTTATGATTGTATTCGGTGCTATTGCATTGATTGTATCAATCATCGCCATTCTCGGTATCGCCGCACTTGCAGCTTTTAACGACGGTACATACGATATGACTATGCTTTATGTCGGCGGCGTTTTCGCACTTATCAGTGCGGTTGCTGAGTTTGTTGCAGGTATTATCGGCGTTATCAACGCAAAACTTCCGCACAAGGCAAATACATGTATTGTATGGGGCGTTGTTGTTGCGGTTATGTGTATTGCAGGCGAAATTATCAGCATGATAGGCGGATCACAGTTCAATGTATTCTCTCTTATCTGCGGTCTTGCTATCCCTGTACTTTACATTATAGGCGCTGTTAAGAACAAAGCATAATTATTTTATTATTTACCCCCCTTTTAATTACCCACCGTAAATATTTTTAGCACAAGGTCACAGCTGTCCGAACAATCGGGCAGCTGTGCTTTTTTTGTTTATGTTGTGAAATATGCCGTTTGGCACATTCATCTTCTATCGCAAAATTGTACAATATAAGTGAAAGATATAGGTGAAAAGGGGTGATGTCCGTTGAAGAAAATTTTGCTCAGTGTTCAGAATAATTTGCTCAGTGAGGCTATTCAAAATGCCCTTGTAAAGAAGGGAAGATTTTGTATTGAAAATGTTTCACCGAATCAAGACGGGAAAATTCTTGATTTGTGCATTGCAGAAAGAGTTGATGTTTTACTTATGGATGTCACGAGACTTGCCGATTCAACTATTGAGAAACGGCTTGAGCTTTGTGGAAAAGTAAAGGAATATCTGCCAAGCTGTAAAACGGCTCTGCTCTGTGACGAACAGACATATCCCGACCTTGCCGACAGGGTTAAACAGGCAAAACAATTCGGAAAAATAAGCTCGTTTTTTTATTCATCCGTAACGGCAGATTATCTTGCCGCCGCACTTGACGCACTTTAAAAAGGAGGTACTGTTTATGGGTATATTTGACAGCTTAAAAAATATGACAAATCAGACTGTAAAAAACAATGTTTCAAAGGCCGTTTCGGGAGCGGTAAACAATGCAATGCACAAAAGCAAAACATTTGTATTTGCCGATTATCCGAAAAATGCAGATGAACTCAAAAAAATGCCGGAGCTTGACTTTTCGTCACCTCTTTCAACAGCGGCATTTGCTATGCTTGTGTTGCTTGAATATGACGAAAGTCCGGAAAACACAATAGAAATGCTTAATGTATTAAAAGGACCTCAGCCGATGAACGGGATGGATATTCAGTTTTTGCGTGACAGAATCAAGGGCAGGGGATATATTCCTCGCTCATATTTTGAGGGTTCATCCGTGAAGAACGATTATACACCGAATGTTCCGTACAAAATAACCGTTTCCGAGTATGCATATACCTATCAGAGCGAGGGTTATGCAAAGGTTCAGGTTCAGTCGTCGGGAGCGGATTCACCTCGTCCGATTGAGCTTCGCAGAAAGGGCAATCAATGGTTCTTATGGCGTAATCTTGCACTCTCTGATATACGAACTCCGGCTTCGGTTGATCCTTGGGCATGAAGGAGGGATTTTTATGAAAATCAAGAAAAAAGCAAAGCGTATTTCGAGTGTTGTTCTGTGTATGCTTATGCTTTTAACGGCTCTTCCTATGACAGCCATAACCGCAAACGCTGCGGCTCAGGCTTATATCAAATATATCGACACCGAGGTTTACATAGGAGATGTCCTTAACATTATCGTGGGAGTAAACGGCGGCAGTACAGACGAAACCTTTACCTATCAATGGCAGGCAAAGTATCCGAGCCTAAGCTGGGTTAACCTCTCCGATAAAACCGACAGACCCGACTCGAAATTTTCGGGTGTTTTTACAGACCATCTTAAATTTCAGACCTACGCAGAACTTGTAGGACCCGGCTCAGGGTGGAAAGATGTTGTCTTTAGATGTAAAGTAACGGGTTCAAAGAGCGGTACTTTTTATTCGGGAAAATGTAACTTTCCGGGACTTCTTGAGAAGACAGAAATTCCTACAATTGGATTTTTAGGCTTGGAGAAACCTGAACAGAGGAAAATCCCCTCAACTACGGCAACTCCGATAAACAGCACTTACTACAGTTTTGATTATATTGAGTGGTATGAGTACAAAAACAACAAAGTTGGCAGAAAGCTCAACGACGGAGAAGCTTTTGACAGCGGTATGTATTGTTGTCAGCTATACTTTAATATGAACAGAGGATATGCGGTTGCCAAGAACGCAGTATGTGGCTTGTACAACGACGACGGTCAGGCGACAATTCTTCAGGATGAAACCACAGGTCAATATTATATTTGGGCATATTACGTTGTTGCAGATAAATCACCTTCATTTTCACATCAGTACACTGAGGCAGAAATTATGAAAGGCAAAGAAGGAACTATATCGGTTACTGCCAACAATGCCGCAAGCTATCAGTGGCAGATGAAAGTAAGAAGAAGAACACCCACCGGTGTAACAAGATCTGTGTGGATCAACATAAGTGACGGCTCATCCACATCAAGCAGATTTTCCTTCAAGGGTACAAAAACAAATGCTTTGACCATCAGACCGAATACGGATTTTGATGAAACTCATTTCAGGTGTGCTGTTACGGGTGAAAACGGTGATGTCATTTACAGTGTATCGGTTAAAGTTACGCAAAAGGTTAGGGCCCGTATTATACTGGATTTAAGAACGGGCGGCTTACCAGATGACACTATTACTATTAAGTTTGATGAATACACTCCTGACGGCGTCTATAATGGCAGCTATACACATGAAACGATAAACAGTAATGCAAAACCCTTATATGTGTATTATGAAACAGGTCCGGGCAAATATGTCATTACTGTAAGCAAACCGCAATGCGTAACACGGGTATATGAAGCGAATGTTGTTAAGAAAGATGTTAACCTTGTAGTAAAAATTACAGTTCCGTATGATGTCAATATGGACGGTGTTATTAATGTTGTGGACGCAACCTTGGTTCAAAAATACATTGTCGGGCTTGAAAAATTTGACGATTACACTCTTAAAATTGCAGACACAAACGGTGACGGCACAATATCAATTGTTGACGCTACAAATATTCAGAAGAAAATCGTGAATCTTTTGTAAAGGAGAAAGTTTATGGGACTATTTGAAAAGAAATATTGTGACCTTTGCGGTGACAAGGTTAATGCCCTCACAAGGCAAAAGCTTTCAGACGGTTATCTTTGCAGTGACTGTAAGCACAAGCTCAGCTCGCTTTCATCAGGCTGGAAAAACAGAACATTAGATGATGTTAAAACTCATCTTGAACAGCGTGAGCAGAACAAACAGAAATATTCGGCATTTGTTCAGTCGGCAAGTGCCGGTACAAACGAAAAGCTTGTTGTAGATTTTAATAACAGAAAATTCTATTTTACAATAGGCAGAGATTTCAAAAACAGCAATCCTGAAATTTTTGATTTTTCACAGCTGCAGGACTTTTGGCTTGAGCTTGGATATACAACTCTGCAGGATTCTGACCGTGACGGGATTCCTGATGAGTACGACCGCTATGATAACCGTCAGGGCAGAAACAGCGGTTTTGGCAGTCAGTTTGATACAATAAATTCATTTTCGGGGCAAAACGGTATGCTTGATGTTCCGCTTGCACTTCAGCCGTATGTTCGTGATACAAACACATCGTCATCACCGCAAAGAATATCTTCTTTAAAAGCAAAATTCATCGTAAATCATCCGTTCATAACCGATATATCAATGTATGTTGATTCGTCAATCGGTACTGTAAGAAATGAGCTTATGAGAGCATTTGATGACGGAATGCAGTTGATGAGACTGTGTGAACAAATAAGAAACGGTATGCAGAACAATATGGGCTATCAGCAAGGCGGAATGCCCATGCAGAACAATATGGGTTATCAGCAAGGCGGAATGCCCATGCAGAACAATATGGGTTATCAGCAAAGCGGAATGCCCATGCAGAACAATATGGGCTATCAGCAAAGCGGAATGCCTATGCAGAACAATATGGGTTATCAGCAGAACGGAATGCCCATGCAGAACAATATGGGCTATCAGCAGAACGGAATGCCTATGCAGAGCAACACAGTAAATCAGCAAGTTTCACAGCCGTTTACTCCGCAAAATGCTGCGGCAATTGTTTGTTCGGCTTGCGGATATAAGCCTGACGGCAATCCGCCGAAATTCTGTCCGTTCTGCGGGGCTGCCATGACATAACCGATATGACTTTACAGTCATTATTTCATAATATTTCCAAACGAAAAATGCGTGTAAAAAAAGAAATTGTATCCGTGAGCTATTCAAAAAATCATTCAAATTTTAACTACTGCTGTTCTTTTTATGTGCGAAAAAAAGGTGTAAATTTCCTTTTTGACGCTATCTGCAAATGTGGTTATATCGCTTTTGAAAATGTTTTGATCGACGAAACGGATATGAGACTGCTGTGTGATACCGCCGAAGACGCATTGGAAATTCTGAAAAAATATAATCCAAAAAACAAAGAACTGACAGTCGATGACGCCACGGTTACAATCGTTGAAATCATATTTTCCGACAAAAACAGTATGTCGGTCAGTATGACGGAACAAACCTTGGATTCGCTCGAAAAAGCGTTCTTTGCCCTTGCTGAAAAATATTGCAAAGATGTTTAATCTTTAAAAATAATTGAAAAGCAACCCTATGAAAACAACCCCACGGTAAAATAATCGTGGGGTTGTTTTTTCTGTAACAGAAAATGAGTGCATTTTTTCTTGCCATTACTGTAGTAATTGTTTATAATTAAGGTATGACAATAAAAGAAGGCATGAACGATGCAAACGATAGATGAGGCACTTGATAAACTGAAAAAGTCGGATTTTCGCAGTCGGTTTCATTTAAAGCAAAAGGACATTGACTATATTAATGAAAAGGGAATGAATAAAATCCGCTCCCATGCAGAAGATTTTGTCAGAACACGGCTTGCACCAAAATATATTCCGAATGACGGAAAGCAAACGCCTATGAGGGGACACCCTGTTTTTATCGCACAGCACGCCTGTGCCTGTTGTTGCAGAGGGTGTCTTAACAAGTGGTACAGAGTTGCAAAGGACAAACAGCTTAACGAGGTCGAACAGCAGAAAATTGTAAATCTGCTTATGGCTTGGATTGAAAGAGAATACAATGATTATAATTCCAATACAGAATGATAGATAAGGGCGAAAAGATGAGTGATAAATTAAGCGTGTTAAAAGATTACTTCGGACACGATTCTTTCAGAGACGGACAGGAACAGATAGTTGACGCTTTGCTTGACGGCAGAGATGCACTTTGCATTATGCCCACAGGTGCGGGTAAGTCTATGTGCTATCAGATTCCCGCATTACTTTTTGACGGGGTGACAATTGTTGTGTCACCTCTGATTTCGCTTATGAAGGATCAGGTCGGCTCACTCGTTCAGTCGGGAGTTCCTGCGGCATATATAAACAGCTCGCTTTCATATCCGCAATTTCTCCGAGTGCTTTCAAATGTTGAACACGGAAAATACAAAATTATCTATGTTGCACCCGAAAGGCTGTTGACTGACGGATTTCTCGACACCTGTAAAAAGATAAAAATCTCAATGGTTGCAGTTGACGAGGCTCATTGCGTTTCACAATGGGGACAGGATTTCAGACCGAGTTACCTCAAAATTATTTCATTTGTTGAAAGCCTTGCAAATCGTCCGATTATCGGAGCATTTACCGCAACGGCTACGAATGATGTAAAAGAAGATATAAAGAAAATTCTCAGGCTTGAAAATCCGTTTGAAATTACAACGGGATTTGACCGCCCCAACCTTTTCTTTGGCGTAATAAAGTCATCGTCAAAGGACGAAAAGCTTATTGACCTCATTCGGGAGCGTGGCGACAGGTCGGGAATTGTCTATTGTGCAACCCGAAAAAATGTTGAATCTGTCTGCGAATTGCTCTGCGATAACGGCTTTTCGGCGGCAAGATACCATGCAGGTCTTGATGAATACGAACGCAGGAAAAATCAGGAGGATTTTGTTTTTGACCGAAAAAATATTATGGTCGCAACCAATGCTTTCGGTATGGGAATTGACAAGTCAAATGTTACATATGTAATTCATTACAATATGCCGAAAAACATTGAAAGCTACTATCAAGAGGCAGGACGGGCAGGTCGTGACGGCGGTGAGGCTGATTGTATTTTGCTCTACAGTCCTAAGGATGTTCGCCTAAATCGCTTTATGATTGAAAATTCCGAGGGCAACGATGAGCTTACAATTGAAGAAAACGAGCAAATTCGTGAGCGTGATTTTGAACGCTTAAAATATATGACCTTTTACAGCACAACAAACGATTGTCTGCGTGGATTTATTCTGCGGTATTTCGGCGGTGAAAAAAAGGCTTACTGCGGAAAATGCTCCAACTGTCTTTCCGTTCACAAGCTTGTTGATGTCACAATTGACGCTCAAAAAATTATGTCGTGTATTGCAAGAACAGGACAAAGATACGGCAAAACCGTGATTTGTGATGTGTTAAAGGGCAGTAAAAGCGAGAAAATTCTAAAAGCTGAGCTTAACAATCAGTCAACCTACGGAATAATGAAAGAGGTTACGGCAAGGCATATTTTCGGCACAATTGACTTTCTTGCCGAAAAGGAGTATATTTCATCCGACAATGAAACCGAGGTTCTAAAACTTTTGCCAAAGAGCCGAGATGTGCTTTTCGGACGGGAACGGCTTGTGATGAAGAAAGTTGAAAACTCCGAAAAGGTTGTCAAAACGCACCGCCCCGAAGTGCCTGTCAATTCCGATTTACTTGACGCACTCAAGGCTTTGCGAAAAAGCATTGCATCCAAAAAGAGCGTTCCTGCCTATGTTATTTTTACCGATGCAACGCTGATTGATATGTGCAAAAAATGCCCCGAAACACCCGATGAAATGCTTGAGGTTTCGGGTGTGGGCAGAACAAAGCTTGATAAATTCGGAAAACAATTTCTCGAAGAAATCGCAAAATTCAGATAACTTCATATACTGTTAAAGGATGAACGAATTTGTTTGTCCTTTTCTTTTTCAATTTTCAAAATTGTATTGAAATAATTAGTACAAAGTGGTACAATAGTTACAGAGAGAAAACAGATTGGAGGCATTTGTATGGCTGACATATTTGATTACATAAGTCGAAGAGGCGATTTGACATTTGAACAGGACGGTTTTAACGAGCTTGACGCACTTGTGCTTTCACGGCTTTCATATCTTCCTTTTGACGGTGCGGTATCGTCCTGTCTGTTTGATGAAATTACCCTTGAACAGGCGGCAATGCGTGTGTTTACAACCGATGATTACGAGAAAAATCTATTGTGGAAGGGTGACGCCGACCTTTTGAAAGCGACGGCAGAGAGCAAGAGATTCGGCAAAATTCTTGTTTCGGGGTATGTAAACGAGGTTGAGTCCGATGTGAGTATGCAGTTTTCCGCAATTACTTTTGAATTTCTTAAAAAGAATTATTTTATTTCATACAGAGGAACGGACAATTCTCTTGTCGGCTGGCAGGAGGACTTCAATATGTTCTTCACATTTCCGTTGCCGTCACAGAAAAAGGCTCTTGATTATTTTGAAAAGGCAGTCCGTATGCTCAACGGAAAATTTATCCTCGGCGGTCACTCAAAGGGCGGAAATCTTGCGGTTTATGCCGGTGCTTTTACCGATGAAAATTCAAGAAATCACATTGATTATATTTACAATTTTGACGGACCGGGGTTTTCTCTTGACAAAATCAGGGACAGCGGATTTTATGAAGTCGATGACAGAATCTACACCTTTGTTCCGCAGTCAAGTATTTTCGGCATGATGTTTGAGCATGAGGAGAGCTACACAATTGTAAAGAGCAATCAAAAAGGTTTTCTCCAACACGATGTCTATTCGTGGGAGATTGAGCAGAACAGGCTTGTCAGGCTGAAAAACACTACAAATTTCAGCGTTTTCTTTGACCACACGCTGAAAGAATTTGTTGAATCGCTGACAATTGCTCAAAGACGGGAGTTCACAAAAGAGGTTTTTGCCCTTTTGTCGCTGACCGAAACCGCAACCTTTAATGAGATGCTGAAAAATCCGCTTAAAAACACGGGAACAATCCTAAAATCCTTTGCAGGTCTTGACAGCAAAACAAGAAATATGCTTCTGAAAACAATCTTCGCATTCGTTAAAAGTGCAAAAAACAATTTTTCCGACATAACAGGCGGTCAAAACAAAATTACCGTCAGTTAATTATAAAAAAGCTCATATATGCTCCGATACTTTTTAGCGTCGGAGCATTTTCTTTGCAAAAAAATCATTTGTCAAGACGGAATTTCCGTTTTGTCAATTGACACTTTTGAAATTTGTATTGTCAGTCTTTGAAAATTTTTCATAATATACAAAAAATCCCGACACGGTGTATGCTGTGTCGGGGTTTTATTTTGCTTTTTAAATGTCAATCGTCAGTTCAACGGGACAATGGTCAGAACCTAAAATTTCGGTATGGATTTTTGCACCGTCAAGCTTGCTTTCAAGAGCTTTTGAAACGATAAAATAGTCAATACGCCAGCCCGCATTTTTTTCACGAGCCTTGAATCTGTATGACCACCACGAATACACGCCCTCTGTATCGGGATAGAAATAGCGGTAGGTGTCGATAAAGCCGTCATCGAGCAACGCTGTCATCTTTGAACGCTCTTCATCGGTAAAGCCTGCATTTTTACGGTTGGTTTTCGGATTTTTCAAATCAATTTCTTTGTGTGCAACATTCAAATCACCGCACATAATAACAGGCTTTTTTTCTTCAAGTTTTTTCAGATATGCCTTGAAATCATCCTCCCATTTCATTCGATAATCAAGCCTTTTCAGCTCGCTTTGCGAGTTTGGAGTGTAGCAGGTGACAACAAAGCAATTGTCAAATTCTGCCGTGATAACTCTGCCCTCATGGTCGTGTTCGTCAATGCCGATCCCGTAACATACATTCAAAGGCTCTTCCTTTGTGAACATAGCCGTTCCCGAATAGCCTTTTTTGTCGGCATAGCACCAATACTGATGATATCCTTCAAGCAAGAGGTCAATCTGTCCCTCTTGAAGCTTTGTTTCCTGAAGACAGAAAATATCTGCGTCAACATCTTTAAAAAAGTTCTCAAAGCCCTTTGTAACACAGGCACGAAGTCCGTTTACATTCCACGAAATCAATTTTTTCATAATTTACTCCCGTACACACAAAAGGGAGCAAGCATTGCCTGCTCCCAAATTGCCAATTTGTTAATTATTCTTCTGCGGAAAATTCGTCTTTGCCTACACCACAGAGAGGGCATACCCAATCCTCGGGTACATCTTCCCATGCTGTGCCTGCATCAACGCCGTTGTCGGGATCGCCGATTTCAGGATCGTAAACATATCCGCAAACATCGCATACATATTTCATACTATCAAATCTCCTGTTCAAAGTCTGTTGTGTAATCGGTTAGTTGTTGGTCATACGATTATCAAGCTGACTTTTTTGATTTTTTATTGTTTTAATGATTACTTAAAGTATCTGTTAAGAAGACCTCTAAAGCCTGCGCCGTGTCTTGCTTCATCCTTTGCCATCTCGTGAACCGTGTCATGAATAGCGTCAAGGTTCTGAGCCTTTGCACGCTTTGCAAGGTCAAACTTACCTTCGCAAGCACCTGTTTCTGCATCTACACGCATCTGAAGATTCTTCTTTGTGCTGTCTGTAAGAACTTCGCCTAAAAGCTCTGCAAACTTGGCAGCGTGTTCAGCCTCTTCAAAAGCATACTTTGTAAATGCGGCAGAAACCTCGGGATAGCCTTCTCTGTCTGCAACTCTTGCCATTGCAAGATACATACCGACTTCGCTGCATTCTCCCTCAAAGTTAGCTCTGAGATCCTTGAGAATATCTTCGCTTACGCCCTGAGCAACGCCAACCTCGTGAACTGTTGCGAAAGATGCCTCCTCGTCCATCTGCTTAAATTTTTCCTTCGGTGCCTTACAAACAGGGCAAGCCTCGGGAGCTTCGGGACCCTCATAAACATAACCGCATACTGTGCAATACCATTTCATAATTACTTCTCCTTTGTAATAAATATTAGTGTACTTCTGCCGAACATTTAGGACATATGCCGTAGTAGATAACAAATCTGTTTTCTACCTTAAATCCCTCTTCGGCAAGCTGTGACTCAAGGTCATCAGCATTTTGATTGTCTTCAACATCAATAACTGCTTTGCATTTGTTGCAGACAAAGTGGGGGTGCGGCTCTGTGTTGCCGTCAATACGCTCCTCACCGTTTACATTGCATATAACGCTGACCTTTCCTTCATCCTTAAAAAGAGCAATGTTTCTGTAAACCGTGCCAAGACTAAGGTCGGGAATTTCGGGCTTTAATTTATCATAAACCCAGCGTGCGCTCGGATGAGTGTCCGTACCGCACACAGCGTTGTAAATTGCATTGCGTTTTGAGCTGAAATTTCTTTTTGCCATAATTCATAAATCCTTATGCAATAATTAGTCAGTACCGATTGACCAAAATCAGTAATCAGTATTAACTTTGGCTATATTCTATCACGCAGATGTTTGATTATATTTACAATAAAGAATTATAGACAAAAAATCTTGCACAAAGAATTGGGAGGAAATATAGTGAAATCAAACAAAACAGTAAAAATTATCATTTTTACGGCACTTTTCCTGTCTGCAGTAATTTTAATATCGGTAATGACAGGCGCAGTAAAAGAAACAACGGCTGATACCGACAGCGTAAAACTGCCCGTAATAATGTATCACTCACTTTTAAAGGATGAAAAGCTGCAAAATGACTACACCGTTTCACCGACTCTTTTTGAAAACGATTTAAAATATCTTGCCGAAAACGGCTACACAACCGTTGTTGTAAAAGACCTTACCGATTATGTTTACGGCAAAAAATCATTGCCCGAAAAATGCATTATGCTGACCTTTGACGACGGCTATTATAATAATTATTATTATGCACTCCCTTTGCTTGAAAAATACAACTGCAAGGCGGTCATATCTCCGATTGCGTCAGTGTCCGAAAAATTCACCGAAACCAAGGACATTTCCGTGACCTACGGGCATATAACTTTTGACGATATGAAAGAAATGTCCGATTCGGGCTATGTTGAAATTCAGAATCATTCGTACGATATGCATTCTTTGAAATCACGAAAGGGTGTTTTGCCAAAAGCTGGGGAGAGTGACGAAGCATATAAATATATTCTTACGGAAGATGTTGTCAAAGCTCAAGGCTTGCTTGAAAATGCAACAGGGAAAAAACCGACCTGCTTTGTATATCCGTTCGGTGCAAAAAATGACCGGACCGAAAAGCTGATAAAAGAAATGGGCTTTTCGTGTACACTAACCTGTACGGAAAAGCCCAATATAATTACTAAAAATCCCGACAGCCTCTACGAGCTGGGACGATACCGCCGTGACCGCAACGAGTCAATGCAGAATCTTCTTATCCGAATTGAAATGCAGTCATAATCTTTATACGGCAGATTTTTCAGCCTTGGCGTTTCTTACAAAAGCCTCGCACAAAGCTATGAAGATGAAAAACAGCGGAGTTGTAATCGGCTGATAAAGGTTTACAACAGACTGAACAGCATAGCAGATAACAGCCGAAACGCACGCAATCAGCATCGGATTTTCCTTTGCATACTTAACTGCGTTCTTAATCGTACCGCACACAATGGCAAGATAGGAGAGAAGTCCCGTAATTCCGATTGTGATAAGGTAGTTTAGATATTCGTTATGAGCGGCATTTGTTGAGCTGTCACCGTATTTTGAAAGGTCGTCAAAGTACGGACTGAATGCGGAGTAGAACATATCCGGACCTACGCCGAACAGCTTTTCAATGAATGAAGCGTCGCCGAAAATCCATATCGACCTTATCCACATAAAGCCTCTGTGCGTACCCCATTTATCGTTAAAGCGGATAATTCTTTCAAAACTGCCGAGGTCGGTTTCCGTGTCAACACAACTGAAATAAACCATAATTCCTATCATGGCAACAGCACAAAGTCCGAATACAACGGCAAGAGCAATTGGCACAGCTTTTGAAATTGTGATGTTTGGTTTTTTGTAATCAATAAGATACAAAATCCCTGTAATAACGGCACAAGCTGCAAGCAATATCCAGCCGATGCCTGAGAAAACGAAAATTTCCTGAAACTTATCAAAGCCCTTGCTTTTGTCGTCAAAGCAGAGCGAGAACAATCTGAGCAGCTTTGCAAACAACAGCATAACAGTTGTCGAAAGGAAAAATCTTTTCAGTCTGACAAGGCTGTTTGAAAACCATACAAGGTAAATAATCATAAATACAGCCATGCCGAGAATGCCGGAATCGCTGTCGGCAGTCATAAGAGCCGCAAAGCCAAATCCTGTTGCAATAAGATAAATTGCCCTGAGCAAGGTTTTCTCCGTGATAACCGACATTGCAATCATAACAGGCATAGCGATGCAGATGTAGCTTGAAAGCAGATTTTTGTTGCCGATTGTTGAAGTGAAGTCGGTAATAGTCTGTTGGTCGGTGAGAAGAGTAAACATCCCGAGAGGATCAATATAGAATGAGTTAAGCACCGCAAGTGCATAAACTATCATTGAACCGAACGCAAGCGCAACGAATATGTATTCAAAATATTTAAAGCACCTTGTAATCATAAAATATGCTGCGGTGTAAAATGCCATGAGCACAAGACCGTTGTTTCGTCCCTGAGTACCCATAAGTGCATCCAAAGGGTTTGCAGACAACAGCGTTGAAATGACATTTATCCCGAGGAATACAATAAATGCCCAGTCCATAAACGAAAGCTCTTCATACAAATGCTTTGGTTTAGGCTTTTCAAGCTTTGAGTCTTCCGGCGGTTTATCAACGCTTGCGGTCATAATAATAAGAAATTCCGCAATAACGAGAATACCTGTCAATATAATGAAAAAGTAATACTTATCGTGCCTGATGTTAAAATATGCGTCCGTGAAAAACAACGGAAAAAGCGTGAACATAATAAGCAGATAATAGTTTGTGAGCGCCTGCTGTACCGAATATTTTTCTTTGGGTTTGGCAGGCGGATTTTTATGCTTTGCAGAAGTCATAATAAAATAACCTTTCAATATAATGTATTTCAATTTTATAACGCACACACGATGTTGTCAAGAAATAAAGTAAGTTGAAAGCTCTGGTTTTCGACTTGTTTCGATTGGCATATGCTTGCAAAAGAACAATAATTGCATATTTTTCGGCATTTTTATTCCCAAATTAATACTTGTGGAGAAATTAGTATTGTATTTATCTCCGTAAAATGGTATAATTCCCCTTGAGATGTATTTCCATATTTGCAGGACAAAGACTTTTGTAAAAAATTGTTTATGAATTTATCTATTTGCAGATTGGGTGGTTTTATGAAAAAATTAGTTGTTTTTGGCTTTGACGGCACTCTTGCCGACACAGCCCCCGGAATTTTATATTGTTTCAATACAACAGCAGTCGCAATGGGCTATGAGCCTGTTGAACACAGCGCACTCTACGGAGTAATCGGCGCACCGCTTGAATACGGATTTAAAACGCTCTTTAATATGAGTGATGACGAAATTGAATATGCCGTAAAGAATTACAGCAAGCTTTATTCCCAGAAAGGAAAAGAGATGTTCACCGTCTATGACGGAATTTATGACGCTCTTCGTGAACTCAAGAAAAGCGGTTTTAAGCTTGCAATAGCAACTCAAAAGCACAGAATGTTCACAACGGATATACTTGAAACCTACGAGGCGTCGGATGTTTTCGACGCAGTATGTGCAACAGATGTCGGTACAAACCTCACAAAGAGTCATCTGCTTTTGCAGGCGTGTGAGCAGACAGGAGTTTCCGTTGAAGAAAGTATCCTTGTCGGCGACAGCACAATCGAGGCAAAGGGTGCGGAAGAAATAGGTATGGACTTCCTCGCTGTGCTATACGGCTGGGGCTTTAGAACCAAGGAAGAAACCGAAGAGTACAAGTGCGTCGGCACAGTGTCATCTCCGGCAGAAATCTCTCAAAAAGTCATGGCACTTTGATTACGGTTAGTGCGTGTAAAACAGTGCATAAATAGGATTAAAATTGTAAATTTTCCAAAAACAAATCGGGCAGTCATAACGATTGCCTGATTTTTTTATGCAAATTTAATTCTGTATAATAACAATGATACAACGATATACTTTTGCTTGTAAACGGGATGTTTGATAAACAGAAATATGATAGTACGGAATTGATATTGTTAAATTCTTTTACATAAATTTTAAAAGCTAATTTAAAATAATATTGAATTTTCACATATTGTATGCTAAAATAAAAACGCCAAACAAAAATTTAATTTTAAGTTCACCTAAGTGTGTATTTTTATTTCGGTAAAAATACAGGCTTTACTTTTCACACCTTACAAGTGAAATATTGTGTCGCAACAATCAAAGCTATGTATTTTTCGTGCGTAGCTTCAGCTACGCACTTTTTGTTTTATGCGAAAAATATTTGCTTTTTTGAAAAAATCGAAAAAATTTTAAAATTTTTTCGGATTTTATAAAATCAAAAGCCGTTTTAAATTGTCTATATTATGAAAGGAAATGAGAGGAGGTCATTTTATGAACATTTCCCACTTAGTAGAGAAAATTAAGAAGGGAGATAACAAATCATTTGAAAAGCTCTACAAGCTTACAGAGCGTGAAGTGTGGTTTACTTGTATCAGCTTTTTAAAGAACGAAACAACCGCACAGGACATTATGCAGGAAACTTACATAACGGCTTTTTTAAAAATCCAATCTTTGGAAAAATCATCACAAATCAGAAGTTGGCTTAACAGAATTGCCGTTAATAAGTGCAAAAATTATTTGAAAGGTAAAGGTGAAATCCAACTGGACGATGAAATTTTTGAAAATCAGGCAATAGTTGACGAGCGTATATCAATTCCCGAAGAATACATTTCAGACAAGGCAAAGAGAGAAATTATTCTTTCGATTATGCAGGAAGTACTGTCCGATGTTCAGTATCAGACAGTGATTATGCACTATTTTAATGAAATGACTGTTGATGAAATCGCAGAAGTCTTTGAATGTTCAAGGGGTACTGTGCTTTCAAGGCTCAATTATTCAAGGGCAAAGATGAAAACTGCAATTGAAGATTACGAAAATAAAAGCGGTGACAAGCTTCACGGTGTTGTATTTGTGCCGTTCTTTACAACAATTTTCAGAGAGCAGGCAAAGAGCCTTTGCGTTCCGAGCATAAAAATCACACTTCCAAACGGAGAAAGCCTTGTAACTGCGGCTTCAAAGGGTGTTTCAACAGCGGTAAAATCGAGTACCGCAACTGCGGTTAAGAGAGGTGCAGTTACAGCGGTTAAGACAAAAGTCATAGCTATGGCTTGCGGTATGACCTTACTTTTTGCAGGCACAACAGTCGGCACAAGTCTTCTTGCAGGTTGTAAAAGTGACAAAGTTCCGACCGCAACAACTTCTGCTCAGACCACTGCACAGGCAACTACAGCTCCTGCGGTAACAGTACCAAAGGCAGTTAAAGACTTGGTAGACAAGGGTGAAATCAAAGTCGACAAAGACGGCAACATCACAGATAAGAATGGTAAGAAAGTCGAAGTAAAAGACGGCAAGGTAGAAGTAAAAACCGATGACGGTAAGACAGTTACAGTTAAGGTTGACGATGTAAAAACTACAGTATCTAACAAAAACAACAGCAACAAGGGTAACACCGAAAAGAAAGAAGATACAAAGTCAAATACATCTTCAAAGACAAATACATCTGATAACGACAAGAAGCCAGCTAAGCCAAGCAACTCTTCAAGTAATAATCAGAAGCCAGCGAAGCCAAGTGAGTCATCAAAGGCTGAAACGACAGCTAAGAAATATAAGTACTACAAGCATCACGATGCTGTGACAAAATATCACCCTGCAGTGACAAAAAAGCATGACAGAGAGTGGATTGTAACTGGTACTCACGAGGAACCAGTATATGAAACAAGATGGGTAAATGTTTGCAATGACTGCGGTATGGTAATGAAAGATGCTGACCAAGAAGAAGAACACCTTACTTGGGAGGTGGATCACGGTGGTAGAGGTTCTTATCACGCTGAAAAAAAGCAGATTCAGGTTGGTACTAAAACAGTAGAAGACGGCTATTGGAAAGAAGCATACACAGAAGTTGTTTCAAAGGCTTGGACTGAGACAATCACTCCAGCTTACGACGAGGAAGTATCTGCAAATGATAACTGGGATAAGAAAGTTCTTGTTAGAAAAGCAGGTTGGTATTAATTATCTATTTTTATATCTTTTATATCATAAAAATAAAGAACTCGGAATTCGTTAATTTGAATTTCGAGTTCTTGAATTGTAAAGATAATAATTAGTTGATTTAGATGACTAAACAAAACATATGGATAGGCATCAATTTTCCTTTAGTAGTTTAAATAAGTTTTCTACGCTGTTTTTTGCTTCATCCTTTATTATAGAACTGTCGAGCATAGCTTTATCAAAAAGTTTCTGAACCACGTTATCATAATTAATATAATCCTTCTTTGCATAATCATATGAATTATGTGGAGAAGCAAGTGCACTATCTAATGTTAGTATGGCTGTAGTGTTATCATCGACATTTTGGTAATCATTTATCTTACATTTATGACACAAAATCACAGCTTGTGTGTATTCTACATGAGCTAAAGATATTAAAATTTTATTATTACCACACTCATGATACCTCTGTTCAAATATTTGATAAGCTAGATTAGCATCTCTATGGCTTTTTTCAAACAATTCGATTTTTTTATCATAACCACTTTCACTGGAAGCCAATTTTATATAACATTTTGCCCTTTGGTGAAGATAATTTGGATCATTAGATAAGTAGCAATTTAATCCTTCATATATCTTAGAAATAAGCACTAAACTATCTCTTCCATAAATCCTAAAAATCATATTAATATTGTCGAATAAAATAAATTTTTTATAAGATTGCTTATTGTACTTTAATATATCTGGTTTTCCTTCTGTTTCTATTATTTTTGAAACTATATATTTAAAAGCATTAACAATAATCTTATGGTGTTCAGCGTTTTCTGAAAATAATTCCAGTTGTTTATATAGCCAATATTCCGCATTAACTACATATTTTTGAGGGGAGTTATCACTAGCGCTTATTTCAAAATTCCAAGTTTCTTCAAGATCTATTAATGGATATGCTCTTGATTTTTGATTATAAATTTCACTCAATATATTAAATTTTAAAACTTGAGATGAATAGACTTTTTTCTCAATTGCTAATATTATTAATGTAGCAATTTGCTTTTCAGTATCAAATGACAGCTGAATTTTATTGAATTTATTACTTGTAGATATTCTATTGTTACTGCTTAAATCAAGTATATTATCTAATATAGTTTTACTTTTATTGATTATACCAATACCAGTACCAGTTAATTTTGAATTTATGTTTTTGGCTTCATCACTTGAAAATTTATTATCTACACTTTTTATAGAAAAATTACGCTTATTGATTATCTTATCATCTTCTAATAGCCTAATTAAACCAAATAGTTCGCTGTTGCCTTTTAACGAAAAAATTATTGCCTTATTGTTATTACTTTTTAGTAAATATAATTTTTTCATAATCAGTTCTATTTGATTTATGGATAATGAATTACTATCAAATAAGAATATGGAATTTTCCTTGTTTAATAAATTTATAAATGCTTTATCAGAAATTCTGTCTTTGGTTTCAAAAATAAATATGTCTTGATCTTTAATTTTGGTAGCAATATCGTAAAAAATGTAAGTCTTGCCTGAATAGCTACTTCCGATTACAAATTGTAAATTAAATTTTTCTATATCTGTTATTATATTTTTTGTTATTTCACGACTAATAAAAAAGTGAGGAAGTATAATTTTGTTTTTGTTTACTAAACTTTTACCATATAAGAAAAAAGATTTATTTGTTTCAAACGAGTCATCTGATTGTTCAACAATAAAACTTTTATAATTATCTAAATCGTCAGTAGCTATTTTTTGAGTTTCAACCCAGGATTTATAGATTTTCTGATAAATATCATCATAAGAATTAAACTTAACTATATGAGTAATTCCAAAACTTTCATACTTCATGCTTTCAAGTTTAGTAGGTTCTCCTACAAAACATAAGTATCTGCTCGTAACGCATTCGCAACGCTCATCTGGAAGAACAGTTAATATATCAATTTCGTCATTTAAGCTACATCCTATAAACAATAAGTTTTGGTATAAAGCATCATGATTTAATTTGTTTAAAAGGACTTTGTTACTTTCTAAACTTGTTGCGTACTGTTTACTTGAAAAAATAATTGAATTATAATTTCCATAATTAATTAAATTATTCACATCACCATGTAATTTAATAACACAATTAAACTCGTCAAAGACAGATTCAATTACATTCTCATTATTACAACAGATAGTATGATTAAATTTACTGTTTTTTTCGATTGCATCATCAATATTTAGTGTGTAAATGTAGGGCCATTCAATTTTTAAAAAGTCAATCTTATTTTTCTCTCGGATTTTCACATCGGTAAAATTGGAAACAAAGTAATTCCTTTTGTCAATATCATCAATCTGCTTGATATATAATTCAGCTATTTGAGAAAAAGGTTCATTGTACATCTTTTCCTTACTGTCTTTAAGCTCTTCAAATTTATTACACAAAGAATCAATCATATGTTCTTGATAGTCTTTTCCTGACGGAACTTTTCCATTTTTTGCTTCGCTATTAAGAGTAAAACCTGAACCGATTATAGGAATAATCATTTTACGCTTTAAGTTTTTCATAAACGTGTCATATATATCACTAAAGTTAACTATTTCCACAAAATATCACCTCAATAATTTTAGTTTTTATATTATATCATATATTGTCAAAAAGCACAACAAAAAATTGAAAATTTTTGTAAAATAAAGAGGTTAAGCATTAGAAAAAATTGCTTAACCTCTTTGTTGTTTTAATAATAAAAAATCTTTTGTGTTACGGTGTAATAAATTTTAAAAATATATTATCTTGTTTCCTTGAAAATCGGCAGGCAAACTAAAATGACAGTAAGTTTGACAGTAAGTTTGACTGCATTTTATCTTGTTTTAACTTAATTCAAAATTACTCAACTGAATTTTTGAAATCTCAAAAACCCAGTGTTTAAGCCACTTTTAAGGCATTTTAAGTAATTTTGGCAAAAAATAAAAGGCGGTTAAAAAACCACCTTTTTTGGTCGAGGTGACAGGACTTGAACCTGCGGCATC
>OHYO01000224.1_pt1 | contig 28075 bp, 17 predicted proteins | sample 1580291 | NCBI WGS metagenome assembly OHYO01 (sample SAMEA3882526, study PRJEB24775) | human gut metagenome | biome: human-associated habitat; feature: intestine environment; material: feces | place: Netherlands | collected 2009/2010
AATGAGTCGGGGTCGGAATACATCTCAACCGACGTATGGGGGTAGCTAAAATAGCCCCGTCCCAAATTAGCTACCCCGGGTGAGATTGGAGGAAGTGATGGCGCAGGGGACGTTTGTGCAGGCGCTTCGTAAAGAGGCGGCGTTGAGCGGCACCTTTATGAAGGGGCGTTCGCTCATGCTCAACGGCGCCGTGCTGTCGATCGAGGACAGCGGCTCGCGCTTCTCCAAAAACGTGACGGTTGAGGGCTCGGTGCGCGGTTCGCGCGGCGACCTGTACAAGACGCACGTGGCGCTCGACATGGACGAGCACGAGGTGATCGACTACGACTGCGATTGCCCCGCCGCCTATCGTTACCCCGGTATGTGCAAGCACGCTATTGCCACGGCTCTGGCGTATTTGGATGCCAGCGGCGCCGAGCCCGTCGAAGGTTTGCGCACGCCGGTCCGCACGTTTACGGCGCAGCCGAAACAGCCCGTGCGCACCGCGCTCAAAGCGCCGGCCGTCAATCCCAACTTTCCCTTTCCGGCGCCCGTCCCCACGAGTCCCAGCCTCATGGCGGCGCTCTCCGATCTTTCGGACGCGCGCATGGATGAGCTGGCGAGCATGCGCCGCAAGCTCGCCAGCAGTGTGGATCCCGATGCCCCCAAGGCGGTGTTGGAGCCCTCGCTGGTGCCGTACTACAATCCACTGTTTGCCTACCGCTTTAGCTGGGCGCTCGAGCTTCGCATTCGCTGTGGATCGGTGTCCTACGTGGTCAAGGACATCGACGGCATGGCCGATGCCTACGTGCGCGGCGGCACCTTCTCGTACGGCAAGAAGCTCACGTTTGTCCATACGCCCGAAGCCTTCGAAGACGTGTCGACAAAGCTGCTCAACCTTGTCGTGACGACAGTTGCCTATCTCGATGACATCACAAGCTCGCGTTCGGCGTCGTACGACTTTGCCCGCAGTGGTTTTGTCGCCGAGCGTCAGTTGCCGCTGTCCGAGCATAGCATCGTATATGTGCTGGACCTGTTGCGCGGCCAGACCATCTCTTTTGAGCCCGCCTGGTCGCGGGGGACGACGACGCATCGCACCTATGACGTGGCGGTTGAGATGCCTCCGGAAGGGGAGGACGAGGCGCTGTCTGAGCGCCCACCGCTCCTTGCCGCCAAAATCGCGCCGGCGGCTGGTGGCAGCTACGATCTGCGCCTGCCGGCCGATGCATACTGCTTTGCTTCGGGCGACGTTGCCTATCTGGTCGACACCCGCCGTGCGCGCCGCGCTGATGTAGCGTTTGCCCAGCATGCGGCGCCGTTCCTATCGCGCTTACTGCCCTGTCGCACGCCGATCCATATCGCTGTCGACCAGGTGGGGGAGTTCTGTCGTATGGCGCTGCCCATTTTGCGCGACTACACCGACCTTACCGCGCCCGCCGCGCTCGATACCGTGGCGCCCGAGCCGAGCTTTGCTATGGCGATCGGCGTCGACGATGGGCTTGTGACCTGCAAAATTACGGTTACCTACGGCGACTGGTCGGCAGATCTCTTTAGCCTGGGCGCTCCGGGCAGTCTCTTCGAAGAGCAACGCCCCGGCGTGCCGCCCCGCGACGAGGTGGCAGAGTTTCGCGTTATGGACACGGCGGCCCTATATTTCGACTTTTACGAGGGCGGTCTGGCGTTTGAGGAACGCGATGACGAGAGCCTGTTTCACTTGCTGACCGAGGGCCTGTCTGCCCTGTCCGAGCTGGGCGAGGTCATGCTCAGCGACCGCCTGCGCCAGATCTCGGTCCGCCCTGCGCCCAAGCTTTCGGTGCGTGCGACTGTCAAGAGTAACCTGCTCGACGTCGAACTGGGCGCGAGCGGCCTTTCGGCGGCAGACCTTGCTATCTATCTCGATTCGTATAAGCGCCACCAGACGTTCGCTCGCCTTACGTCTGGCGACATCGTTCGCCTGGACGAGGGCGCGCGCGCCGCGTTTGGCCTTGCCGAGGATCTGGGTGTCGATGCCGTCGACCTGCTCGACGGCGTGTCACTTCCCGCGTCGAGTACCCTGTTCGTCGACAGCATGCTTGCGCGCACGCCTACGCTCGAAGCCGATCGCGACGCTGCATTCCGTCGTACCGTCGAGCGCCTGGATACGCTCGGCAAGATGGACTTTACGGTGCCGGTCTCGCTCAAGGCCACACTGCGCGGCTATCAGGTCGACGGCTACCAGTGGCTCGGCTCGCTCGAGCACCTGGGCCTCGGCGGCATCTTGGCCGACGATATGGGCCTGGGCAAAACGCTGCAGATGATCGCACATATCCTGGCGCGCGTGGAAGCGGGGGATACTAAGCCCACGCTTGTGGTGTGTCCTGCGTCGCTTGTGTACAACTGGACCGCCGAGCTGGAGCGCTTTGCCCCGTCGCTCGATGTGTGTGCCATTGTGGGCGCCAAGGCTCAACGCCGCGTGCAGATCGCCGGCGTGGCCGAGCACAACGTGGTCGTGACGTCGTATGATCTCATGCGCCGCGATATCGACGAATACGTCGAGCAGGACTTTGCCCGCGTGGTACTCGACGAGGCCCAGTACATTAAAAACCCGCTCACCCAGGTGGCCCGCGCCGCCAAGCGCCTGCCGGCTGGCGTGCACTTTGCCCTGACGGGCACGCCCATCGAAAACCGCCTGTCCGAGCTCTGGAGCATCTTCGACTTTTTGATGCCGGGCCTGCTGGGTACGCGTGAATCGTTTGCAAAGCGCTTCGAAAGCCCGGTCGAGCATGCCGAGGGCGACAGTGCCGCCCGCCTGCAAGCGCTCGTGTCGCCGTTTGTGCTGCGCCGCGTAAAGGAAGACGTGGTGGCCGACCTGCCCGAGAAGATCGAGGATACGGTCATGGCGCAGCTTACCGGCGAGCAGCGCAAGCTCTACCTGGCCAACCAGGACCGCATCGCCCAGCAGGTGCAGCACCGCGAGGCATCCGAGTTTAAGAAAGACAAGCTCAAGGTGCTCGCCGAGCTCACCAAGCTGCGCCAGATCTGCTGCGACCCGCGTCTGCACTACGAGGATTACAAGGCGGGGAGCGCCAAACTCGATACGTGCATGGAGCTCGTGCACGGCGCACTCGACGGCGGGCATCGCATCCTGTTGTTCAGCCAGTTTACGGGTATGCTCGATATCATCGGTAAGCGCCTGGCCAAGGAGGACATCGCCTTCCTTAAGCTCACGGGCGCTTCGTCTAAGGAGAGCCGCGCCAAGATGGTCGCGCAGTTCCAAGCGGGCGAGGTTCCGGTCTTTTTGATTTCGCTCAAGGCGGGCGGCGTGGGCCTTAACCTGACGGCTGCCGACGTGGTCATCCACTACGACCCGTGGTGGAACGTGGCGGCGCAGGACCAAGCAACTGATCGTGCACACCGTATTGGTCAGCAACATACCGTGACCGTGTACAAGCTCATCGCCAAGGACACGATCGAGGAACGCATTATGCAGATGCAGGAGTCCAAACGCGACCTGGTCAACAGCGTGCTCGGCGGCGACGGCATCTCGTCGGCACTGTTCACGCGCGAGGATGTTCTGGCGCTGCTCGGCGGCGACGGGCGCTAGCCGCGCGCGGGGTGGGACTGCTGGAGTGGGCAGGACGGTCGACGCATTTTGGCCCGACCGCTTGCCTGGTCCGTTATGTGTTCATTTGCAATGCCGTGGATGGTTTGTCTGCCTTTGGGCATAAGAACCATCAAGAACATTGGCACATCAGCAAAGGAGAACATCATGGCGAAATTCTTTAAGGACCCCGACGGTAAGCTCATCGCTGCCCTTGGCGACGGCGTTGCGACCCCTGCCGGTTGCACGGAACTGACCGCAAACACTGAGGACGCGGCGCACGAGAAGCACGTGCCTGTTGTCGAGACCGAGCGCGACGGTCACGTGATTCGCGCACGCGTTGGCTCGGTCGAGCACCCCAGCCTGCCCGAGCACTACATTGAATGGATCGCCCTTGAGGCCGAGGGCCGCTTAGAGGTTCATTACCTTGAGCCCGGCATGAAACCCGCGACGTTTTTCGCGGGCGGCTCCAAGACCGGTACCGTCTATGCCTACTGCAACCTGCACGGGCTGTGGTCCGCGACATTCTAGGAGCGCGTCCCCGCTCGGGGTATCATAGCTAGCATATGCACATGCAAGCGCCGACTGCATTATGCGGCCGGCGCTTTTACTACGATTTTGATGGTTTACGACGGAAAGGGCTGGGCCATGAAGCTCGCGCTTGCACAGATCGATATGCGCCTGGGTGATATTGAGGGCATTTGCGGCCGCATCGAGGACCAGACTCGTCTGGCCCACGAGCGCGGAGCGCGCGTGCTGTGCGTTCCAGCTCCGCTCTTTATGGGCGCCATGCCCGGTGGCCTGGTGGGCGCTGCCGACTTTGAGCACGACATGCTTGCCGGCTTGACTGGTGTCGCCGAGCGTATCCAGGAGCTTGACATGATCTGCATCGTGCCCGCGGCGGTTTCGTTTGAAGGCCAGCCGCTGCTCGACTACATGATGCTCAAGGACGGTCATGTGGTGCCGGCGCGTTCGAGCATTGCCTTGCAGCGTGGCGAGAACAACGACACGCGTTGGGCGCCGCCGGTGTTCGACGTGGACGGCGTGCGCATCGCCGTGATTTTTGACTTGGACCGCGAGCTCGAGATGTTGCCGACCGGCGTCGACCTCATCGCGTATTTCCAATTCAACGCGTTTGACATGACCGACCGCGAGACTGCCGCCATTGCCGCCGTTCGCAGCGGCGCCTACCGCAAGATCGCCTCCAAGCGCAGCGTATGGTTTGCCTGCATGGCGCCGGTCGGTGCCTATGACGAGTCGGTGTATACCGGCGGTTCGTTTGTGCTCGACGACTGCGGTCGCGTGGTGGCCCAGGCGCCGTGTTTTGAGGAGAGCCTGCTGGTTCAGGAGATTCAGCGCGGCGTGATGCTCGATGCCCTGGAAGATCACGAACTGCCCGAGTTCCGTTCCGAGGAGTGGTTGTGGCAGGCGCTGGTGCTCGCCGTGCGCGATAACGCCCGCGCCCGCGGTGCGTCGCGCGCCGTGGTGGCGCTCGAGGGCGACTTGCCGTCGTCCCTGCTGGCGGCGCTTGCCGTTGACGCTCTGGGCCCGCGCAATGTGATTGGCCTGGTGCTGGGGCGCAACCGTATCTTTACTCCGGCGCAGGAAGAGGCCGAGGCTGCCCGCTGTGCCGCCGTCCGCGCCATCGCCGAGCGTTTACACATTCGCACTGTCGAGCGCGATGCACCGGATGCGGCGCGTGTGCTCGATCGCGACGTGTCGGCGGGCGATGCCGAGCGTCTGCGCTCGCGCACGTTGGGCCTCATGCTGGAGGACACGGCGCTCGAGCTGGGTGCGATGGCGCTGAGCCCGCTGTCCAAAACCGAGTATGCGCTGGCGGCGCCGGCGCTTTGCGGCGGCTACCAGGGCGACTTTGCGCCCTTTGGCGATGTGTACCTGTCGACGCTTGAGTTTGTGGCGCGCGTGCGCAACCGCACGTCTGCCGTGGTGCCCCAAGAGCTCGTGACGCTCAACGCGGTGGAAGATTGTATGGAGCGCGTGCTGGCGCAAGCGCTCTCGACGCTCGACGGTCCGGTCGATATGCTCGACCGCGCGGCACAGCTGCTCGGCGGGCTTGAGCCGGGTGAGGTCGATGGCGCGCTCGAGGCGCACGTGGACCGCAATCGATCTTTCGACGACATCCCGATGGCCGCTGGCAAGACTGAGGCCTGCTCGCTGCTGCTGATGCTCGTGCGCCAGGGCGAGGCTGCTCGCCGCATGCTGCCGACGGCTCCGATCGTCTCGGCACGTTCGTTTGTTGAGCGCTCCTGGCCCTACATGCTTGCGTGGTCCGATCTGGGACTCAGCGGCAAGGAGCGCATGACGGTCGATTCGCTGGCGCGCGCCGAGGTGCGCCGTTTTGCTGACGAGGATACGAGCGAGCGCGTGCGAAACGAGATGATGGGCGTGCTGGGCGAGCTGCTGGGTATTTCGCCCGAGCAAATGGAGGAGCTGCGCTCCGAGGACGGTCAGCGTCGTTTGCACGAGGGAATGAAAAAGTTCGAGGGCGAGGTTCAGGACGCCATCGATAAGATGATGGGCGGTCAGGGCGGCCCGCAAGGTGGGCCCCAGGGCGGACCGATGCCGCACCCGCCGGTGGATCCGAGGCAGTTCCCCTTTTTCTCGCAGAACTAACTATGGGATAGGATTCGCTCCCAGCCCCGATACTTCATCTAAGCATCTTGACCCCATTGTGTTATTCTAGAACAGACGTTCGTGAATGATGCGCGGGGCCTTGCCTTGTGCTGTGCTGGTGACGAGGGGGGGTCGGCTTGGTTATCTTGGGCATTGACCCCGGTTTGGCTCATACGGGTTGGGGGATTATCGAGGAGCGGCGTGGCGAGGTTCGTTGCCGTGCCTATGGCTGCATCGAGACCAGTGCCGGAAGTCCGCTCGCGGTTCGCCTGTCGCATATCGCCCATGACCTTAAGGATGTCGTTGAGCGTTATCGACCCGACACGGCTGCTGTCGAGAGCATCTACTTTGGCGCCAACGTTCGCTCGGCCATCCCCACGGCGCATGCCCGCGGTGCTGCACTCGTGGCGCTTTCGGAATGCGCGCTCGAGATTGGCGAGTACACGCCCATGCAGATCAAACAGGCTGTGGTGGGCACCGGCGCCGCGGACAAGCGTCAGGTCGCCTATATGGTACGCACGCTAACACAGCTCGACCACGACCCGCATCCCGACCATGCCGCCGATGCCCTGGCCTGCGCCATCTGCCACGTAAACCTCAGCCGCACCCGCGCCCTCACCGGTGGCGAGTTCTATCAACAGAGAGGAACCGGATACTGATGATTTCCCAGCTCCACGGAACGCTTGTCGAGGCCACGATGAGCTCTGCTGTCGTCGATGTGTCGGGCGTTGGCTTTGAGCTCGGCATCTCGGGCAGCACTGCGGCCACGTTGCCGACGCCCGGTGGCGAGGTCCGCCTCTACACGCGTATGCAGGTGCGCGAGGACGCCATGACACTTTTCGGTTTTTCCTCAAAGGATGAGCGCATGATGTTCGACCGGCTCGTGTCCGTTTCGGGCGTTGGCCCGCGCCTGGCGCTTGCCGTGCTTTCCACCTATACCGTGGGGCAGCTGTATTCGCTGGTGATGGCCGAGGACGACAAGGGCATGGCCAAGGTACCCGGTGTGGGCAAAAAGACAGCTCAGCGCCTGATCTTGGAACTCAAGAGCACCTTTGCCAAGGATAAGGGCTTTATGCCGGTCGACGTGATTCCCGGAAAGGTTGCGATGCCCGTGCCCGCTGCCGCTCCCTCGGCGATCGATGATGCCCGTGCGGCACTCCTTTCCATGGGCTTTAGCCCGCAGGAGACCGATGTTGCCCTGAGCGGGTATGATGGACAGAATATGCGTGTCGAGGATCTGCTCGGCGCGGCGCTTAAGCGACTCGGAATGGATGCGTGATGTGGGAAGCCGATGACTCTCAGGACTTGTGGGCGACGCCCGGTAACTCGCCGGCGGCATCCATGGCGCACGGCGAGCGCATGGTGGGCTCGGAGCTGACGGCCGAGGACCTCGATGTCGACCGCACTTTGCGCCCCCAGCGCCTGGACGATTACTGTGGCCAGGAGCACATCAAGCAGAGCCTGCGCGTGTTGATCGAAGCGGCGCAGAGCCGTGGCGAGACGCTCGACCACGTGATCTTCTCGGGTCCTCCGGGCCTGGGCAAGACCACGCTGGCCACCGTTATCGCCAACGAGCTGGGCGCTCAGATCAAGACCACGAGTGGCCCTGCCATCGCGCGCACGGGCGACCTGGCGGCCATCCTTACTAACTTGCAGCCGGGCGATGTGCTGTTTATCGACGAGATCCACCGCCTCAACCGTTCGGTCGAGGAGGTCCTGTACCCCGCGATGGAGGACTTTGCCCTCGATATCGTGATTGGCAAGGGTCCGGCGGCGCGCTCGATTCGCCTGGATATCCCCAAGTTTACGCTGGTGGCGGCAACGACCCGCTCAGGCATGTTGACCGGCCCGTTGCGCGACCGCTTTGGCATTTCATATCGCCTGGATTACTACACGGTCGAGGAGCTCGCGCAGATTGTGACGCGCTCGGCGACTATCCTGGGCGTGACGATCGACCATCCCAGTGCACTCGAGATCGGCTCGCGTTCGCGCGGCACGCCACGTCTTGCCAACCGCCTGCTCAAGCGCGTGCGCGATTACGCACAGGTGCGTGGCAACGGCCCCATCGAGCTCGATATCTGCCGCCAGGCGCTCGAGTTCTTCGAGATCGACGAGCTCGGTCTGGACTGGATGGATGTTCGCATTTTGGAGACGCTCGCCAAGACGTTCTCCGGTCGTGCCGTGGGACTTACGACCCTTGCCAGCGCGGTGGGCGAGGACCCGGGCACGCTCGAGGATGTCTATGAGCCCTATTTGCTGCAGTGCGGATTGATGATTCGTACGCCGCAGGGCCGTCAGGCGACCCTTCGCACCTTTGAGCACCTGGGGATTGAACCTACCGTTTAGGGCGCTTTGTTTTGGCGGGCTGTTGGACTATCGCTGGGCATCGGGTAAACATATCGCCGTTCATCGGTTATGGGCGTTTTACTATTGCGCGCCCGTGCTATGCTGAATTGGTCTTTTTCTCATTCGGTAACGAAAGGACCGCCCATGCCTACTGACATCGAAATCGCACGTTCTGTCACGCCGCTGCCTATTACCGAGGTGGCCAAGAACGCCGGCGTCGACGTTAAGCACCTTATTCCGTACGGCTTCGACAAGGCTAAGGTCGACTATTCACTGCTCAACGAGCCGACTGATCACCAGGCCAAGCTCGTCCTCGTGACCGCTATCAACCCAACGCCTGCGGGCGAGGGCAAGACCACCACGACCATCGGTCTGGCCGATGGCCTGCGTCGTCGCGGCGTCAAGAGTGCCGTGGCCCTGCGCGAGCCTTCGCTCGGCCCCGTCTTTGGCGTTAAGGGCGGTGCTGCCGGTGGCGGCTGGGCTCAGGTCATCCCCATGGAGGATATCAACTTGCACTTTACCGGTGACTTCCATGCCATCGGTGCTGCCAACAACCTGCTGGCCGCCATGCTCGATAACCACATCCAGCAGGGCAATCAGCTCGGTATTGACGTTAAGCGCATCACCTGGAAGCGCGTCGTCGACATGAACGACCGTCAGCTGCGCCATGTTATCGATGGCATTGGTGGTAAGGCCCAGGGCGTGCCGCGCGAGGACGGCTTCGATATCACCGTCGCCTCCGAGGTCATGGCAATCCTGTGCCTGTCCACGAGCATCAACGACCTCAAGGAGCGCTTGGGCGAGATCGTCGTCGGCTACAGCTATGCCGGCGAGCCCGTCCGCGCCCGCGACCTTAAGGCTCAGGGTGCCATGGCTGCCCTGCTCAAGGATGCGCTCAAACCCAACCTGGTTCAGACACTCGAGGGCACGCCTGCGTTTGTCCACGGCGGTCCCTTCGCCAACATTGCCCACGGCTGCAACTCTATCATGGCCACGCGTATGGCTATGCGCTTTGGCGATGTTGCCATTACCGAGGCCGGCTTTGGCGCCGACCTGGGTGCCGAGAAGTTCCTCGATATCAAGTGCCGCATGACGGGCGTTCGCCCCAGCGCCGTCGTGATCGTCGCTACCGCTCGTGCGCTTAAGTACAACGGTGGCGTCGCCAAGGCCGACCTCAACGAGGAGAACCTCGAGGCACTCAAGGCTGGCATGCCCAACCTGCTGCGTCACGTCGACAACATCCAGAACGTTTATGGTCTGCCCTGCGTGGTCGCCATCAACCGCTTCCCGACGGACACCGAGGCCGAGCTTGCGCTCATCGAGTCCGAGTGCCAGAAGCTCGGCGTCAACGTTAAGCTTTCCGAGGTCTGGGCCAAGGGCGGCGAGGGCGCGCTCGAGCTTGCCGATGAGGTCATGCGTCTGATTGAGCAGCCGAGCGAGCTCAAGTTTGCCTATGAGGACGGCGCTGATGTCGCTGATGCCCTCGAGGCTGTTGCCACCAAGGTCTACCGCGCCGACGGCGTTGACTTTACGCCGGCCGCCAAGCACCAGCTCGCCGAGCTGCGCGAGAATGGCTTTGGCAACCTGCCGGTATGCGTGGCCAAGACGCAGTACAGCTTTAGCGACAACGCCAAGGCCCTGGGCGCTCCCGAGAACTTCCGCATCACCGTGCGTGAGCTCAAGGTTTCTGCCGGCGCCCACTTTGTGGTCGCGCTGACCGGCAGTGTTCTGACCATGCCGGGTCTGCCCAAGGTGCCCGCGGCCGAAAACATCGACGTCGACAACGACGGCAACATCACCGGCCTGTTCTAAGCCTGCTGTCCATAGCTACTAGCCCGCCCCGCCGCGCCCACAAGGCACGGCGGGGCTTTTTGATCCTTAGGCCCGCGCATGTCTTGTAGATACCGACGGACTCTGCCCATCATAGGCTTTTGCGCGGGTAGAATGCATGGATAACTTGAGGCTCACGCGCGGCGGAAAGGAATCGTTGCATGGATCAGGACAAGACAACCGTGATGGGCGGCTACGGTTCCGCGCAGGCTGGCGATAGCGCCGATGCGACCCGCGTTGTTCCCAACCCCGGTTATACCGACCCCGCCGCGACGCAGCCTTCTACCGAGCCCACCCGGGTTATGGGCTATGGCGACACGGCGCAGGATTCTTACGCTGCATCTTCGCAAGGCCCCTATGGCAACGCAGCTCCGGATCCGTTTGATTACGCGCCGCAGGGTTCTTATGCTGCCTCGACGCCGAATCCCTATGATGACCTGCCGCAGAATCCCATTCCGCAACCTCAGCAGACGACGTATATGCCTCGCACGGCGCAGCCCCAGCCTCGTTATGAGTCGCGCGAGCCGTATCGCGAGTACCCCAAGTCGATTCCGCAATATAGCGAAGACGAGGAGAAGAGGCCGTCGCGTTCGTCGAGCGTGATCAAGAAGATCCTCATCGTGCTGGCGATCTTCTTTGCGCTGTCGGTTGTGTTTGCCATCGTGTCGGGCATGCTCAACAAGCGGGGGAGCTCAACGGCCGATACCGCTGCCGAGCAAACCGAGTCCGCCTCGTCTAGCACCGTCGATCTGAGCGATATCCCGGGGCAGTATTGGTCCAACGCCAAGAAGCTTCTCAAGTCGCGCGGCGCCGATCTTTCGAATGCCGTGGTCCTGACTGATGATGGCTCAACGCCCGTCGTCGATGCCAACTGGGTCGTTACTTCTGCCTACTATAACGACAACGGTAACCTCGAGATTCAGCTCACGCGCAAGGGCAGCTCGTCGGGTAATGCGTCCGGCGACCAGGGCGGCGCGGACAGCTCGAGTTCCAATACGCTGGAGGACTTGAGCAACAAGGCGCAGGAGTTGGGAGACAAGGCGCAAGAGCTGGGCGACACGGCACAAAACCTGAGCGATACCGCGCAGAACTTGGGCGGCTTGGCGACGGATGCCTGGAACGCCCTGCAAAACGGCATCTCGGGCGCGCAGGGAAACTAGCTGTTAAGCAGGCTACAACTGCTCGGCCGGACGCTCGGGCGAGCTAAAGCCCGAATCAAACGTGACGACGCATGAGGCATCGGGTCGGCGCTCGTGCACGATGCGCGTGACGAGCTCCAGCAGCTCCTCGTCGGATATGTCAAAGCCGTCGGGACGCACCAGGTCAAACGAAACGAACCCGTCGTGCTCGTGCAGGTCGTGGATGGAGAGCGCGGGATCGATCTGCATGACGCCGCGCTTGACCCAGCTGCGCAGGTCGTCGCTGGTGGTGGCGATGGGGTCGCAGTGCAGCGTGATATCGATGCCCATCTGGCGCTTGATGTCGTGCTCGATGGTGTCCAGAATCTCGTGGTGCTCAAACGCGTCGCCCTCGCCGGGCATCTCCACGTGGGCGCTGGCAAACTGACGACCGGGGCCGTAGTCGTGCACCATCAGGTCGTGTGTGCCCAAGACCTGTGGATAGGACATGATCTTGTCGCGGATTGCCTGGACGAGCTTGGGGTCGGGCGCTTGCCCCAGAAATGGGCTGATGGCGTCGCGCACTAGGCCCATGCCGCTGATGCAGATGAAGATGCCCACACCCAGGCCTGCCCAGCCATCGAGGTCAAAGCCGGTCGTCTGCGAAATAAGCGCCGCCACCAAGACCGAGCCCGAGGTGATGACGTCGTTTTTGGAGTCCTGTGCTGTGGCGATGAGCGTCTCCGAGTCGATGCGATCGCCCAGCGTGCGGTTGAACGCTGCCATCCAGAGCTTAACGAGCATGGACAAGACGAGGGCGGCTAAGGAGAGCACCGAATATGCAGTGGGGGAAGGCTTGATGATCTTAGTGACCGACTCGAGGATCAGATTGATGCCGACGGCGCAAACCAGGACGGCGACGAACAGGCCGGCTAGGTACTCATAGCGGCCGTGACCATAGGGGTGGCCTTCGTCTGCCGGGCGGCTGGCAAGGCGGAACCCGAGCAGGCTCACGATGTTGCTCGAGGCATCGGAGAGGTTGTTGAAAGCGTCGGCGATGAGGGAGACGGAGCCGGCGAGCAGGCCCGCGATGCCCTTGGCCAGGCACAGGGTGATGTTGAGTCCAATGCAGATGAGGCTTGCGGTAAAACCCGCGTTGGTGCGGCAAGATGCATCGACCGGCTCGTCCTCGCTGCCGGGAACAAGCGTATGTACCAGCCGATTTACAAATAGCATAGCGGTCGTCCTCACAATCATGTTTAAGGGGATAGTGTAGCTCGCGCGGGGGCGCCGTGCACCGATGCTCAGAAAATGCAGCAATAGTCTGCCGGTGCTAACGAGCGAGCCTTCTCGTCTGCCTGGGTGGTCCATTTTGGGCCACATGGGTATGGGCATGTGCCTGTTTGATCGACATACTTAATGCCGACAGCCCCTGTGCAAAGGAGGACGTTTCCATGGACGAGATGTTTGCCATTAAATGTCAAAACTGCGGCGGCCCTATGTACTCGCACCAGGCTAAGCGCAGCTTTGAGTGTGCCTATTGCGGTGCGGTCATTCCGTGGCAGGCGGACGCCGGAGAGCCCAAGAGCGCCCTGGGCATTCGCCATGCGCCGCTGACGGTGGTGGATGGACTGCTCAAGCTCACGCATGTGTCGCAACTCGAGCGCCCGGAGGACCCGGACTGGTATTTCTTCAATTCGCACTGGCGCAATCAGTCGGTCCTGGAACATCTGCTGTGGGAGGATCGCGGCACGGCGCAAGAGTTCCAAGAGGCCACGCATGTGAGCATTCCTTGCCCCTTCTGCGGAGCGTCCTTTGAGGGCGAGTCAACGCAGCGTGTGTTTGAGTGCCCGTCCTGCGGCAACAAGATCGGCATTGCCGACCTGCTCAAGCCCGGTACCTTCAGCAAGCGTCTGACCATGGGCGTGGGTGCAGAGTATGTGCCGGAGCAGGGCATTCCCTGCGAAATCTCGCCGCAGCAGGCACGTGCCAACGCGCTGCAGCTGGTGCGCCAGTATGCGGAAGCCTTTGCCGGGCACGACGTGGAAGATGCGATCCAAAACGACATGATGCTCTTCTATTTCCCCATGGCGCTGGCGGACCTGCGCATGATGGCGTCCTTCCCGGGCAAGGGCCTGAGCAAGGAGACCCTGGTGTACTACGAGGTGCTCGACTGGGCATACCCCAGGGCAAACTACCTGGACGTTCGCCTCATGGGCATTTTGGAGCCGTGGGACTTTGCCAAGGTCGGTCCGTTCGATCCCGCCATGCAGGAAGGCGACTTTCGCGTCGTCTCCGTCGATGCGTCTACCAAGGACCAGGTGGTCATTGATAAGCTGGCGCTCGACGTTGCGGGCAACGACGCCGAGGCTGTACTGGGGCTCAATAAAAAGAGCATCCGCACCTGGGCGCGCAAGGCCCGCAAGCACAAGGACGGCCTAGTTATGGTGCCGGTGTACTTTGTCGACCGTCCGGCAACGGACAGCCGCGACGGCGAGCAGGTGCGCATCGCCGTAAACGGCCAGACGGGCCGCGCGGCCGCGGTGGTGTTTAGCGACAAGCTCGAGACGCATATTGTGGCGCCGCTCAGCCCGAGCCTGCATCTGTCCGGTGAGAGCACCGTGCACGCCACGCCCGTCGAGGTCAAATACGTTAAATCGCCGTTCCTGTACCAGATCGTGCGCCGTGGAGGCGGCGAGCAACCGCGCCAGGTTGCAGCCGCCGTCGAGGGTTCCTACCGAGAGGAGAAGCCCAAACGTCGCGGCCTGCTGGGTGCGCTATTTGGGAAGTAGGGAAGCGCAGCCGGTTGGCGCTGCGATGCGATAGTTAGAGGAACGGGGCAGTCCGCAGAAGTGCGGGCTGCCCCGTTTTTGTGTTGCGGGGAAGTACTGGGCACTTCATTAAAGGTCTTCGCACGGACTCGAATTTCAATGTCGCCTAGCGCCTTCGTGCAGGATTCCCGAAGTGACTAAAATGTGACCATAGAGGCAGTTTTAACTCTAACCATGGGGAGCGATGTGTATGGACAACAACACTTTGCTATTCCAGGGTAAGGGTTCGGGCAGGTTTAAAGACGTCAAGATCTACCCTAACCGCATTGAGGTACTCAAGAAGGGCACTTTCGGCGGCAAGCACACCGAGATTGTCTACCTTAAGGACATCACGGGGGTCAGCAGGATCAAGGGCCGCGACGTTTTTCTGCGCAACAGGCTGTTGACTGCCTGTGTCTTTAGCCTGAGCAGCCGCTCCCAGGCTCAGGAATTCGTCAACGTGCTGAACATAGTGATGTAGCCTATGGCGGCGTTCGGGCCAAGGTAAAAATCGGGGGCACAGAACGGTGTTCTGCGCCCCCGATTGAGTCGATGTGTCTAAAAGGCCGGCTTGCCTATTCGCTAGCGCCTTCGCTGTCTTCGCGGTCACTGGCAAGCTTTGCCGCGCCAGCGACCGTTGTCGCCACGGCGGCAGCGGCGAGCCCGGCGGCGATACCAGAGCCGTCGCCCGTGTCGGCGAGTTTTCCGCCCGAGTCCTTGCTCTTGTTGCCGCCGCCGTTCTTGTCGGCGCCGTCTGCGTTGGAACCCGTGCCGCTGCCGGTGCCGCCTGCACTGCCCGAGGCCGCTACGGTAAAGCTTACGGCTCCATCGCTGGCGAGCATGTAGTTCTGTGCCGCGTCGCCCAAAAGGTCTTTCGCGCGCACCCAGTACGTCCCTGCGGCAAATGTTTCGCCCTCGGCCATTGCCGTGCCCGGAGCGCCGTCCGCGTCGTGCACAAACTCGAGCTGGGCCGTGCAGGCATCGGTTTCGAGCTTGCCCTCGAGTGATGCCGCAATCTTGGCGCGCACGTCTTCGCCGGCCTTAAGGCCTTCGAGTCCCTCAAAATGAGGCGTCAGCGCACGTGGATCGATATCGATGGGCACAGGGCCCTGCAGCCCCGTAACAGTCTCGTTGCCCAGGGCGTCGACATCCACATATTCGATGGCAAACGCATGTCCCGAGGCTGCTACGTTGAGTACGTTGCTGCTGTCGACAAGGCGGAAATGGCCCTCGCCAACGGTCTTGCCATCTTGGAGCGAGGCATCGCTCAGCGAGTCGCCGTACGTCATGCGCATGCGGGTCGGGAGATAGCACGAAACGGTTTGCTTGTGCTGCGCATCGTTGTAATTGCGCTGGTAGATGCTCCGGGCCAGTGCCGCATCAACAAAGTCGGATGCGATGATGCCAATGTGCTTGCGGCAGTCCGCCTTTGTGCTCTCAACTCCGGTATTGTTTATATACGAGCTCTTGTACAGGTGCTCGTTGACCACTCGCGCTGCGGTAAAAGGGTTGTTTTGCGTGCAACTCGTGTAGTTGATAAACCAGCAGCGCTCCGTTGCCTGCACCGTTGTCCCGTCCGCGGCAGTGATATCTACGGTGCTGCGCTCGAACTCGGACGCTGCCTTCAGGGCCATATCGACCCAGTCGATTTTACTGGACCCCGTGCAGTTGTAATGGTCTTGGGCATATACCGCTGTGCTATAGGGCTCTTTGTCGCCCGTATTGCCCACAGCCTCAAAGCCTTGCTCGTATTTCACGAGGCACATGGACTTTCCGGAATGCGCCTTGATTTTGTCGTCCCATTCGGTGAGGTCGAGGCCCCACGTGTGGCCGTCTACACTGTCGCCGGCGAGTTTAAATCGACGCAGCAGGACGATCTTTCCGCGCACCTCGTTCAGTGTGGGGACATGGCTCGACGTATAGAACAGATCGGAGTTATTGCCCATAACATTGGCGAAAGCCGTCGTAACGCTTTCGTCGGTAGCCTCGTCGTTGCCTCGTGACACCAGCATGATGAGCGCTTCTGACGGGTGTTCGTTCAAAAATGTTTTGAAGTAACCGATGACATCGGAGAGATGCATAAAGCCCCCGTCTTTTTTGAGCAGGTAGCATCTTCCATGGTCGATACCGGGGTCGCCGTTCTCGTCGTTCCTTCCGAGTCGGATATCAAAATAGCGAATGCCTTCGAGCAACTGCGTCGGGATGTAATCCTGCTGGCACTTTGCTTGTGAGGATTGGGGCTCGGTGTCGTTGTCCACGCTGCAGGTGCCCGAATCATGCGTGCCCGGGATACTCAGCTCGTCGAGGTACTTGTTGTCGTCGACGTATTTCATCCAGCATGGTCCGTCGACGTAGCTGCTATACGTGGTCCAGTCGATACTTCTAACTGTGGTATTGATCTTGCCCATGTCGTAACCGACAAGTTCTAGCTCCCACGGAATGCTCTTACTCTTATGGCAGATCTTATTGTTGTCCTGGTCTTTGCCGTCCTTTTCTATGGCCAGGTACTTAATGTCTTTTTTCTCGGTTTCTTTCTCGACCGTACGGTCTCGAATGATATAGGTTCCGTTTGATTGACGTTCGAACGCAAAAGCGCGGCTGGGCTTGTTGTCATACTCGCCGCCCCATACGTGGATGACCTTTCCATCTTTGTCCGAGTCGTCGTCGACCGACCAAATGCTGTAGCCCGTCTTTTTATGCTCTTCGAAATTGAGCAAGGTGCGGATAGCATACCAGTTTGTATCGTCATTCTTGGTCGTTACGTTCTCAAGGATGAGCTTGCTGGACGTGCCGTCGTTAAACAGGTGGCAGACGTTGCCGCGAACGTTGCCGTCTTGGTTGACGCTCGCGGTGCGAAAATAGCCCGCGGGGCGAAGGCGAATGACGAAATTGTCGAGGCTGACCGACGCTGTGACAGCGTCGTCTGCAAATGCCGCGCGCACGGGAAGGCCCAATCCCGCGGTTTCGGGCAGGCTTGCAAATGGCGACAATGCCGCAAGTCCTAGGCTCAACGTAAACGCTCGGCGACTGATGGCGTGGTGTTCGGTCATAACTCCTCCATTCGCAGGGTGCGGTAATGCGCTCATTTTGGTCACTATACTGCCCGGATGTTTAAAGGTGTCGGCTTAAATTGTGTGCGCGGCGCTATAAATCGGCGGGCGGACGTGTTGGGGCACTTGTCTATTTGTGCTGTTATCACGTCTGGGATGGTTTTGGAGCCCGGCATCCTGCGTTCGTCGGCTACCGGCATAAGAATGGGGAGGGTCGGCTTACCGGCCCTCCCTGGGTACGAAGCGCTGGGATACCGTCGCTTGTTTGCACTGCGTCCGTGTTTCCCGTTGTGCTCGCCAGTCGCTTAGCGCTTGATCTCGATATCCTCGAGCTTGACGTCCATGGCCTCGGTCTTGGCCTTGGCGATGTCGTCGGCAAATTCCAGAGACTTCATCATGGTCTCGACGGCGTCCTTGTGCTCCTCGACGTTGTCGATGCGCACGTAGACGCTGCCGCCGCCTGCTTCGGTGAAGTACTCAGTCGTCACGCCGCCCGAGTGTGTATAGGAAGCGTTGCGCCAAGTCTTGCCGTTGTACTTGACGGGGTCATTCTCGGTCCACTCAAAGCTGGCATTCCACTTTGCCTCGTAGTCGAACAGCTCGTCAGCGTTCTTGTCAGAGTCGAAGACAGGGATGAAGCGATCGCTGGCGTGCTCGCTCTCGGTGAACTTAAACTGGGCCCTATCGGCCGTGTCGCCGGCGACGTCGGTGATCTCGACGCCCTCGGGGACCTCGACCTTAAACCAAATGAAGTCGGTCCTCATATCCACGGCTGGCTTTTCTGCTCCGCCGCCACCGCCACTGCCGGTAGTGCCGCCGCTTCCGCCACAACCCACCAGGGCAACCGCGGCAAAGAGACTGATGCAGAGGGTGAGAATCGCAAAGGCCTTCTTTTTCATTGTCGTGTCCTCCTCGATCTGTAACCGCCCATGGATTACCTGCCTTTACTGTACGCGCGGACGGCTCGCTAGGGTGGGCCATGTGTCCCATTCTGGGGGCTGGAATTGCGCCGACAAGTGGCAATATGTGCGGTCGCAAAAGAGGGGAGGGCCGATGCTGTCGGCCCTCCCCGGGGTTGGGCGCCCGGTGTTTTAAAGGGGCGCGTGTACGCGGGCATTGCCCCAATAGGTTCCTTGTTTATAGATATGCCTCAGTTTTTGACGTCCGGAAGTCTCGAAAGGTGGGCCATGTGTCCCATGTTTGCGGTGCCGAGGCCTATCGTTCGTCATAGAAATCCGCGATGGCCAGGTGCGCTGACGCTCATGTACTTATGGGCTAGACTTAGCACCATTATGTGATTGATGCGGTCGGTCGGCGGTTGCCACCCGACCGATGTATATGACTTGAAGGTGCGTGCGTATGAGCCAAGAGATGATGGATAAGACCTGTCGCGGTTTTGCCGAGGCGTTGGCTGCACGCGAGCCGGTTCCCGGCGGCGGTAGCGCGAGCGCCTTTGTAGGTGCACTGGGCGCCTCGCTTTGCGGGATGGTTGCTCGCTATGGGGCGACAAACCCTGCGCTTGCCGATCGCGCAGACGATCTGACGCGCGCGTTTGCCCAGGCGGATGAGTTGGCGCAGGAACTTGTGGGTCTGGTCGCCGAGGACGTTCGTGCGTACGGCCAGGTGTCCGCGGCGTACGGTATTCCGCGTGACGATCCGACTCGAGCGACCGCGATTCAGGATGCGCTGCATGTGGCCGCTCTGCCGCCGTATCGCATTATGGATGCCTGCGGGCGTGCGCTGGCGCTGCTCGAGGACATGGCGGACAAGGGCTCCCGACAGCTGCTGTCCGACGTGGCGTGCGGCGCCGTATTCTGCCGCGCCGCCATGCAGGGCGCGAGCCTGACGCTCTTTGCCAACACTACGTCTATGAAAGATCGGGCACGCGCTGAGGAGCTTGAGGCGGCGTGCGATGAGCTGCTGGATACGTGGCTGCCGCGCGCCGATGCGCTGGCGCGCCGTGCCGCCGATGCCGCCAGGAAGAGGGGATAGCCATGGCCGAGCTGCTGAAGGGTGCTCCCGTTGCTCGCGCTTTGACTGAGGAACTTGCTGCTCGCTGCGCAGCCCTGCGCGAGCGGGGCGTTGTTCCGACGTTGGCTATCGTGCGTGTAGGTGAACGCGAGGACGACCTATCCTACGAGCGCGGTGCGCTCAAGCGCTGCGAAAAAGTGGGGATTGAGGCTCGTCGTGTTTTGCTTTCTGCCGATGTTTCGCAGGACGAGCTGTTGACGGCCATCGAGGACATCAATACCGATTCGGCTGTTCATGGCTGTCTGATGTTCCGCCCGCTGCCCGCCGGCCTTGACGAGAACGCCGTCGCCGCAGCGCTCGATCCCGCCAAGGATGTTGACTCCATGACGCCGGCTTCGCTGCTCACCACGCTTTCGGGGCGCGGCGAGGGTTTTGCCCCCTGCACAGCCGAAGCTGTGCTTGCTTTGCTGGATCATTACGGCGTTGAGCTGGATGGAGCTAAGGTTGCTGTGGTCGGGCGCTCGCTGGTGATCGGGCGTCCCGTTGCCGCCATGCTTACGGCGCGCAATGCCACCGTGACGACGTGCCATACGCATACGCGCGACCTTGCTGCCGAGTGCCGTGCGGCTGATATTGTGGTTGCGGCCGTTGGGCGCGCGCACACGATTGGTGTGGACGCGGTTCGCGAGGGCCAGACAATCATCGATGTTGGCATTAATTGGGACGAGGCCGCTGGCAAGTTGGTCGGGGACGTTGATTTTGATGCTGCAGAGCCGGTTGTTGACACCATCACGCCTGTGCCGGGCGGCGTGGGAGCTGTGACCACCGCGATTCTCGCCAAACACGTGATTGAGGCGGCGGAGCGCGCATCGAAATAGGCGTTTTGGGCTGTTTGAGGGGTTAGCCATATACCGCGTGGTCAAAAAATGCCAAATATGAGTACTGTTGCCAAGATAGTCACATATGTCTTACGTCTTTTTGGCTTCCTAACGGTATCCATTATCGTTAGGAAGCCTATTTTATTGAACTTATGGGGAATAACGTTGTCTTGCTTTTGGGCAAATGGGGATTTTCGGCACTCGTTACAGGGAAATTTGCTGCCACTAAATTGGTGACAGTACTCATATTTGGCATTTTTTGACCACGGGGGCTGCCGAGGCCGTGGTTTCGCCCTTTCTGCGCCGAAGCGATACACTGTTGCCGTTTGATTTCTTCGCTCAAGGAGGATGCGCATGCCGTGCACAACGATTTTGGTCGGTAAGAACGCGAGCTACGACGGGTCGACCCTGGTCGCGCGTAACGAGGACTCGTCCAACGGGGTGTTTGAGCCCAAGCGTATGCGCGTGGTGCATCCCGACGAGCAGCCGCACGTCTACACGAGCGTCCTGAGCCACCTGACCGTTGAACTGCCCGATAACCCCATGCGCTACACGTGCGTCCCCGATGTTGTCCCGGGCCACGGCATCTGGGCCGAGGCCGGTTTCAACGAGCTCAATGTGGGCATGTCCGCAACCGAGACGCTCACCACCAATGAGCGCGTTCGCGGCGCCGACCCGCTCGTGGACTACGTGCCCGCCAAGGGTAACGAGGGTGAGGACGGCTATGTGCCGGCGCAGCCTGGTGGCTTGGGTGAGGAGGACATGGTGACCCTGGTGCTGCCGTACGCCAAGTCTGCCCGCGACGGTGTGCGCATTCTGGGCGACCTGCTCGAACGTTACGGTACCTACGAGAACAACGGCATCGCCTTTAGTGACGTTGACGAGATCTGGTGGCTCGAGACCATCGGCGGCCACCACTGGATCGCCAAGCGTGTGCCTGATGACGCCTATGTGACCATGCCCAACCAGCTGGGTATCGACAGCTTTGACCTAGACGACGCCGAGGGCGCCCAGACCGACCACATGTGCTCGGCCGACCTGCGCTCCTGGATGGCCGAGTGGCATCTGGACCTGACGTTGGGCGTCGAGGGCGACGGTCCGGCAACGGTCTTTAACCCGCGCGAGGCCTTTGGCTCGCACAGCGACAGCGACCACGTCTACAACACGCCGCGCGCGTGGTACATGCAGCGCTGTCTCAACCCCAGCGACGTGTGGGATGGCCCCGACGCCGACTACACGCCCGAGAGCGACGATATCCCCTGGAGCCGCGTGCCCGAGCGTAAGGTGACCATCGAGGACATCAAGTACGTGCTTTCGAGCCACTACCAGGGCACGGAGTACGATTGCTACGGTAGCAAGGGCACGCCCGCAACGCGTGGCGCATATCGCCCCATCGGCATCAACCGCAACAGCCAGCTCGCCGTGTTGCAGTTACGTCCCTATGCGCAGCCGGCCTATCGCGCCGTGCAGTGGATGGCGTTTGGCTCCAACTCGTTTAACGCGCTGGTTCCGCTGTACGCCAACGTCGAGACCATGCCCGAGTACTATGCCGACACGCAGGCTCGCGTGACGTCCGAAAACTTCTACTGGGCCAACCGCCTGATCGGCGCGCTGGCTGACGTCCGCTTCCATGAGTGCGGCCGCGCTGTGGAGGACTATCAGGAGAAGGTCGGTGGCATGGGCCACAAGCAGATTCACGACGTTGACGCTGTCGTAGCCGCGCTGCCCGAGGCCGAGGTGCCTGCCGAGCTCGCCCGCGCCAACGAGGCCTTTGCCGAGCTCGTGCGCGTGGAGACCGATGCCCTGTTGGGCAAGGTGCTCTACACCACGAGCTGCGCCATGAAGAACTCTTTCGCGATGAACGACAACGTGAGGTAGGGATTTCCCGTCGATCGAATAGCGCTAAAACGCTTTGTCGCTTTCGCTCAATCTTGGGTACAAGAACGCCAATGCAGTTGTTTGTGATTGGAGACAACCATGGTTATGAAACTCGATCAGCTTGTTAACGGCGCCATTAACGTGGGCTTTGGCGCTGCCGCCGTTGCTGTCGAAGGCGGCAAGAAGGTCCTCGACGACCTTAACACCAAAGGCGAGCAGGTTCGCAAGGACACCGCCACCCCCGATATCGCCCGCAGTGTGTCCGACATGTTCGAGCAGGCCGGCGGCACCATCTCCGACCTGACCGAGCGCCTGGGCATGCAGGGCGAGACCGCGGCCCAGCGCGTGCTCGATGAGCTCATCCTTGCTCGCGTCCGCGTTATGACCGCGTCCGAGCGCACGGCCTTCCTGGCCCACGTGCGCGACATCGTCGATTCGGTCGAGGACAACGTGACCTCGGTGCCCGTCGAGTCCGTTGAGCCCGACGATGCGAAGGATACCGAAGAGGCCGAGTAGCAGCGCAGATGGCAGATTCCACCACCGATTACAACAATCTAGATCCCTTGGGTGACGAGGCGGCGGTTGTCGATGAGGTCGACGCCGTCGTCTCGGGCGCTCGCAAGAAGCCGCGCGCTGTCGATATGGTCCCCGAGGAGCCCGACGCGATGGCGCCGGATGAGGAATACCAACTCACGCCGGCGGGTCGCCGCGAGCGCATTGGGCAGATTGTTCGCTTGGTCAAAAAGTACCGTGTGTGGGATAACCTCACGCCGGTCCGCTTGCGCCGCCTGCTCGAGGAGCTCGGCCCCATGTTCGTCAAGATGGGGCAGATTCTGGCCAACCGGTCCGAGATTCTGCCGCAGCGCTTTTGCGATGAGCTGCGCCGTCTGCGTTCCGACGTGGAGCCGGTGCCGTACGAGGTGGTGCTTCGCTGCCTGGAGGAAGAATACGGCCTGCGCCTGGGGGAGATGTTCGATGCGATCGACCCCAACCCGCTTGGTAGCGCATCGCTCGCGCAGGTGCACCGCGCTCGTCTGGTGACGGGCGAAGACGTAGCCGTCAAGGTGCAGCGCCCCGGTGCGCAGCAGGTTATGGCGCAGGACATCGATATCATCCGCTCGGTGGTGCGTATCGTTTCCAAGTTCGTCAACACCGATCAGTTCGTTGACCTGCACGGCGTAGTCGAGGAGTTGTGGACCTCGTTTCGCGAGGAGACCAACTTTTTGGCCGAGGCCAAAAACCTCAACGACTTCTACGAGTTCCATAAGAGCGTTCATGGCGTGACGTGCCCTAAATCCTATCTGGACCTGTGCACCGAGCACGTGGTGGTTATGGACTACGTCGACGGCATTTCGATCGCCGATCCTGAACGCTTGGTGGCCGAGGGTTATGACTTGGAAAAGATTGGTGCCGCAATCGTCGAGGACTACTCGACGCAGGTGCTCGATGACGGCTTTTTCCATGCCGACCCGCATGCGGGAAACATCATTCTCAAGGACGGTATTGTCTACTTTATCGACTTGGGCATGGTCGGACGCATGTCGAGTCACGATCGCGGTATCGTCAAGGACATGATTTTCGCCGTGGCCGAGGGCGACGTGCCCAAGCTCAAGGATTCGCTCATGCGCTTTGCCGTGACGCGCGGCGATTCGGCCGAGCTTGACCATTCGGCCTTTTTGTCCGATTTGGACTTTATCGTGGCTGACTTTGCGGGCCTTGACCTTAAGGACCTAGATATCGGTGAGTTTTTGACCTCGCTGTTAAACCTCGCGCGCAAAAATGACGTTGAGCTGCCGAGCGTGGTGACAATGTTCGCCCGCGGCATGGTGACGCTCGAGGGCCTGCTGACCGAGTACATGCCCAACGTCAACATGATCCAGATCATCCAGACGCACATCAAAAACGAGAAGAGCACCTACGCCCGCATGCGCGAGATGAGCCGCGACTTTGCAGCGAGCAGTTATCGCGCGGCGAAGGGCTCGCTCGAGGCGGCCGAGTATCTGGGCTTGGCTTCGCGCATGCTCACACGCGGCCAGCTTAAGGTGAACACGCAGATCATGAGCAGCGATAAGGCGCTGCGACAGCTGGGCGGAATTATCGACCGCATGTCGATGGCTATCGTTATCGCCGGCCTGTTTATCGGTTCGTCGGTGGTGTACTACGCGCGCATCGAGCCGGTTGTGTTTGGTATCCCGGTCATTGGCTTTATGGGCTACGTGAGCGCGCTGGTGCTGGCACTTATGCTGGGCCGCAATATCTGGCTCAACAGCCACGGCGGCAAACACTAGAGGCTGCGACCGTCACCGCATTTTCCTATCGCAAACAATAGCTTTTACCTTGGGCTTCGCCTGTGTGCGGGGCCCTTTTGCGTGATACCATTTTGACGGTAATAATCGATGGCCTAGATGGTGGTGCGGAGACGCACGAATGCGCGGTTATCCTGCGCATTTGGGAGAATCGGGGTGCAAGTCCCCGGCTGTACCAGTAACCGTAATTCCTCTTGGCTCGGGATGTTCGCGTCGCAGATCGGACGACGCGCCTGAGCCGTTAAGGTTAAGTCGGATCGCCTCCCATCTTGCATGCGGCTGCGGCGTATGCCGCCGGTGTGCATAGGGCTCTGGAGGGAAGGGGGACCCCGATGGGGGAACTCGAGCGTAACATGCGCGATGACGTGGGGCAGCCGCTGGGCAATGCTCCAAGTACAGACAATGGGGGACAAATGGATATGTTTGAGGACGAGCACGAGCGCGCCTCGCTGCATCGCCGTGGCGCGATTGCACGCGGCGTAGCCAAGCGCGGCCTGGTGGCATTCCTGGCCTTCGCGATGGCCTTTGGCACCACGCCGGCTCAGCTGTGGGCCGAGGGCGCCGAGGGCATTGCCGAGGCTGTGGCTCAGGCTACGACGCCGGGCGAGGACGCAGCGCTTGCGGGCGGTGCCGCTGGGCAGAGCGGCACCGAGGTTTCGGATTCTGGGAGCGCGCCTGCAGCTAGTGCCGCCACAACAAAGGCAGCAACTGGCGACGAAGGCTCGGCGACGGGGGAGAGCCCTGCCGCGAGCAAGCAGTCTTCGGCGGCATCCGCTGGCCAAGCAGGATCTGCCGCCGCGGCTGCCGTTCAGACAGAGAACCCGACAGAAACCGGCGATGCTGCCAAGAAACAGGTCGAGGTCTCGTTCTCGATTATCGGCACCGATGCCGACGGCAAGGCTCAGACCTGGGTGGCGCCTACGCAGCTCAAGCTCGACGAGGGCGCAACGGCTGCGGATGCCTTCGTTAAGCTGCAGCAGAAGACGGGCTTTAAGGCGGATTACGATCCGAACACGGCATACGGTTTCTACCTCAAAAGCATCACATCCCCGAACGATGGCCGCACGCTTGCCTACGATCCGACGACTTATGCCTTCTGGCAGCTGTTCGTCGACGGCGCGTCTTCCTCGGTCGGCGCGAGCAGCGTTAAACTCGCCCAGGGGCAGAAGATTGAGTTTGCCTATACGGCTGGTAGCACTACCCCCGTTGTTAAGGACCAGGTTGCCGCAAATGTGACCGTCATTGGTCGCGATGCCCAGGGCAAGACTCAGACTTGGGTCGATAACGCGCAGTATGTGGTGACGTCCGGCTCGAACGCACTTGACCTTACGAAGGTCGCGCTCGAGGCGAATGGCATCGACGCCGTTGCTGCGGGCTCCTTCATTCTGAGCCTTAAGTACAACGGCGTTGAACTGGGTACGCCGCTCGATTATTCGACCTATTGGCAGCTGTTCATCAACGGCAAGTCGAGCGACTACACGGCAGACAATGTCACCATTCATGCTGGTGATACCGTTACGTGGTTCTACGGTGGCTGGGGCGACCAGTTGCCGTCCGATTCTGTCCATGCTTCCGTTCAGGTACTTGGTAAGGACAAGGACGGCAAGCAACAGGTTTGGGCTTCGACGGGCCAGACGAGCCTCAAGGCAGGCTCCACTGCTAAGGATCTCCTTGAGCAGACCGGCCTTACTCTCGATGCTGGCGAATCGTCTTGGGGCTGGTTCCTCAACGGCATTACTTCGCCGTTCGATGGTAAGTCCTATGGCTGGGATGCTGCGACCAATAGCTATTGGCGCTTCTACGTAAATGGCAAGTTCGCCGACGTTGGCGCCGGTGCCTACGAGCTTCAAGAGGGCGATGCCGTCACCTTTATGTATGGTGCTGACGCCGATGCCCTCCCCGGTCAGGTGCTTGGGTCTGTCGATGTTATCGGTCCCGATGTCAACGGCAACAATACTCGTTGGGGCTCGGCAAGCAATGTTTCTTTGCCCGAAGGCTCTACTGCCCAGAACCTTATTGAGACGGTCCTGAAGGCCAAGGGCGTTACGTACAACGGCTCCCAGAGTGGTGAGTACTGGTTCCTCAATTCCATCAATTCGCCGTTCGATCACAAGCCGTATGCCTGGGATGCTGCGACCAATAAATATTGGCACCTGTATATCAACGGAGAGCCCTCCTTACTCTGCGCCAATCAGATTACGCTCAAGAGCGGCGATAAGGTTACGCTTGCCTATACCACCGACGATTCGGCCATGCCCGATCCCGACAAGATTGTCGTGGACCCGAGCGCGACGACTCCTGATTGGGATGCCGAGTGGGCCGGCTACGGCAACAGTGGTAACGGTTCGACCGTAACGGATGCCAAGACGCCTGCGCAGGCCGCCGGTCTTAAGTGGGCCTTCGATTGGAAGGCCGAGTCTGGTCAGCAGTATGCCAACTGCAGCGAGCCTGTCATCGCTAACGGCTTTGTGTACATCGCGACCGAGAACGAGCTCATCAAGATCGATTCGTCCACGGGCAAAAAGGTTGCCTCTGCGCCGCTTGCCTCCAAGGTGAGCTATACTTCTCGTCCGATCTATACCAATGGCCTTATCATCGTTCCGCTCAACGGCGGTGCGGTCCAGGCGATTACTGCAGACAAGCTGATCTGCAAGTGGCTGACGCCTGGTTTGACGGATTTGACGCAGAGCTCCTGCACCGTCGTTTCGGACGGCGAGTACGTCTATGTAGGCTCGGTCGATATTTCGTATGACGAGAATTACAACGCGACCTACGGCAACGGCTCCCTTAAGCGTATCAAGATTGCCACGGGCGAAGTCTCTTGGCAGAACATCGACCCTGCCGAGGGCTATTACTGGACTGGTGCGGCTTTGACGGATAAGTATGCCATCGTTCCTACGAGCGCGGGCACGCTTAAGTGCATTGATAAGACGACGGGCGATGTCGTTTCGACCATGAAGCTCGGCGCTCTCGCGAACGCCGACTGTGTCGCCGATCCGTCCAATGGTTCGACCTTCTATCAGATGACGCACGATGGAAAGCTCCATGTGATTTCGCTTTCGGCGAAGGGCGTGCTGAGCGAGCAGAAGACGGTCGATCTGGGTCTTACGAATAACATGAGCGCACCGGCGGTGGCTGGCGAAAACTTGATTGTCGGCGGACAGACGGCTACTGGCTCTGCTCTGGCTCTCTATAATCTGAAGACCGGTAAGACCACGATGGTCACCGCTGCTGACGGTAAAGAACTGCCGGCCGGATTTAACGGTATTGCTGCTACTCCGCTGGTGAGTGTTCAGGGCGGCAAGACCTATGTGTACTTCACCGTTAACAGCGCGGATAGCAAGGATTACGTCAACTACTCTGCTGGTGGTGGCGTATATCGCTATACGCTCGGCGATGCAGAGGCGACGCAGATTTATGATGCGGCTGGCCATTACCAGCACTGCGACTCTCCGGTCATTGCCGATGCATCTGGCAACCTGTACTACATCAATGACTCGGGCACTCTGTTCAAGCTGGGGGCCGTTGAGTCTTGGACGGTTGCCTTTAATTCCAACGGCGGGTCTGCTTGCGACACTAAGTTTGTTGCTACGTCCGATGGCAAGCTGGTCAAGCCGGCCGATCCGACGCGCGATGGCTACGCTTTCGGCGGTTGGTTCACCGATGAGGCTTGCACGCAGGCGTATGACTTCGGT
>OHYO01000262.1_pt1 | contig 25684 bp, 17 predicted proteins | sample 1580291 | NCBI WGS metagenome assembly OHYO01 (sample SAMEA3882526, study PRJEB24775) | human gut metagenome | biome: human-associated habitat; feature: intestine environment; material: feces | place: Netherlands | collected 2009/2010
TAGAACGGCGCGCAGCGTCAAGCCGTTACGCGGTTTGGCAAAACCGCGTAACCCACTACACAGCCTGTGCCAGCTTCTCGGCTCGCTCGGCGGCGGCGAGCGCCTCGATGACGGTACCGAGCTGATCGCCCAGAAGGACGCCGTTGTAGGTAGAGTTGAAGCCGATACGGTGATCGGTCACGCGGTCCTGGGGCTGGTTGTAAGTACGGATCTTCTCGGAACGGTTGCCGTGGCCAATCTGGCTCTGGCGCTCGGCACCGAGCTCGGCCTGCTGCTTCTCGAGTTCCATCTCGTACAGACGGGCGCGCAGCATCTGCATGCAGACCTCGCGGTTCTGGATCTGGGAACGCTGCTCCTGCGACTGCACCACGGTGTTGGTGGGCAGGTGGGTGATGCGCACGGCGGAGTAGGTGGTGTTAACGCACTGACCGCCAGGGCCGGAGGCGCAGTAGGTGTCGATGCGCAGGTCGGACTGGTTGATCTGGACGTCGATCTCCTCGGCCTCGGGAAGTACGGCGACGGTAGCCGTGGAGGTCTGAATGCGGCCCTGGGACTCAGTCTTGGGAACGCGCTGGACGCGGTGCACGCCGGACTCGAACTTCATGACGGAGTAGACGCGGTCGCCCTCGACCTTGAACTCAATGGACTTAAAGCCGCCGGCCTCGCTGGGGCTGGAATCGAGCACGGTAGTCTTCCAGCCGCGCGACTCGCAAAAGCGCTGATACATCTTGTACAGGTCGCCGGCGAAGATGGCCGCCTCGTCGCCACCGGCGGCGGAGCGGATCTCGACGATGGTGTTCTTGTCGTCGTTGGGGTCGCTCGGAATGAGCATGTACTTGATGTCTTCCTCGAGCTGGGGGAGCTTGGCCTCGTTTTCGGAGATGTCCATCTGGAGCATCTCCTTCTCATCGGCATCGGTGGTATCGTGCAGCATTTCCTTGGCAGCCTCGATGTCATCGAGCGCGCCGATGTACTCGCGCGAGGCGGCAATGAGGTCGGACTGGTGCGCGTACTCCTTGTTGAGACGCGTGAACTCCTTGATATCGGAGGCGACGGCCGGGTCGGAAAGCTTCTTCTCGAGCTCCTCGTAGGCCTTGATGATCTTTTCGAGCTTGTCGCGCATGACGGACTCCTTTATATGCGTGAAGGTGAAAATCGGCAGAATTGATGGGGCGCGGGGCGCCGCTGCGGGGGTAAGCCCGGCTAGAACATGTCGATCCTCAGATACATGCGCATCCCTTCGCGTATGGGGTACATAGTTGCGGTCTAACCCATACATGATAGCGTGCGCAGGCAAACCTGCATATAACCCGCACGGAATCCGACAAAGGGACAGTCCCTTTGTTGGATTCTAGAGCGTGTGGAGCAGAGCGATGAAAAAGCGGACACCCTGAAGGTAGACTCGGCGGGTAATGCGCTCGTTGGTGCCGTGGACGCCGCGATCGCACTCGTCATCGTCGACCACAAAGGCCGAGAAGCGAATGCACTCGGAGCAAATGCGCTGGTAGTTGGCAGCGTCGGTCGCGCCGATCACGGTCGAGGGGACAATCGCCAACGGCTCGGATGATCCGTTTTCCTCCGTCCCCTTTGGATCACGGAAATAGCGGGCGGCGATGGAGCGAACCGCCTCGAGGCCGGGACCACCGATGCGCGGGGACGGCGAGGGTTCGGAGCTACCGGGGCCAAGTTCGACCTCCACACGTCCGGCAAGGCCCGCCGCGGCAACCGCCTCGCGGCAGCGCGCCACAACGTCGGCCACGCTCGTGCCCTCGAGCATACGGAAATTGATATTGGCCCACATATCCTGCGGCATTACGTTGGCGCCGGTGCTGCCACCCTCGATCTGCGTGGGCGCGCAGGTGGTCGTCACCAGCGGATAGAGCTTTTTGCTGGCGAGGCAATCGCGGACAATGGCATCCCCGTTGGCGGCAATTTCATCGGCCGTGTAAAGCCCCAGCTCGACGAGCTGTGCGGCAAGCAGGTCCGTGACGCGCGTCGGCCACTCGATATCGCAGATTGCGGTGATGGCACGGCTGAGCACCTCGAGCGATGTGCCGCCGTAGGGGTTGGACGAATGCCCGCCCTCACTCTTCGTCTTGAGCACGATATCGGCATAGCCCTTCTCCGCGAGGTCGGCATGCATAAGCCAGCCCTCGCCCGCGCTGTACTCGGCAGCCGAAACGATGCGGTAGTCGCCCTCGTCGATCAGGTACTCAAGCTCAATGCCGCGCTCCTCGAGCGCGCGGCCGATGGCGCCTGCGCCGTACTGCGTCGTCTCCTCGTCCTGGCCAAAGGCCAGGAGCAGCGTGCGCTCGTGCTGCCAACCGTGCGCCAGCGCATACTCGACAGCCTCGAGAATGCCTGCGACCTGGTCCTTCATGTCGATCGCTCCACGGCCCCAGATGTAGGTGTCGTCCACGTGCCCGCTAAAGGGGGCGTGCGTCCAGTCGGCCTCGGTACCCGGCACCACGGGAACCACGTCCATGTGGCCCATGAGCATAATGGGCTTGAGGTCAGGGTCGGAACCGCTAAGCGTCACCAATAGCGAATGGTCGATAAGGTCGACCTCGCCCGCCGCGAACACGCGCGGCCACGCCTGCTGCATATAGGCGCGCAGGTCGTCGAACGGCTGCCAGTCCACCGCCTCGGCATCCATACTCGAGATGGTCGGAAATGACAGCACGCGGCCCAAGCGCTCGCACGCGCCAGTTTCGTCCAAATCGGAAAAATCGTCCTCATGCGCAAAGAAGCGCCAAACCTCGGCCATGACATCCTTTCGATTGTGATGACGAGGGCCGCCCCACCGGAGCGGCCCTGCCACATAAGCGTTTGCGGTCGGTTATTTGTCCTCGAGATAGCGCGAGAGGAACTCGCGGGTACGCTGGTGCTTGGGGTTGCCAAAGAGCTCGGCCGGCGCGGCGTCCTCGAGCACCACGCCCTTGTCCATAAAGACCACGCGGTCGGATACGGTTCGGGCAAAGGCCATCTCGTGCGTGACGACGACCATGGTCATGCCGTCGGCCGCGAGCTTGCGCATGACCTCGAGCACCTCGCCCACGATCTCGGGGTCGAGTGCCGAAGTCGGCTCGTCGAACAGCATGATCTGCGGATTCATGCATAAGGCACGAGCGATGGCCACACGCTGCTTTTGGCCGCCGGACAGGCGACCCACGGCGGCGTGCGCGAACTTTTCGAGTCCCACGCTCGCCAGATGCTCCATCGCAATTTTTTCAGCCTCGGCCTTGCTCATCTTTTTGAGCGTGACGGGCGCGAGCGTGCAGTTGTCGAGCACGTCCATGTTGTTGAACAGGTTAAAGCCCTGGAACACCATGCCGATGTCCTCGCGCAGCTTGTTGATGTTGCAGCGTTCGGCCGTGAGGTCCTGACCGTGGAACCAGATGTGGCCCGCGTCCGGGGTCTCGAGCAGGTTGAGGCAGCGCAGGAAGGTCGACTTGCCCGAGCCCGAGGCGCCGATAATGGTGACGACCTCGCCTGATTTAACGGACAGGTCGATGCCCTTGAGCACCTCGAGCGAGCCGAAGCTTTTGCGCAGGCCCTCGACGCGGATGAGCGGCTCATTGGTCTGTGCGGCGGCCGCGGTGCCGGTAGTGGCGGTATCTGCCATGATGATTCTCCTCGTCTTGAGCCTAGTTGGAGCTGGGCAGCGTTGCCGAGGCCTCGGCGCCGAGCTTTTTGCCAAAGGCCTCGAGCAGGCGGCTCGCCACGAGCGTCAGGATCAGGTAGACCACGAGCGCCACGCAGTAGACCTCCATCTGGCGGTAGTACACGCCGGCGACGGTGGTGGTGGCGTACATGAGGTCGAACACGCCGATGACCGAGAGCACCGACGAGTCCTTGATGTTGATGATGAGCTCGTTGGTGAGCGCCGGAATCGCGTTTTTAATGCCCTGGGGGAACACGACTTTGCGCATGGCCTGCCACTGCGACAGGCCCAGCGATCGCGCCGCCTCGGCTTGGCCGGGATCGATGGACTCGATGCCGCCGCGCAGGACCTCCATCATGTAGGCGGTGGAGTTGAGCGAGATGGTGACGAGGCCGGCGGTGAAGGTACTCCAGATCTGGTTGGCCTGGGCGGTCTCGAAGCCCATGCCGCGCAAAACGGTGAAGCCCGCGTAATAGATGAGTAGGCCCTGGACCATCATGGGCGTGCCGCGCACGATGGTGGAGTAGATGGTCGCAAAGCCGCGGCCAATGCTCTTAAAGAAGCGCACCAGGTCGTTGTCCACGCGATCGAAGGTCTGAATACGCAGGAACACAAAGAGCAGCGCCAGGAAGAATGCGATGACGGTGCCGAAGGTGGCAAGCGCGATGGTGATCTCGATACCGCGGATAAAGAAGTCCCCGCTCTTGTAGGTCATGTAGACCAGGCTCGACAAAAAGTCGCTGGGGTTGGAATCCGAGACAATGCTCACCTGCACCAGGTCGATAAACGACATGATGCAGCGGTCCACGAAAAAGATCGCTGCGATGGCGACCACAACATAGCTACCCAGGCGCGCGCCGCGGCGGAAGCGCTCGGAAGCAAACGGCGACGTTTCGCGATAGTCGTTCCAGTGCATGAGCTTGGTGACCAGCGCCGCCGCCGACACGACAATCCAGGCCCAAAGAATCGCCCAAAGGCAATCCTGGAAGATACCGGTGGGGGCCAAGAAGCTCAGCGGCGTGGGGTTGCGCTGGCTAAACGCCAGGCCGAGCGCCGCGATAACGCTCGTGCCCAGGTATACATAACGGTGGTCGGCCTTAATAAAGGAGGCCAGGCGATTGACGGTTTTCATGCTGCCTCCCTATGCCGGCTGACGGTCGAGGCACGCGTCCCACATTTGGTCGCGCTCCTCTTGGCTAATGCCCTTGAGTGTCTTGTCGATGAGCTTAAGCAGTTTGTCCGAGCCCTTGCGGCAGCCGACGTTTGCCGCGACCTCCTGCTTAAAGCCCTCGCCTTCGGCAAAATGAATGGGAACGATGCCCGGGTTTTGAGCCATATAGCCCTTCTCGTTCTCGGTGTTGTAGGTCACGGCGTCGCAGGTGCCCTGCAGCAGGTTCGAGAACACCGTGGGGACGGAGTCGACCGGGTTTTTGTGCACAACGCCCGGGATCTCGTCGATGACGGTGTCGAGCATGGTGTCCTTTTGGCCGAGCACCGTGGCACCGCTAAAGTCGCTAAGCTTGGTGGCGTTTTGGTAGGGGGAACCCTCTTTTACGAACAGGCCAAAGTAGCCAATAAAGTACGGGTCGGAGAAGCCGACCGACTCCTCGCGCTCGGGCGTGGCGCTCATGCCGGCGATGATGAGGTCGATCTGGCCGTTGTTGAGCGAATCGATAAGGCCCGAGAAGCTCTGCTTGACGGCAACGGGCTCGCCACCGAGGGCCTTGCAGACGATCTTGGCGATCTGCACGTCGTAGCCATCGGCATAGGCGCCCTGCACGTTATCGATGGGGATAGTGTACTCACTGGCTTCGGAAACCTGCCAGTTGTACGGGGCGTAGGCCGCCTCCATGCCAATGCGGATCTTGTCCTTGCCGATCACGGAATCGGACAGGTCGTCGCGACCGCCGCCCGTCGTGGGCTGAACCACCTTGAGCGTGGACGGACGCTGACAGCCGGCGAGCGCGCCGGCGACGACGGAAGCGCTCGCAGCGAGAGCGCTACCCAAAAAGATGCGACGGCTGCATACCGGCTGTGGATGCGCGTCGCGTTGATGGGGAGAATGCATAATCTGCCTTCCCTGTTGAATCGTATGCTGACGACTTAACAGGATACCGCTCAGCGCTACCTCCAGCAAATGCATATATAAATGCATATATACAAGTTTACGAACTGAAAACGATTGATAGTCGTTGGGGACGTTCTTAAACGACTAGTCAAACAAGAACGTCCCCAACGACTAGTCCCAGGTATGCAGCCTGTTAAAGCAGAGTAACGCTAAAGCTGCGAACATCCGTCTCGCCGGGAGCCAAGGTGATGGTGTTGACCTTGTGCTCAAAGACGTCGTCCTCGGTGTCCATGGTGGTGTGACCGGTCCAGGGCTCGAGCGCCACAAACGGGGCGTCGTTGGCGGCAGACCACACGCCGATGTACTTAAAGCCCTCAAAGTCGATCTTGACGCCGTGGCCCGACTTGCGGCCGCGCAGTGTGAGCGTGGAGCCCGGGGTATCGGTGAACATGATGGCGTCGTTATCGAAGCTGCGGTGCGTGATGGGCAGCACGTCCGAGTTATCGGGAGCCTTGTAGCTACCCTCGAACGTCATAAGACCGTCGGGCGTGATGATGGGAGCCTCGTTGGTCCAAGCCTCGGTAAACGCCAGCTCGTAATCCTCGAACGCCTCGTCCTCGGCACCGGGGGCGGGCACGTTAAATGCGGGGTGGCCGCCCACCGAGAACGGCAGGTCCACGTCGCCGGTATTGGTGACGGCAAAGGTCTGCGTGAGGGTGGCGTCGCCGGTCAGGGCATAGGTCATGTTGAGCTTAAAGTGGAAAGGAAAGGCCTTGAGCGACTCGGGCGTATCGGTGATCTCGTACGTTACCGAGGAGCCGTCCTCCGAAACCTCGACCAGCTTGTGCTCGACGATGCGTGCGAGTCCGTGGCGCGGCATCTCGCAGGTGCCGGCCGCAGACGTCGCCGTGTTGTTGCGCAGCGAGCCCACAATGGGGAACAGGATGGGCGCATGCTTGCCCCAAAAGGCGGGATCACCCTGCCACAGATACTCGTTGCCGTTGAGGGCAAGGCTCGTGAGCTGGGCACCCATGGAATCGATGGCCGCGGTGAGGCCACCGCGCTTGATGGTAGTGACAGTAGACATGCTACTTCCTCCAAAAGTAAACAATAGTGTCGAGGGCTATTGTCCCACTCTTGGCGGCGGGACGGGACGGCAGGCGATTATTGAGTAGCCATAGCGGAATGAGCGGCGAGCGCCTACTGGGTATCCACGTAAAGGTCGAACCCGCCCTGCGGTGTGGTGTCGACCGTGTCGGGCGCCTGTGAGTTAAAGCTCACGGGGACCATGCGCTTTGAGGCACGGAAGCGCGTGCCGTCGGTGGCGACGGGCGGCTCGTCGACCGTGAGCTCGTAGTCGCCGGGCTTAAGTTCGATGCCGTCACCAGCGGAATTGACGTATTGATACTCGTCAATCGTCTGCCCTTTGAGCGTGCGCCCCACGATGTGGATGAGCATTTGGCTGTCGCCGCGCGCGGTGTCCCACGTCGCGCCGTCCTTGACCTCGACCGACACATGTACCGAGCGCGTGCGGCCGAGCGATTGCTCGACAGACATCTCGACCTTGGCGGCGTCTTTTCGCTGTTGTTCGACATGGCTCCAGACGTTTCCAATTACCGAGCATGCGATAACGCCGGCCATGAAGGCGATGAGGATGGGGCCGAGTGGAGAGCGGCGGCCCGCGTCTTCCTCGCGAGCCAGGTCGGGGCGATGCGTGGGCGCAGGCGCCTGAGCACCCTGCGCGGGCACGTCGAGTATGCTGAAGGATGCCGTGCTGCCGGGGTCGATGTTATGGCGCGGTTGTGGGGTCTTCGCCGGCGAGATGGACATGTCGGCCGGCTCACCGAGCGTGGCCGTGGCATCGGCCTTAGCCTCGTCGGCCTCAGCCTGGGCCCAGGCCTGTTCAAAGGTTAGGGGCTCGGCGGAGTCGGAAGCAGCATCCGTCTCGACGGCATCGTTGCCGGTCTCGTCCTCGTCGCTCGACACGTCACGCGACGCGGGCTCGTCCCACTCCTCATCCGGAGCCTCGCCCTCGCTATACCACCATTCAAAGTTATCGATATCCATACGGGGCGCCCCTTAGGCCTCGCAAATAAACACTCGCTAGTTTTATACCCCCAGACGACACCGAAGCTCACCCGCGCCGGACACAAAAACCGTCACAACATTCGACGTTTTTCCTCGTTTTCGAGATTTTCATCGAATGTTGTGACGGTTTAGGCGGCAGCCACGCCGCGAATGTGACAAAGAGACTGTCCCTTTGTCACATTCTGTTAGAGTTGCAGGGATTGAATCCCGCTTATTCACGCGACATTGGAGTGACAACCTTGACCGCCGCAACCACGCCTAAAAGCAAGTCAACCGCCGCCGCGCTCTCCCCCGCGCGCACCAATCTTTGCCTGGCGCTGCTCGTGCTGTTGGGATTCTCGCTCGGCTGCTCCGAGTTCGTGGTCATCGGCATCGAAAGCGACCTAGCGACGGAACTCGGCGTATCGCTTGCCACCGCAGGCCAACTTATTAGCGTGTTCGCACTGATCTACGCTATCTCGACGCCGGTGCTCGCGCTCAGTACGGGGCGTTTTCGCCGCTACCAGCTGCTCGCGTGCTACAGCATCGTCTTTGTGTTCGGCAACCTGGTCATGGCTCTGGCGCCCAACTTCCAGGTGCTGTTCATCTCGCGCATCATCCTGGGCTCCGTCTCGGGCGCACTGCTCGCCGTGGGCGTGACGTATATCCCCGAGCTGCTGTCCCCGCAGCAAACTTCGCTTGCCATCTCGGTGGTATATGGTGCGTTTTCCGTGGCAATGGTCTTTGTCACTTCGATCGGCAAGTTTGTGGCCGACACGCTCGATTGGCACGTGGCCATGTACGGCACGCTTGCCTTTGCCGTTCTGATATGCGGAGCGCTCGTGATGTTTATGCCGCGCGCCGGACAGACCGACGAGCCCGCCACCTTTCGCGAGCAGGCGGGTCTGCTACGCGAGCCAAGCATCATCACCGGCATGCTCATCTTTTTGTTTGGCGTGGGGTCGGTCTATGTGTTCTACGGCTACGTGACGCCTTATCTTGAGCAGGTGCTGGGCATGGGCACGGTCGAAGCCAGCACCACGCTCATGGCCTATGGCGTGTTCTGCCTGATCTCGAACATCCTGGGCGGATGGATCGATGCGCGCTTTGGCATGAAGGCGCTACTCGTGACGTTTGTGCTGCAGGCTGCAGCGTTACTCGGACTGTTTGCTGTGGGCGGCACCATGCCGCTCGCGCTGGTCTTTGTCTTTAGCCTGGCGCTGCTCATGTACCTGTTCTCGGTGTCGTGCATCACGCACTTTATGGACGTGGCACGCAGCCGCCATCCCAAGTCGATGGTACTCGCAAGTTCGGTTGAGCCCATGGCGTTTAACGTCGGCATCTCGTTTGGCACCGCAGTGGGCGGCGCCGTGGTAAGCAGCGTTGGCATTGCATATGTAGGCGCAGTGGGTGCCGCGTTCTCGCTTGTGGCCTGGGTGCTTACGCTGGTGACGATTAAGTTGGCTCGCTGGGAACGCAAGAGGGCGATAGCGCAGGCGTAGATGCGATACTCGAGCTCGATGATGGCGATCGAAAGGAAACCGCATATGCAACGTGTACTGTTCATCTGCTATGGAAACATCTGCCGCTCGACGATGGCCGAGTCGGTGTTTACCGAGCTCGTGCGCCGCGCTGGGCGCGAGGCGGAGTTTGCCATCGATTCCGCGGCGACCTCGACCGAGGAGATCGGCAACCCGCCACACCACGGTACCGTTGCCAAGCTACGCGAGGTCGGGATTCCCGTCGTCGCACATCGCGCACGTCAGGTGCGTCGCGCGGAGCATGGCGACTGGGACCACATTGTCTATATGGACGACGAGAACGCCCGCGCCCTGTACCGAATTTTTGGGAAGGACCCCGATGGCAAGATCTCGCGCCTGCTCGATTGGACCGATCGCCCCGGCGACGTGGCCGACCCCTGGTACACCGGCAATTTCGATGCCACCTACCGCGATGTACTCGCCGGTTGCACCGCTATGCTCGAGCAGCTGTAGGCAAGCGAAGTCGCGGGCCACGCCTTCGGCGCGAAACAAGCGTGGATTTTCTCCCGCTTTGAGCGTTCAAGTGCGCCCTAAACGGGAGAAAATCAACGCTCATGAATGTGACAAAGGGACTGCCCCTTTGCCACATCCGGAACTGGCCCTAGACCGGCTTGACCTCCAGCTTTATCCCCTCGACACAGGAGTCGCCCAAAACATCCGAAAGGGCCCAGGTCGCATATAGCGGCAAATAGAGAACCGCTCCGTTGCGCTCAACGTTGCCTCTCGAGAAAACAATCCCGAGCCTTACGCCATATTCAGCCGTATCAAGCACATGACCGAGCGCAGCGTGCGCGTGGTAATAGGAGCCCGATTTAACCTCGATCGGAACAGCCGTCCCATCCGGTCCATCGACCACAAAGTCCACTTCACCGCGCTTTTTTGTCTGATAGTAGTAAAGCTGGCGATTTTGGGCAGCCAGCTGCTGGGCCACCACGTTTTCGTAAATGCCGCCCAGATTGGGCTCCTTGCTATCAAGATACGCCGCTTGGGCGACTCCAACGGGGTAGCGCGCCATCAACATGCCCGTATCCGATTGATATAGCTTGAACTGCGATGGCCGTGCCGTCTTGAGCAGGGGCGATTTTGGCTCGGTTACGATATCGGCTTTGAGGGCAACGCCGGCATCGACAAGCCATACAAAATCTCGCTGATACTTCTCGTAGTGAGCCTTGGGGTCAATGGAATTGAGCACGAAGCGCTTGTTTTCGCCCTCGAGCATAATAGGGAGCTGATCGTAGATGCTCTGCACCTGAAGGGCTCGCCCGCTTGCATACTTGGAGATATCCCGTCGGTACTGTTCGTTGAGCTCTGACTGCAGCTGACGAACAGAGGCAAGGTCGCCCCGCGTGTCAAGGAAACGCTGCACGACCTCTGGCATTCCGCCGACAACGGTATAGGTCCTGAAGTTTGCCATCATCGCGTCATGAATGTAACCAGGAATGGGCTTCTCGTTGATGCACGCGTCGCGTATCGTTTGGCGAGCCCCTTCGCTCACCCCGATTGCCCAGCAAAACTCCTCAAAATCGAGCGGGAACATCCTAAGCTCGTGGACATACCCCACGGGATAGGACCTGACGCCCTTGAACTGGGTCCCGAGCATTGACCCCGAAAACGCCCAGCGGCACCTCCCGTCCTCAACAAGGAACTTTGCCATCGTCATGATGTCGGGGGCCTCTTGGACCTCATCGATAAACACGAGCGTTTTGCCTGGTGCAATCGACTTTCCCGAAAGAAGCGTCACCCTGCTGATGAAATCATCGGCATCCCGCGCCTCGAGAAGAGCATCTTTTGCCTGGCGATTTTCCATGAGGTTAAGCTCGATGTAGGTTGCATGGTTGGCTTTGCCAAATGCGCGAATCGAATAGCTTTTGCCAATCTGGCGAGAACCCGTAATGAATAAGGCCTTTTGCTCGGCAGACTTCAGCCAACGCTCCAGCTCTACCGCTATTTTCCTGCGCAGCATAGGCTCTCCCCTCAGTGTCATCAAATTAAATGCAAAGTTTTATATGCTTGATTATCGATGAAACGCAGAATTTTTAGAACCTAAAATCGGATGAAATGCAGAGATTTGAGATTCTAAGCAAAAAAGAAGGGACACCACCGGCGAATGTGACAAAAGAACTGTCCCTTTGTCACATTGCGCTCAACTACTCGTCGACGATCTCGGCAAGCCAGACGTTCAGCGTATCGACCTCGGGACAGCAGAACTTTGCCGTGCCTGGCTCGTTGCCGGGCACGGTCCCGCCATAGCGCAGGATATCGATATAGGGAAATCCCACATGGCAGGCCATGGCGCACATCTTGCCGCGATCTTGGTCGAAGTCGAAGACGTCACCCGGCTTGTGCCCGTGATGGCAGCGGCATGTGCCCAGCTGGTCTACGCAGCTCACGCGGATACGCGGACGCTTGCCACGCGGCGCGCCGAGCGGCTTGTTCTCGCCCGCAGGCTTGACGCCGCCCTCATCAGCATTACTCATGGTCAATCACATCCAGGCAGGCCTCGATGGGAAGGCCGGCGGACTTATCCTCCTGGTCGGCATTGCGCTCGATAAGCTCCGCTACCACGCGCATGGCATCGCTCGTCGCACGCTGCAGGCTCCAACCGGCCATAACGCGGCCGACGAGCACCGCCGAGAACGTGTCGCCCGTGCCCGGGAAATAGACCGGAATGAGCTCAAAGGGAATCGTAAAGTACTCCCCCGCCACATGGTCGTAACCGATAACCGCGTTCGTGCCATTGACTACGGCGCTCGTAATGACCACCGACTTGGCACCCAGCTCGCGCACGGCGTCCACAAGGGCGCGGGCCTCATCGGGCGTGATTTGCTCGACGATAGGCCTATCGGTAAGCAGGCACGCCTCGGTATAGTTGGGCACCGCGTAGTCTGCGCACTCCAGCAGATGCCGCATAAGGCCAATCGTGGACTCGGGTACGCCCGCATAGAGCTTGCCGTTGTCGCCCATGATGGGGTCGACGAACACCTTGGTGCCCTTTTGCGCGCGACGGTGGCAAAAGTCCGAGATGATGCGCGTCTCTTCCTCGGTCACGATAAAGCCGGTCGAGATGGCGTCGAACTCAAAGCCGAGCTCCTCCCAGATGGCGAGGCTCTGGCGCACGTACTCCGTGGTGTCGTGGATGTAGAACTTGGGATAGTTGAGCGTATCGGACACAAGTGCCGTCGGCAGGTTATGGATACGGTAGCCCATGTGCGACAGCACCGGCAGCATGGCGGAAAGCGCGACCTTGCCGTAGCCGCACATATCGTTGATCAGCAGCAGCTGAGTGTTCTTCATGAGGGTCTCCCTTGGTTCGGGCACGGCGCAGCAGCGCCACAGTGCGACTAAGTGTAGCGCAGGGGACGTTGTGAGCGGGCGCTACGGTCGCGAAGAGCGCATTGTTGCGAAAAGGTTACGAAAACGAGGTAGTCGTTGGGGACGTTCTTAAATGACTAGTCAAACAAGAACGTCCCCAACGACTATCCCGGCAATTAGCCCAAGGAGTGTCCCCAAGTGCCGGCACATAAGGAACGTCCCTAAGTGCCAAAACGACTGGTCGGGCAACGCCGATGTTTTGGCGAAGTCAGCGAAAACCCGCCAGAGTGAGCAAGGTGCCTTGAAACGAGGCGGCATTGACCTTCTGGTCATGCCGCCGAAGTTGAAAGGCAGATTGCCGCTCTGGCGGGTTTGCAGCGTCGAGCCGTTACGCGGTTTGGTAAAACCGCGTAACCACTAGTTTGGTACCTTGACATTCATTTCTCATGCTCCTAGATTGGTTAGGCACAAAACAATTCCACTACCTAACTAAAGAAAGGAGCAACACTAATTCATGTGCGATGAACCTCTTAACCTTTGTTCGCACGAGCCCGGCGGCGACCCGTCACAGCCGGCGGATGCACCCGAAGCGGTTAGCTCAGAAGACAAGCTTGCCAAGCGCATCCTCAATGGCCTGGGCTTTTGCGGCCATTACATGCATTTTCATGGCGGAGGCGTGTCCGGCAAGGCGCCCATCATCTGCCTGCTGGCCAAGCAACCCGGCGGCGAGATGTCGCAGCAGGAACTCGGCATGCACTTTGACCTCAAGCCGGGGTCGCTTTCCGAGATCCTGTCCAAACTCGAGCTCAACGGCCTCATCGAGCGCAGCCGTAACCCCAAGGATCGACGGCAGCTCACCATTCGCCTGACCGAAACCGGCCGGGAAAACGCCCGCATCGACCAGGCAGCCCGCATTCGCTTTAGAGAGCAGGCCTTTGGTGCCCTCACCCACGACGAGCGCGAGCAGCTCGCCGAAATGCTCGAGAAAATCCGTGTAACCTGGGAGGAACTGGATGATTAAAACCCTCATGGGCAGCATCCGCGACTATATAAAAGTCACCGTTGCCACGCCGTTGCTCGTGCTTGGCGAGGTGCTCTGCGAGATGCTGATTCCATTTATCACCGCCAACCTGATCGACGCCATCAAAGATGGCACCACCGTAGCCGAGATGCTTCCCACCGCGGGCTTTTTGGTGCTCATCGCGCTGACGTCGCTTGCTTTTGGCGCCGCTGCCGGCGTCACCTGCAGCCATGCGAGTTGCGGCTTCGCTAAGAACCTGCGTCACGACCTGTTCTACAAGATCCAGACGTTCAGCTTTGCCAACATCGATGAGTTCTCGAGCTCCTCGCTCGTCACGCGCCTGACCACCGATATCAACAACGTGCAGCAGGCCTTTATGATGATCATCCGTATCGCCGTGCGCGCGCCGCTGGTATTGATCTTCGCCTTTACCATGGCATTTATCATGGGCGGCAGCGTCGCCATGGTCTACCTGGTCATCATTCCGCTGCTGGGCTTTGGACTGTTCTTTATCATCTTTAAGGTGCGTCCCATCTTCTCGCGCGTGTTCCACAAGTACGACGCCCTTAACGAGTCCGTCGAGGAAAACGTCACCGGCATGCGCGTGGTCAAGAGCTACGTGCGCGAAGACTTTGAGAAGGAGAAGTTCGCGACCGCCGCACGCGACGTCCAGATGGACTTCACCCGCGCCGAGAAGCTGCTTGCCTTTAACAACCCCATGATGAACATCTGCGTCAACGGCGCGTTTGTCGTCATCATCTACCTGGGCTCCAAGTTCATCATCACGAGCCAGGGCACGCTGTTCGACGTGGGCCAGCTCTCCTCGATCTTTACCTATGGCTTCCAAATCCTCATGAGCCTGATGCAGCTATCGATGATCTTTGTCATGGTGACCATGGCCGACGAATCGGCGCACCGCATCACCGAGGTGCTGGCCGCCGAGCCCACGATCGCCGATCCCGCCGAGCCCGTGCTCGAGGTCGCCGATGGCTCCATCGACTTTGACCACGTGAGCTTTAAGTATTCCGCGCATGCGAAGCGCCAGGCGCTCGACGATATCGACCTGCACATTAAGAGCGGCGAGACCATCGGCATCATCGGCGGCACCGGCTCGGCCAAGTCCACGCTCGTAAACCTCATCGCCCGCCTGTACGACGCCACCGAGGGTACCGTGCGCGTGGGCGGCGTGGATGTACGCGACTACGACTTGGACGCCCTGCGCCACCAGGTGGCCATGGTGCTGCAGAAAAACGTGCTGTTTAGCGGCACGATTGCCGAGAACCTGCGTTGGGGCGACCCGAACGCCACCGACGAAGAGGTCCGCGAGGCCGCGCATCTGGCCTGCGCCGACGAGTTTGTCGACGGCTTCCCCAAGGGCTATGACACCTGGATCGAACAGGGCGGCTCCAATGTTTCCGGCGGTCAGAAGCAGCGCCTGTGCATTGCGCGTGCCCTGCTGCGTCGCCCCAAGATCTTGATCCTGGACGACTCCACGAGCGCCGTCGACACCAAGACCGACGCCAAGATTCGCGCAGGGCTGGCAAGCTATCTGCCCAACACGACCAAGCTCATCATCGCCCAGCGCATTAGCTCCGTGCAGGACGCAGACCGCATCATCGTCATGGAGGGCGGCCGCATCGCGCAGATCGGTAACCATGACGAGCTGCTCAAGACGAGCGAGATCTACCGCGAGACCTTTACCTCGCAAAACAAGATGTCTGCCGAGGGCGAAGGAGCCGTCGAGGCCGACACCGAGGCATCCGTAACGCAAGCTCAGACCCAGGAAGGAGGCGAGGCACATGAGTAAGGCAACGACCGCCGAGCGCGCGCTCAACCGCAAGGGCGGCACCATGTCGCGCCTCATCAAGACGCTCTTTGGCTTTTACCCCGTGCTTTTGCCCCTCGTCGTCGCCGGCGTGGTGCTCTGCGCCATCATCAACTCCATCGGCGCGACCTTCCTTCAGAGCGCCCTGCAGATTATTAGCGAATCGTGGCAGTCGGGCGATTGGGGAGCCGCGCAGCCCAAGATCGCACAGCTCGTGACCACCCTCGCCTGCATCTACGGCATCGGCATCCTGTCCTCGCTCTTCTGGAACCGCGCCATGGCCATCGTCACGCAGGGCTCGCTGGAGAAGCTGCGCGAGAAGATGTTCAACCGCATGCAGGACCTGCCGATCCGCTACTTCGACACGCACCAGCGCGGCGACATCATGAGCCACTACACCAATGACATCGACACGCTGCGCCAGATGATCAGCCAGTCGCTGCCCAACCTGCTCATGACGGTCATCGTCATCGTCACGGTGTTCTTTATCATGCTGTACTACAGCGTGTGGATGTGCTTGGTCATTATTGCCGGCGTCGCCTTTATGACCTTTATGACCAAGCTGCTCGGCTCCAACTCCGCGCGCTTCTTTATTGCGCAGCAGACCGAGCTCGGCGTTGTCGAGGGCCATATCGAGGAAGTCATGAACGGCCAGAAGGTCGTCAAGGCATTCTGCCACGAGTCTGCCGCCGAAGCCGATTTTGACGAGCGCAACGAAAAGCTCTTCGAGGTCTCGCAGAAGGCCAACATGTACGCCAACATCCTCATGCCCATCCTTATGAACCTGGGCAACCTGCTCTACGTGCTGGTCGCACTGGCCGGCGGCATTTTCCTAGCGCTGGGCGTGCCCAACCTGAGCATCTCGGGCATGGCGCTGTCCATCGCCGTCGTGGTGCCGTTCCTCAACATGACCAAGCAGTTCTGTGGACAGATCGGCCAGATCTCGCAGCAGATCAACGCCGTGGTCATGGGCCTCGCCGGCGCCGACCGTATCTTTGAGCTCATCGACGAGGAGCCCGAAGCCGACGAAGGCTATGTGACGCTTGTCAACGCTCAGGTGAACCCCGATACCTGGCAGCTCGAGGAGGCCGACCACCACACTGGCATGTGGGCGTGGAAACATCCGCACCGCGCAACCGGCGAGATCGAGTACGTGCCGCTGCGTGGCGACCTGGTCATGGACAACGTCGACTTTGGCTACACGCCCGACCACGAGGTGCTGCACGGCGTGTCCGTGTTTGCCAAGCCGGGCCAGAAGGTCGCGTTTGTCGGCGCCACCGGTGCCGGTAAGACGACCATCACCAACCTCATCAACCGCTTCTATGACATCGCCGACGGCAAGATTCGCTACGACGGCATCAACGTCAACAAGATCCGCAAGGCAGACCTGCGCCGCTCGCTGGGCGTGGTGCTGCAGGACGTAAACCTGTTCACCGGCACCGTGATGGATAACATCCGCTACGGCAATCTGGATGCCACCGACGAGGAGTGCATCGCGGCAGCAAAGCTCGCCGGCGCGGACGACTTTATCACCCGCCTGCCCGACGGCTACGACACGATGCTCACCGGCAACGGCGCCCAGCTGTCGCAGGGCCAGCGCCAGCTGATCTCGATCGCACGCGCCGCCGTCGCCGATCCGCCGGCGATGATCCTGGACGAGGCCACGTCGAGCATCGATACCCGCACCGAAGCTATCGTGCAGGCCGGCATGGACAAGCTCATGGAGGGCCGCACGACGTTTGTCATCGCGCACCGCTTGTCCACCGTGCGCAACTCCGACGCGATCATCTGCCTGGACCACGGCCGCATCATCGAGCGCGGCAACCACGACGAGCTGATCGCCAAGCGCGGGTATTACTACCAGCTCTATACCGGAGCGTTTGAGCTGGAGTAGTTCGGCCCGCCGAGATGGCCGATTTGCCGCTCATTCGTCGGGCATGACCCTAAGGTCAATGCCCTCCTCTTTCGGGGCAAATCGACTCATCTCAACGACCCAAACACAATGCGCCGCAACGAATCAGAACCACCCTTAAAAAGGGTGGTTTGCTCTTAGGGTATAACCCACGGGCCCCGGGCTCGCGTCTAAAGGCGCGGGCCCGGACTTCGTCCAGGCCTAGTGCATCTTGACCCGTGGCGCGCCGGTCGAACCGGCGGGATCACCCCCTCTTGAAGGGGTCCTCGTACTCCTTCACGCTCAGCTTGTCCAGCGCGATGTCGTGGGACTCCTGCTCCCTGATGTACTTGGCGATCGTCGCCTCGTTCAGGCCGACGGTGGACACGTAGTAGCCCTCCGCCCAGAACTTCCTGTTGCCGAACTTGTACTTGAGGTTGGCGTGCCTGTCGAATATCATCAGCGAGCTCTTCCCCTTCAGGTAGCCCATGACGCTCGCGACGCTGTACTTCGGCGGGATCGCCAGCAGCACGTGCACGTGGTCGGGCATCAGGTGCCCCTCGATTATCTCGATCCCCTTGTACTCGCACAGCTTCCTGAGGATCTCCCCTATGTCGCTCCTGATTTGGTTGTAGATCACTTTGCGCCTATACTTCGGCGTGAACACGATGTGGTACTTGCACATCCACTTCGTGTGGGAAAGGCTGTAGGCCTTCTGGGCCATGGCGACCACCCCTTCGACTCGAATTCTTGACGGCCTGAACAATCGTCAATATCGGTCGGAGGGGTGGCTTTGTAAAGCCGTTTGTCTCCACCCGCGTAGCGGGTGGTTTAAAGCTGGCCGCTGCGCGGCCAGCGGACTAAAGTCTTGAAAAAAACGGGGCAGACTCCAGTGAGGAGTCTGCCCCGAAAAGAGAATGCAAAGCAAGAACGTGGATGGACGAGAAAAGTGTCCGCAAGTCTCATGGCCATCACATCCCACCTGCCAAAGGGATGGGTGAGCGAGCGTTACTCCTGCTCGGACTCCTCAGCCTGCTTACGGCTGCGGATGAGGTGCGCCACGCCGATGACGAGCACCGCGCCACCAGCGATCCAAGTGAAGGTCACACCGTTAAGACCGGTGAGGGGGAGGTTAGAGCCCTTCTTGTTCTTAATCTCGAGGGGCATGGTTGCGCCATTTGCATCCCCAATGGTGGTCATCTCCTCATTGTTGGAGCTGACCGTAAGCGTATCCAACTCGCCATTGCTCTTGTATGTCGGAGCTACCGTGATTTCAAATGGGGCGATGGTGTTGTAGCCCTCAGGCGTGGTGGTCTCAGTGATTTGGTATCTGCCAGCGTCGAGGCCCGGAATCTTGACATCGTTTGTATTGCTCGTCACGAACTCATGAGCATCCTCCACATTGGACGTGAGGCTGCCGTCCTCCTTGAGCCACTTGTCGACAGAGGTCTCATCCTCGCTTCCCTCGCCTTTGACAACCTTTACCTTGAAGCCAGCAACGAGCTTCTTATGAGAATCCGTGCTGTCAACCTTGGTGACGTCGAGACGGAAGACGTGGTCGGTCACGGCCTTGGTCACGGATTTGCCGGTGTCTTCTTTGACCATGGGGTTGTTGGAGTACTCGAGATAGACCTCGTTTTCATTACCGGGAACTTCATAGCTAGCCTTGCTATTGAGTTCGGCCTTGTAGAAGACAACGATCTTAGTCTCTGCGCCGATGTTAAGCATCTCGTCGGCGTTAGCCGCAGTAGCCGACTTCAGCCCCTTTTCCTTATCAAAATTCACCGTCAGAACGCTATTGTCCCCATCAGGCTCAACCGCGTTGTAGCTATTCTGATTAATCTTGGTATAGCTCTGACCATTCAGCGCATAAACCTCGAGCGAGCCCTTAGCATAAGTAAGGCCCTGCGGAAGGGTATCCGTAAACTTGTATGTATAGGTATCATACGTGGCGTAGTTGTCTGCAATCGTGCCGATGAGCTTATAGCTTACTTTCTGACCCACCTGGGAGTCAGCAACATTACTCCACCCATTTTGAGCGGTATAGTCGCCTTGTTTCGTCTCATCGCGGTCGTTAAGGATCTTCTTCTCGACGGTGGGGATTTTCTTTTTCAGCGCAATATTCACCGGATTCGCGCCGTCCACGAGTTTGAAGATAGGCGAGGTAAAGACATCGGTCGATTGACTGGCCCCTGAGCCTTCAGTAGGATTGTTAACGCTCGCAGTAAGGAACAACCAATAACCAGCATCGAGGTCGTCAAGCGTGTTTTTTCCTTGATCGGTCTTCTTCCAAATAAAGCCTTCTGCGCTAAGTTTCTTTGCAATTTCATTCAGCACGCTATCGCTTGCGACGCGCGAGTTGTCCCCGTCCACGTTGGCATGCGCGCACAGCCATTCGGCGGCATCCTGGGCATTTTTGCCGCTATATTTGCCCATATGGTTGGCAACGCTCCAGCTGTCGATTGCTTGTTCGACGGCTGTCCGAATATTATTCTTCTGCGTCTCAGTGGCGCCTGCCCACTGGATATTAGAGGCAGTGGAACCGCTCACATTAGCCGTAAAGATCTGGATGCCCTTATAGGTCGTAGTCTCTTGATAAGTAGGGTCATTGAAAGTTACGGTCGAACCCGCCGCACCATCAGCAAACGCCATGGTCACCGGGGCCATGACGCCGCCGAAGCTCAGCGCTGCTGTGAGGCCGGCGGTTACTGCCAGGCGTGCGATGTTCTTGCTCATGCTCATCTTCTTTTCCTCTGCTTTCTGCTCGAATTCCATTTGATCTAAATCTGTCTGTCTGTGTCTTAGCATCTACTTCGCTACGTCTCGCCCCGCTCTCTGTGGGGCTGCCAGCTACTCTTTATGGCTGCCACCTCCCCGCTTGACCAGGAGCGCGACCACGATGAGCGCGGCTCCGGCGACCGCTGCGGCGGCCGCGGCGTACATTGCCATATCGCCAGTCGAGGGCATAAAGCCTCCGGTGGTAATGCTAGGGGGTGTGCCGGTGGGCGTGTTGATGAGCGACGCCTCCAGGCTGCCCGTCGACCCGTCCGCGCTGTCGGCGCGCAGGGGCGACTCGGCCGTGATGGTGAGCTTGGGCTTGGCGGCGGCCACCTGGTCGACGTCCAGGCCCTCGGCCTTGACCGTCACGGAGCGCGTGCCCTCAAAGGCGGTGTAGCCCTTGGGCGCCTTGAGCTCGCGGACCTCCAGCTTGCCCGAGTCCACGCCCGAGACGGTCACGCGGCCGTCCTCGCCCGTGGTGACGGTGGCCTTGCCCTCCGCATCCCACGTGCCGTCGGCCGCCAGCGTGCGACCGCGGTCGTCGGCGATGCTCAGGACCGCCCCGGCAAGCGGCTTGTCACCGTCGCTGCCGCGCTTGGTGAGCGCGAGATCCCAGGTGTAGGCGCACGCATCGTCGCTCGGCGTGCGGGTGAAGCCGGCGTCGCCGGACTGGTCGGCAAAGGGAGAGCGCGGGTAGCGCAGGTAGGCCTCGTTGGGGTTGCCCTTCGCGATGCCGTGGTTGCACGCGCTGTTGAGCGGCGCATTGTACACGGCGACCACGCGGGCGCCCGCGGTGAAGGCGTCGGCCCCGCCGAGCGCGGCGATAAGGTCGCCGGTGCGCACGGTGAAGGTGTTGCCGTCGACCGAGACCTTGCACTGGGCCGTGATGTCGGTCCAGCCCTTCGCGGGCTCGGTGCCGGCGCGCCCGTCCTTGCCGGCCGAGACGGCGTCGAAGCCGCCGTCCGCGCCCGCCGCCACGTACACGCGCATGCTCGCGGCCACCTTGGAGGGGTCGAGCCCCGCGCTCATGGTGTCGACGAACCGCACCGCATAGGTGTCGTAGGCGGTAAGACCCGCGGGGGCCGTGGCCGAGAGGCGCCAGTACAGGTCGTCGGCGACCGTGGCGTCGGCGGCCTTCTGCCAGGCGGCGGTGCCGTCCTCCAGCACATGCTTGGAGACCTTGGGGGTCGCCGCCTTGGGCTTGACGGTGACGGCGCTGCCGCCCACCAGGGCCATGATCGGCGCGGTGCCGGCCTCGCCCTGGGCGATGGCGTCGTCGTCGGCGACGATGAGCCAGTAGCCGCAGGGCAGCTCGGCCGTCGTGCCCGCGTTGAGGGGAACAGAAGCGGCACCTGCATTGCAAATCGCACAGGCGAGCCTTGCCGCCAGAGCGGTCGACATATGTCCGTCGGCATTCAGCCACTCGGCAGCCTCTTGCGCCGTCGATGCCGAGCTATCAAACTCCGCATCATAAAGAACGGGAAGGACAGCCTGACGAGCTGCATCGCTCGCCCACGCCAAGTCCGTCGCGACCTTTTGATCGGAGCCGGCTTTATCGGTAACAGTTGCCGAAAAGAGCTGGTATGCATCGTATTGCGTCGCGACGTCGCCGCCAATCGTGATGGCTCCGGCATCGGCAGCACGGGCCGTCTCGGGCGACGCTGCAAAAGCGAGGATAGTCGTCATGGCCACCATCATGACGGTCAACAAGCGGCGGTGCAGTTTACTCACGGCGACCATCTCGATCAAGACCACGGTGGCGACGAGCATGCATCCACGTCGCGGCAAAACACAACAGCGAAGCGCCGGCAAGATATGTCATAGTCAAGCCAGCCCCGCCCGCCTCAGGTAGCGTAGTCGAGTACTTGTTGGTAAAGGTCGGCGGATTCTGAGAGCCATCGTTATAGGTAACTAGGGCGTCGAGCTGGTCCGTGCCATTAGTTACCTTAACCGTGACGTTGTACACGGTCCTGTCATAGGTGATGTGATCTTTAACATGGTCGACGGCGCCCTCGGGCTCGACCTCGGAGATGGTGTAGGTATAGGTTCCCGCCTTGTTGTACTTGACGTCAAAGGAGACATTTCCCTTGTCATTATTGGTCACCGTCTGGAGCACCTTGCCCTCGGCGTCCTTGAGCACGAACGAGAACTGCCCCGCCTTGAAAGTGCCACCTTCAAGCACTTTCTTTGCTTTAATAACCGCAGAGCCCGTTAGGCGATTGTCGTAGATCCAGATCTCGTCCTTTTTGTCATCGCCGATGATTTCGGAGTCTTTGACGATGCTCTTCGCTTTATTGAGCTCAGTTTGATACTCCTCATCGTCGGCATTACCCTTAAGCATGATCCACGTGGGCGCCGCCGCGGCATAGCCGTCAGGCGCTTTCGTCTCCACGAGCTGGTAAAGCACGCAATTTACCATCGCCTTGTCTTCTGCGCCAAACGAGATTTTGCCGTTGGCGTCGGTGGGGGCGGCTTCAAACTTAGTCCTTGCATTCTCGATACCCACCGTTGCAACCTGGTCCATATTCACGCTGTAGAGCGTAAACTCCGCACGCTCGAGCGTCGCACCGACCTGCTGGGCGTCATACTTGGTCATCGTGATGCCGTAGCCGTTGCCACCTGCGCTGGCAGAAGCTTTTTTAATTTCCCATGTTTGACCATCAGTCGCAGAACCGTCCTTCACACCCGTAAGCATGGCGGTATTGGATAGAGGAACCTTGTTGCCAGGGTTTCCGGTCGGGATAACCTCATACTCGACCTGGAGGTATTTCTTGTCGGGAACCTTAAGCGTCAACTTCGTACGCGAGCCAGTTTCATCCTTGACCTGCTCCACCTTCGACGAATAGTCCTTATCAGCCAGCGGTGACCAGGCACCATACACCCACTCATAGACCTTAAGCGTCGACGGCACCAGCGTGCACTTGGCATCCATGGTATCGACGAGCTCAAGGAAGTCGGTGCCGTTTTTAAGGGCAACGGCAGACTCGTTAACAAGAATGGTGTACTTAATGCGGTTGCTACTACTGACCTGTTCACCAGTCTTTTTGATAACGTTGTTCTTGATGGTGACGGTGCCACTGCCGGATTCGAACTTCTTGCTTCCCGACTCGGCGCTGGCCTTGTTGGCGAACTTCACCTCGTTTGTGGAGGTATCGAGCTCACCGCGCTTGACCGCCGTCTTGTACGTGAGCTTTGCGTAGCCGGCATAGCTTTCAAGCTCAGTCGTGGGGATGGAGAAGGTGACCGTATTGCCGTTGCGGCTGACGTTGTCGGCGGCGAGCGTCCGACCCGTAACGACCTCCTTGGCCTCGCCTCCGCGATGAAGCCCCGTATGTTTATCATAGGGGTTCTGCACGAGCGTATACTTTGCGGAATTCGCAACATAGCTCATACCATCCGGAAGGCTATCAACGATATTCAGCGGTTTCCCGCCCAGCTTTCCAGCTCCATAGTATTCGAACTCGCCATTTGCGCCCTTATTACCCTTTTGGCGGTTTGCATACACCGTCCAGTCGACGATCCAGGCGCCCTTCTCATCCGAGCCGTCAACGGTATGCCAATCGAAGTTCTCAACCCAAGACACCTTCGACTCCGTTTCCGGCTTCTCGACCGCGGGCGCCGTTTCTTGGTTGACAACGTACTTGACGGGTTCGGTGAACGGCCACTGTAGTCTCAGGCCCGGTGCTTCGACCGCTGCGAAGTTTGAGTACCAGCCCGACAGCGCTTCTGATGTGGTGTCGTAGGTGATAACGGCGTAGTCCTCGTTCTCGAGAGCGGCTTTCACGTTGTCGGTAACGATGATTTTGAGGTCGTAGTTTTTCTTTGTTTCATTACCCGGATAGCTGGTCGTTGGTCTCCAGTCGGTGCCCGGAACCAGCTTGGTATTGCCGATTTTAATGGTAATGGAGCTTTCGTCGACACCAAGCTTCTGCGACCATGCCGACTGAAACGTGTCTTTCACCGTCACCTCGCCTGGATGGGCCGCATTGACGATCGCCTTCAGCGCGACCTTCGTCTCCCACGTCGCCCTGCCCGTCGTCGCCGCCTCATCGTATCTCACGAGCCTCTTGGCGATCGGCACAACACCCGTCAGCTGCGGCGTGAAACTGCCATCATCGCTACCGGAAACGGAGCCTCCGCGCTCGATGGCCGCGCTGTTGCGCACAGTGTCGTACGAGCTCGTGTCGTTCATCTTGGTGTGATAAACGATGCAGTAGGTGGCATACTTATCCTCAAGGTTGTTCGGGAACGTATAGGAAAAGGAATTATCCTTAGGTTCAAGTTTTCTTTCACAAATCTTGACTCCGCTCGCCTCCGAGTCGCCTTTGTAAACCGTAAAGTTGCCCGTATACGTCTGTTTTCCGTCCAGATTATCAGTGAACATGTAGCCGCTCATGTCGGCCTTGAGCTTGCCTTGGTTGAGCTTGACCGTCCACTTGATGTCCGACGGCGTGCCTGAGCCATTGGACTTCTTGATCATGTCATAGCCGAATGTAACAGGCTCAGCCGTAGCTGTTCTGTTATCACTGTCGCTTGAGCCAGCCCAATTCCACGTTGCCGTATTCTCAGCTTTGATCAAATCGCCGCCGTTCGCGGCAACGCCGCTCTTCAGCACCGTATCGTACGTGATCGTGTGGTTGCCCTGGGAAAGGTTGCCCAGGCTGTCGAGGGTTACGACCTGGCCGTCGATCATCGGCTGGGAGTCAAGCTTCTTGCCGTCGAGCTTGAAACTGTCGTTCACAAAGTCGAAGTTGTCGCCCAGCGTATCAGTGAAGCTAACGTCCGTAGCATACGACTCTACGGTAAGCGTAACAGTCCAGGTAACCTTGGCCACGCCATCTGCGCCCTGGGAGAAGGTCCCCGACTTCGTCCCCGTGACTTTGCCGTCCTTGGTAGGGATTTTGATCGTTCCCACACCAGGGAACACGACAGATGCGCTGCTGCCTGAGCCGGTGCCCTTGCCTGCAAGCTCGAACGAGAAATTGGCTCCGACATAAATCTCCGCAGGGTTTGACGCAAGCCAGTTTTTGTCAAACGCAAAGATGACCTTATTGTCCTTAATCTTCCACGTGCCAGCCTTGGCGGCAGTGGCTTCCGGACCCTCCATGAGGTCGCCGCCGTCGTTGTCGTCAACGACAATGGTGTCGGGCAGCTTATATACAGCGATGTTCTTCTCGGGCGTAGGCGCCTTGCCGCCTTTGAATTGTGCCGAGAAAGCTCCATAGAGCGTCGAAGTGGACGTTACGGGATCCTCGAGCTTTTGAGTGTGGTGCTCATCGGTATACAGCCTGACATCAACCGTCGCCGTATCCCCATCGATCGCAATCGGATCGGACTTCGCAACGTCATCGGCGCGCACGGGGGATGCGCCGTGAAAAACTGCGGCGGTGAGGCTAATCAAAATGAAGATCAGGGCCGCCATACCAAGCGACCGCGAGCGGTGTGCGTCCATAGTTGTCCCTTAATTCCTACAACACAGTGTGGAATACGGCGAATCGTCGGATCGAACACAAACCC
>OHYO01000270.1_pt1 | contig 25032 bp, 23 predicted proteins | sample 1580291 | NCBI WGS metagenome assembly OHYO01 (sample SAMEA3882526, study PRJEB24775) | human gut metagenome | biome: human-associated habitat; feature: intestine environment; material: feces | place: Netherlands | collected 2009/2010
ATGCAGTGATCAGAACTAATGCAAAGGCTGCTGCTAATGTCAGGATCAATCTGTTTCCCACATTTTTGAAACTCTTTTTCATAGTCTCCTCCTTCGTTTTTGCTTGTTTTTTGTTAGCACTTTTTCATTTTAACAAAATAACGTGTAAAAGACAAGATTTCTTTTACACGTTATTCCTATTTTTCCAATAATTTCTATTTTAGTAGGTCATTGACCAACGTTTTGTAGCATTTCCTGCTTTACCTGACTGATACTTATTGTCTACCTTCTTCTGTGCCACTACATAGAAGTAATAAGTTTTTCCTGATTTCAGCTTGTTTTTACCATATTTTGTGATGGTTGCACTGTTCTTTGCGGTTGTCTGGAACTTCTTATAACCGGAATCCTTTTTTGTAGAAACATAAACTACATAATTGTCTGCACCATTGATCTTATCCCATTTGATCTTAATTCCCTTTTTAACCTTCTGTTTCTTTGTAACATCCGGCTGTGGGCTTACATATTTCCAGGAAGACCATACGCCATAAATCTTCTCATTCTTGCTATTTAAGGAATAAGCACGCACTCTGACTTTGTAAAAATTATGGTTTTTCAAAGCAGATATCTTCATGCTTGCTGACACCTGATTCGAAGAACCCGGATTGTTCTGGTTTACGGTAATACTCTTAACCTTTGTCTCTTTATCCTGACCTTTGTATGCAGTGTAAAGCTGATACTGGTATCCATCCGCACATGCTTTTGCTTTGTTTGTAATACTGATCTTTGACAGGTTCTGATAATATCCGCTTACTTTGATGCCTTCCACTTTTGTGGATTTTACCGGAACATCGTATTTGGTATGATAGTTGCCCCATGCTCTTCCCGTGCCATCCGTATATTTCTTTCCGGCACGCACCTTAATCGTATATCTCGCATCTTTGGAAAGATTTTTTAAAGTAACACTGGTTCCTGTTGTCTCTTTTGTAAATTCATTGGCTGTACCGGACTGGCTGTAAACAACCTGATACACATCTGCTCCCGGTACTGCTGACCATTTGACCTTGATCGTATCTGTTGATGATTTTACATGTGTCAGACTTGCCGGTGCACTATCCGGTGCAGTCACAACTCGAAATGGCTGGGATGTAGTTCCTGTAATTGTTGTATATTTGCCCAACCCTTCCAACTTATATCTAATTGGTGTAATCCGAACATAGTAAACTTTTCCTGGTTCTAACTTAGTCAACGTCAAGGATGCTGAAGACTGAGGTATATTATTAGTATAATCCTCATATCCCGTAGATATCTGCTCGGAGTATTCAATTTTAAAACGGATACCATTTCCCGGGCAGGACCAACTGATACCTGCTGAGTTTGTAGAAGCATCTGTCTGCTTCATACCTTTTACTAAAGGAACACTGCTGTCTGCCTTTACCGGAACGGTTGTCACAAACATTAGCAAAAATGCTGCTGCAAAGGTCATGACAAACCTGCTCCAAACACTTTTTGAACTTTTCTTCATAGTTCCTCCCTAAACTTTTGACATTTTATTTTAACTGCTCTTCTAATGCACTCTTTGCCTGTGCTAATGCATCTGCGATTCCTGCCGGATTCTTTCCGCCTGCCTGTGCCATATTCGGACGACCGCCGCCACCGCCGCCAACGGTTTTTGCAATAGCTTTGATCAGGTTGCCTGCATGAGCACCGGTTTTCATTGCTGCATCGGTTGCCATGGCAACGAGGTTGACTCTTCCGTCACACTCGGATGCTAATACGATAACACCTTCGCCCAGCTTTTCTTTTAACTGGTCGCCTAAATCTCTTAAGCCGTTCATATCCACACCGTCTGCACGGACTGCTAACAGCTTGGTGCCCTTCACTTCTTCCACCTGATCCATCACATCGCCAAGTGCTTCTTTTGCTGCCTTGCTCTTTAAGGATTCATTCTCGCTCTGAAGTGCTTTCATCTCTGCCATCAGGTGCTCTAATTTTTCTACCAGACCCTGTGGGTTTGTCTTTACTAACTTAGAAGCCTGCTCTAAAGTGTCCTCTAAGGTGTCGTAGTAATGGAATACTCCCTCGGAAGTCAGTGCTTCAATACGGCGTACACCGGCTGCGACACCGGATTCCGATACAATCTTAAATGCACTGATATTGCTTGTATTGTCGACATGTGTTCCTGCACAAAGCTCTGTAGAAAAATCTCCCATGCTGACTACGCGTACACTCTCACCGTATTTTTCTCCAAAGAGTGCCATTGCACCAGTCTTTTTCGCTTCGTCTAAGGACATGATCTTCGTTTCAACAGGAAGTGCCTCGGCAATCTTTTCATTTACCAGAGCTTCTGTCTTTGCGATTTCTTCCGGAGTCATTGCTGCAAAATGTGAGAAGTCAAAACGAAGTCTCTTATCATCTACATAGGAACCATGCTGTTCTACATGGGTACCCAAGACTTCACGCAGCGCTCTTTGTAATAAATGGGTCGCACTGTGGTTTCTTCTTGTCAGGGAGCGTCTCTTCTCCTCAACTTCTAATGTAGCCACATCACCGGTCTTTAACATACCGCTGACCATTTTTCCGACATGACCGATCCTTCCACCACGCAGCTTGATCACATCTTCTACCTGGAATTTTCCATCCTTTGTTGTGATAAATCCGTGGTCTGCACACTGTCCACCCATAGTTGCATAAAATGGCGTCTGCTCTACGATCACAGTTCCCATATCACCATCGGAAAGTGCTTCTACGATCTCTCTTTCTGTGGTAAGAACCGTGATCTTTGACTCATGTACTAATCTGTCATAGCCGACAAACTCACTGGTAATAGAAGTGTCAATCTCATCATATACGGTTGCATCTACTCCCATATAGTTTGTCTCTTTTCTGGAACTGCGGGCTTTTTCTCTCTGCTCTTCCATGCATTTTTTGAAGCCCTCTTCGTCAATGGTAAAGCCTTTTTCCTCTAAGATCTCCTGTGTCAGATCCATCGGGAATCCATAGGTATCATATAATTTAAATGCATGCTCGCCGGAAAGCACCTTCATACCTGCTGCTTCCATTTCTTTTTGCATGTCTTCTAAAATACCAAGTCCCTGATCGATCGTCTTATTGAATTTTTCTTCTTCCTGACTTAATACTTTTAAGATAAAGTCTTTCTTTTCCTCTAATTCCGGATATCCGTCTTTACTCTCTGCAATGACAGTCTTGCTCAGTTCTGCCAAGAACTGTCCTTCGATACCCAGCAGTCTGCCATGTCTTGCTGCACGGCGGATGATCCTGCGCAGTACATATCCTCTTCCCTCGTTTGATGGCATAATTCCATCGGAGATCATAAAGGTTGCGGAACGGATATGATCCGTAATCAGACGGATCGATACGTCATCTAAAGCATCTGTCTGATAGGTCTTATGGGAAATCTCGCAAATTCTATCACGGATTGCTTTCATCGTATCAATATCAAATACGGAATCCACATCCTGTACTACAACGGCAAGACGCTCTAATCCCATACCGGTATCAATGTTCTTGTTCTCAAGTTCTTCATAGTTGCCATGTCCGTCACCGTTGAACTGAGTAAATACGTTATTCCATACTTCCATAAAGCGGTCGCACTCACAACCCACTTTACAATCCGGACTGCCACAGCCGTATTTTTCTCCACGGTCATAATAAATCTCAGAACACGGACCGCAAGGACCTGCACCATGCTCCCAGAAGTTGTCACATTCTCCGTTTTCATCACGGTAGAAACGTGTGATCTTCTCTGCCGGAACACCGATCTCTTTTGTCCAGATGTCGAATGCCTCATCATCCTCTCCATAAATAGAAGGATAGAGTCTCTCCGGCTCCATACCGATGACTTCTGTTAAAAATTCCCAGCTCCATGCAATGGCCTCATGTTTGAAATAATCACCAAAGGAGAAGTTACCGAGCATCTCAAAAAAGGTCAGATGTCTTGCTGTCTTACCAACGTTTTCAATATCCCCTGTACGGATACATTTCTGACAGGTTGTCACTCTTCTTCTCGGTGGGATCTCCTGTCCTGTAAAATAAGGCTTTAACGGTGCCATTCCCGCATTGATCAACAGTAAACTGTTGTCATTATGCGGAACCAGCGAAAAGCTGTTCATTGCCAAATGTCCCTTACTCTCAAAAAACTCCAGATACATTCTTCGGAGCTCATTTACACCATACTTCTTCACAATCTGTTCCTCCAAAATCTATTTCTCGTTTGCTTCTGATTTTGCATCCTTGCTCATTCTCCATTTTTTTCCGGCAAACACACCGGCGACTGCAAGAATTACAAATACAACGAATTTAATAAAATACTGCAGAAAACTTGCTAAAAATGCCATATTATTTCCTCCATCTTCTATAAAACACTATGTTTTATCATATCATAGGCAAAATCTTATTTCAAGATGTCACCCAGACCTAATTGCTCATTTTTTCCACTTTCCAATTCCACATCGTCTAAAAGTCCGCTTCCATCGGCTGCCGTGGTTGCCAAAGTGTCACAACGTTCGTTCTGCGGATGTCCATCATGCCCTTTTACCCATACAAACCGGACTTCGTGTGGCTGCATCACTTCTAACAGCCGTTTCCACATATCCACGTTCTTGACAGGTTTCTTGTCCGACTTTTTCCAACCGCGTTTTACCCAGCCACCGATCCAGTTCTGGTTAAAGGCATCGACTACATATTTCGAATCTGAATAGACTGTAACCTGACACGGTCTGTTCAATGCCTCTAAGCCTCGGATGACCGCTAACAGCTCCATGCGGTTATTTGTCGTCTTTTTATACCCTGCTGACAATTCCTTTTCATGCAGTGTCCCGCTTTTATCTATATAGTGCAGCACCACGCCATATCCTCCCGGTCCGTCGGGATTGCCTCTTGCTGCCCCATCTGTATACATTGTGACTTCCATTCTTGTTCTCCTTATCAATAATATCTATAATTCAAATATCTGGTTCTCCTCCCGGATATCCATAACCTTTTTTGCCAGTTCCGGCTCTCCCGCTAAAATCAGTTCCTTTTTATATTTTGGGATCAGATCGTATCTTCCCCACAAATGCATTGGGAATACAGCATCTGCATCCATAGTATGCAAAAAATAGTCGATTCCATTCTTATACCGCTCCTCTAGCCGCATATCCATCACTACAAATGCAGCATCCATATGGACTCCTGAAAGCGGTTCTAACTCCTTTCGGAATTCTTCTCTCATTCTCCGGCGGTATGCCTCATCGTGCGTCTCGCCCTTTCGCACATACCAGCTCCAGTCGTTTAAATCTCCTGCATGAAAGATCGTCTTTCCACCATAGTGTACCAAAAAAGAGACTCCTGCATCATTCGAACCGAGTGCCTGCACCTTTAACTCTCCCATATCATAGGTTTCGCCCCGTCTTGCAGTGATCATCCGCTCTTTTACGGAAAAGTCAATGCCGTTACGCTCTAAATATTTCCTGTTAAAACGCATATCGTTTCCTAAGAAAAATACCATGTCCGGGTATTCCATTCCCCATTTTAAAGACTCTAACCAGAAGTGGTCACGATGTCCGTGGCTTGAAAAAATATAGTGTTTTTTATAGTTAGAAAAATCAGGAAGCTCCCCTTGAAAGTCCACTTCCGGAGTTCTTGACTTATCAAAGTAGTCGAATAGCAGCAGGGTATCCTCGATCTCCACTGCAAAACAACTGTGCATTATATAGATGATCCTCATTTCATTCTGCTCACAATCTCATTTGCTTTTTTATAAATCTCCTGCGGTTCTTCACTGATAAAGAACTGCCCATCCTCATAGAGTATCTTTCCATTGACCATTGTTAATTTTACATTCTGCTTGCTGCCGCTGTAAACCAGATTTTTTGTAAGATTATGCTCCGGCTGCATATTCGGCTGCATCAGATTCATTAAGAACAGATCCGCTTTTTTCCCAACTGCCAGACAGTCGCAGTCTGACAATCCCATTGCCTTTGCACCGCCTGTCGTTGCCATATACAGCACATCATTTGCATCCATGACTGCTGCATCGTGTTCTCTTAACTTTGCAAGGCCGGTTACTAAGAACATCTCCCGGAACATATCTAAACAGTTGTTACTTGCCGGACCGTCCGTGCCGATCGCCAGATTGATCCCTGCCTCCTGCATTTTTTTCAAAGGTGCGATCCCACTTGCCAATTTCAGATTGGATGCCGGATTTGTAACAACCGATAAGTTCCGTTTTGCAAAAATGTCTATATCCTCATCGTCAAACCAGATACAGTGATATCCGCCACCGCCATAACGATAGAGTCCCATTTCTTCAAATAACTGTGTCGGAGATTTGCCATAACGCTGTCTGCACTCCTCTACCTCTCTTTTTGTCTCGGAATTATGGGTGTATACCGGTGCATGGTATTTTTCACTTAATCCTGCCAAGCCCTCTAGCAGCTTTTTATCCGTTGTATATTCTGCATGAAAACCTAATTTATAACTGCAAAGTTCATGATAATCATTATAGGTTACATACTGCTCTTCTAATTCTTCTAAAGAACTTGTAAAATTATTCAGTCCACTGACCTGTACGATCCGAAAACCGCAATCCACACATGCCTGTATCACTTCTTTCGGATAAATGTACATATCAAATGCAGAGGTAATTCCGCTTGTTAAATATTCCATAATGGCTATTTTTGCAAAGATGTATGCTTCCTCGCCTTTTAGCTTTGCTTCATTTGGAAATACCTGCTCATTCAGCCATTCCTGCAATGGAAGGTCATCTGCCATAGAGCGTAAAAATGTCATTGCGGAGTGTGTATGCGCATTTTTAAATCCCGGCATCAGCAGATTTCTCTTCACATCGATCTCACGGTCCCATAAGATCACATCCCCCGGCTCTTTACAGACCGAGGAAACATCCTCTCCATCTCCGATATAGCAGATCGTATTTCCGCGTACCCAGAGTTCTCCCTCTGTGATATCCATGGTTTCTGTCAGTATTCTCGCATTGTAAAACCTGATATTCATCTATTTATTCAGCTCCTTATGCATTTTTAACACAGACTCATGTAACAGACGACGGATATATGGTGCCGCTTTTGCCGCGTTCTCCTGCACTTCCTGATGGGATAACGGATTTTCCGACATTCCTGCCGCCATATTGGTGACACAGGAAATTCCGCAGATCTGCATTCCCATATGATTTGCCGCGATCGCTTCGCATCCGGTGCTCATGCCGACTGCCGATGCTCCTAATATTTTTGCCGCACGCACTTCTGCCGGCGATTCATAGTTCGGACCTTTGAACTGGCAGTAAATCCCCTCTTTTAAGTCTAAACCGATTTCTTTTGCCGTCTGTCTTAAAATCTCCTGCAGTTTTTTATCATAGATCTCAGACATATCCGGGAAACGGACTCCTAATTCTTCTACATTTTCTCCGATCAGCGGAGAATCCACAAACATCGTAAGCTGATCGGTGATCATCATAATGTCGCCTGCCGCAAAACCATCTCCTAATCCGCCTGCTGCATTTGTTAAAAATAAAATCTTTGCTCCTAACATTTTCATCAATCGGGTTGGCAGCACGACATCGGACATGGCATAACCTTCATAATAATGTACTCTTCCGTTCATCAATACCACCGGCACATCCTGCATATAGCCAAAAATAAATTCTCCCGCGTGTCCCTGAACGGTCGAAACCGGAAATCCTTCGATCTCATGGTAGCTGATCTTTTTCACTTCTTCAAATTCATCGGCAAACTGTCCGAAGCCGGAGCCTAAAATAATGGCAACCTCCGGTACAAAATCGGTCTTTTCCCTGACACACTGATAACATTTTTCTAATTTTTCATAAATAGGATTCATAGGCTTATCCTCTCTTCTTTCTATAGATTTTCGGGCTGATTTTTGTTCTTTTTCCTATTATATCATTTTTTTTATACTTTTACAGATTTACTTTTTTCTTGCAGTACGATTAGAAACCCTATATAATGCTATAGGAGAAAAAATAGTCACACAGGAGAAAGGAGTTTTTTATGAATACCGAAAATGGTGTTATCAAAGATGCCAGATCACTTGGCACACCCAAAATGTTAATCTTAGGTCTTCAGCATATGTTTGCAATGTTTGGAGCCACCATCTTAGTACCAATTTTAGTCAACAGTTATTTCCACGGAGAGGGACTTTCAATCCAGGTTACTTTAATCTGTGCCGGAATCGGAACTTTATTTTTCCATTTCTGCACCAAGATGAAAGTACCTGCGTTTTTAGGTTCCTCTTTTGCTTTTCTTGGAGGATTCGCTACCGTTGCAGAACTTGACAGCGGTATTTTCGCTGATATGTCTTATGGTGAAAAATTACCATATGCCTGCGGTGGAATCGTAGTTGCAGGACTTCTTTACTTAGTCTTGGCACTGATCATCAAGTTAGCCGGTGTAAAACGTGTTATGCGTTTCTTACCACCTGTTGTAACCGGCCCGATCATCATCTGTATCGGTTTAAGCCTTGCACCAAGTGCGATTTCAAATGCTTCTACGAACTGGATCTTAGCATTGATCGCTCTTGCCGTTATCATTATCTTCAACATCTGGGGAAAAGGCATGTTTAAGATCATCCCGATCCTGATGGGTGTTGTAGTTTCTTATGTTGCCGCAGTGATCTTCAACCTCTGTGGTATGACAAACCCTGACGGTTCTGCCATTTTAGATTTTGCTTCTGTCGCAAGTGCAAAATGGATCGGACTTCCACCTTTCCAGATTTGCAAATTTGACATTACCGCAATTCTTGTTATGGCACCGATCGCCATTGCTACCATGATGGAGCATATCGGAGACATTTCCGCTATTTCCGCAACGGTAGATGAGAACTTTATTGAAGATCCGGGACTTCACAGAACTCTGATCGGTGACGGTCTTGCTACCTCCCTTTCTGCTTTGGTCGGTGGTCCTGCAAATACAACTTATGGTGAAAATACCGGCGTTCTGGAATTAAGCCGCGTACATGACCCTAGAGTGATCCGCTTAGCTGCTGTCTATGCAGTTGTCTTAAGTTTTATCCCAAAGGTTTCCTCTATCATCGGTTCTATGCCGGCTTCCATTATCGGTGGTGTCAGCTTCATCCTTTACGGTATGATCTCCGCAATCGGTGTTCGTAATATCGTAGAGAACCATGTGGATTTTACAAAATCCAGAAACCTGATCATTGCAGCAGTCATCTTAGTATCCGGTCTTGGTTTTTCTAACGGTCTGACCTTTACAGTCGGTGGAACTTCCATTACTTTGACCAGCCTTGCCATTGCAGCCTTAGCAGGTGTCATCTTAAATGCGATCCTTCCTGGTAATGACTACTCTTTCGGTGAGGACCCGAAAGCAGACAGACATCGTGGAATTGATATGAATCCAAATGATTAATTTCTGTGATATATAGTAACACAGCATTCAAAAAAGACTCGTTTCAGATTTCTCTGAAACGGGTCTTTTTTACTATTCACAATTCTCACTGTGCTTTTCTTTTTTCTTTTCAAATATCCAATGCACCGCTAACGCGATCAAGGTTCCCGACACTGCTCCGGCTAACACATCGGTCGGATAATGTACTCCTAAATATAATCTCGAAAAACTGATCAGCACCGCTAATATGAGTGCCGGTATCCCGTATTTTTTCGGAAGCTGCAAAAACAATATCACAGCGGCTGCAAAAGAAGCCGCCGTATGACCGGATGGAAACGAATAATCACTCTGCTTTTCTATGAGTCTGGTCAAGCCCTCCACCACTTCATATGGTCTTGTTCTTGCCACGACATTTTTTAAAAACAGATTGTTGACCACTACTGAACCGACTAAGGATGCCGCACACATGGCTCCGGTTCTCCTCTGCTTTGGGATCAGCAAAAGTATTACTGTCAGAAAGATCCAGAACCATCCTACATTTCCAAGTTTTGTAATCTGCTTAAAAAACGGTGTCAGCCATGACACTCTCAGATTTTCCTGTATCCAAAGCAACAGGGATGCATCCAGATGAAACAGCCACTCCATTAGATATTTCCTATCTTTTCAACGCCTGCCTCTAAGTTCGGATTTTCTAACTCAAAAAATCTTCCCTCATCTGCTGCCTGTGCATATTTCGGGTCAAGCGGAAGTTTGCCCAATACATCAATGCCAAGTTCTTTGGCAACTTCATCAATGTGGCTTTCTCCAAACAGTGAAATTCTCTTGCCGCAATCAGGACACTCGAAATAGCTGTAGTTCTCTACTACTCCAAGTACCGGAATATTCATCATTCCTGCCATATTGTATGCTTTTTTTACGATCATCTGTACCAACTCCTGCGGAGATGTTACAATTACAATTCCATCTACCGGAAGTGACTGGAATACGGTTAACGGTACATCACCGGTTCCCGGAGGCATATCTACAAATAAATAGTCTAAATCACCCCAGACCACATCACTCCAGAACTGTTTTACGGTTCCTGCAATGACCGGTCCTCTCCATACCACCGGAGCTTCTTCGTCATCCATTAAAAGATTGATGGACATGATCTTTGTTCCGTCCTCTGCCTCGATCGGATACATTCCCATGTCATTTCCGACTGCCGGACCATGTACCCCAAACATCTTAGGAATCGAAGGTCCTGTGATATCTGCATCTAAAATTCCTACGGAATAACCTTTTCTACGCATCTGTGCTGCTAAGGATGCTGTCACAAAGGATTTTCCAACTCCACCTTTTCCGCTGACAACTCCGATCACTTTTTTTACGGATGAATACTGATTCATATCTGCCGCAAAACTTGTTTTCTGTCCACTACTGGAGCACCCTTCACAGCTTTCCTTAGAACAGCCGGATGCACTGCTGCACTCTCTATTTTCTGCCATACTTTTTTCCTCCTGACATTCTTATCTTAGTAAGCATCATTTTTTATAAAGCTAATGCCTGCATGAGGTAGTATAGCCCATTTGTCCCTTTTTTTCAATCTTTTATCAGATAATAATGCATACCAGTCCTCCGTTGGAATCATTGACGATCTTTTGCATCGTATCCTGGAGTTTTAACTGGCTTTCATCATCCATCATGGATATTTTACTCCGGATGCCATCCTCCATAAGTTCGCCAATGGATTTTCCAAAAATATTGGTATTCCATACTCCCTCTTCCGTATTCTGGCTGTCCTTGATATATGCGATCAGATCATTTGCCTGCTCTTCACTGCCGACGATCGGTGCCACTTCCGTTTCAATATTTGCTTTTATCATATGGATGCTTGGAGAAACGGCTTTCATTTTAACACCGTACTTATTTCCGTGCTTAATGAGCACCGGCTCTTCTAAGGTAATATCGGAGAGTCCCGGATTGACGACACCATATCCTTTCATTTTGACCGAGTTCATGGCATCCTCCACTTTTTCGTACTCTTTTTTCATCTCTGCTAACTCTTTGACCATGGATATCAGCTGGTATTCTCCATGGATCTCTACTCCGGTCAGCTCACTCATATTTTCATAGTAGTATTTGTCCTCTACGTCCATTCTTAGGTTCACGCTGCCTGCCGCTAAATCCATTTTTTCTAATTTGACCTGTTCAATATAATCCCCTTCTGTTTCAAACGGATAGTTCATCAGGTCTTTAATATATGTAATGTCTTTTAAAAATTTCCTGGCATTCTGTACCATGCTCTGCTTCATCGGAGCACCCAGTTCTAACATTTCCACCCATTTTGGCATATAAAAATTCATGCGTACCACCGGGAACTCATAGAGGATTGCCTGTAAAATCTTAGAAATATCTTCTTTTTTTAACTGCTCACAGTTTACCGGCAATACCGCCACCTGATATTTTTCCTGCATCTGCTGCGCAAGTTCTTTCGTCTCATCGCTGTACGGCTTCGTCGAATTTAAAAGTACGATAAACGGCTTTCCGAGTTTTTTTAATTCATTGACGGTCTTTTCTTCCGGTGCCGCATAATTCTCTCTTGGAATATCCGTAAAAGTTCCGTCTGCCGCGATCACGATCCCTATCGTGGAATGTTCATTGATGACTTTTTTCGTACCAATCTCTGCCGCCTGTGTGAATGGCACTTCATAGTCAAACCATGGTGTCTTTACCATCCGCTCCGCGTCATTTTCCATATGTCCGCTGGCACCTTCGACCATATAGCCGACACAGTCTATCAGGCGTACTTTTACCTCGGTTTCATCCTCTAAGCGGATCTTTGCCGCCTCTTTTGGAATAAATTTCGGCTCTGTGGTCATGATCGTCTTTCCTGCCGCTGACTGCGGCATCTCATCAATGGTTCTCTCCCGGTCATGCTCGTCATTCATATAAGGAAGTACCATCTGTTCCATAAAACGCTTGATAAACGTTGATTTTCCTGTCCGGACTGCGCCGATCACACCAAGATAGATTTCGCCTTTGGTGCGGGCGCTGATGTCTTTGTAGATGTCAAAGGATGATGTGTTAAAATTGTCCATGAAAAAACTCCTCCTGTATGTGCTATTGCATTTATATGTGGAGGAGTTTTCGTTTATGATAGATTTTCTGCCTACATCTCTTTTACTAACATCTGTAACACCATAATATGGTATTCTTCATCTTTGATGATCCTTGCTAATACGGCATTGATATAATTGTCTTTTATCATCCGCATATGCATGCGGTACTGATAGATTGCCCCTTTTTCCGATTCTATATCCGCTAACAGCATCTTTTTCGCATGTTCCGGTATATCGATATACTCCGGTGTCCATAACTGCTCTTTTCCATTCCGGTGTCTGACAGAAAAATCGATGGTTCCGCCAAGCAGAAAGATCAACTGTCCTAATTTTTGCAAATGTATCATCTCTGCCATGGCTATCCCAAGGATGGTCTTTGCCATGTCGCAATTTCCGCAGGAGAGACGATTTTCGTTATTGATATACTGTGTGATCGCTGACATCTCCGATACGGAACCACAATAGTCAAAACTTAATATATTCGCATAGTCTTTATTTTTCTTCCTGACCTGGATCGGCGGATAGGGAAGATTCATCATGATTGGCTGCACATCCCGAAAGTTACATGTATCCGGCAGAATATTTTCATTTTCCTGCATAAGAAAACCTCCAATATACACTTCTGTATCATAGTATATTGGAGGTTCTTTTAAAATGTGTCAGGTACTTAGCACAAAATCCGCAGTTTTCCCTTTTCCGCCTCAAACCGGATATCCGTGCGATAACCACAGAATTCCCCATCGGAATGCACGACTAACGGTGTATCGGAATGGATACGGACACTCTTTGTATCCTTTAACCGCAAGCCTTGGATCTTTTTATGCTTTTTCAACAGAAGTCTGAGCAACATCCGCGGCATTTTTTTCTTCGGTATGTCCTCTACAAATATGACCGATAACAACCCGTCATCATTTTTTGCATCCGGTGCCATCGGAACACCACCACCTTCATAAGGCTGGTTCATAGCAGCTGCAAAGACCATATCCTTTAACTCGTAACTTTCTCCGCCTTCAAATTCTATGTAAGCATCCTGTACCTGCAAAGCCCGCATACTCTTTACGGTCAATATCAGATAGACTAATTTTCCAAGTCCGATACGGTTTAAAAATGTCTTTAACTTTGCATGAAGTGCCAGCTCACAGACTAAGGCATCAAAACCGATCCCTGCACTGATCGCATACAGACGGCTCTGCCGGATGCCTCTGTCATCCGCCCATGACACTCTTCCTAAATCCATATACCGTACCTGTTCTGCTTCCAAGATTCTCTGTAATGCCTCTAACGGATCTTTTGCACTGATCCCAAGTCCTCTTCCTAAGTCGTTGCCGGAACCGGATGGGATATAGCCAAATGTGACTTTTTCAAAATGCTCCATGCCGTTGATGACTTCATTTGCCGTGCCATCCCCTCCAACGACAATAAGACGGATATCCTTATCCGCCTTATTACATATCATTTTTGCCAGTCTGGTTGCATGTCCCGGGTATTCTGAAACATATGCCTTATAGGCAACCTCCCTTTGATCTAACTCCAATTTCAGCTGATGCCATGTCTTGGCTGCTTTCCCCGTACGGGAGGTCAGATTTACAATAAAATAATACATTATATTTGTCTTCCTTATCTTCTAAGACGTCCATATAACTCCGTCTTATGATGTAATTTATTTGCGAGCGGAGCATTGATCTGTCCCGGAAGTGCTCTCCACGTCCAGTTGCCCCCTAACGTAGACGGTACATTCATTCTGGCACTGCTTCCAAGACCGATCAGATCCTGCATCGTGACCACAGCAAGATTTGCCGAACTCATCCATGCTCCACACATCATACCCCAATTATAACCCTCTTCTTTTGTCATCCGCAAGTATTCTTTTGCCTTTTTTACACTGTTCTTTGGTGCCTGCTTCATCCAGCCTAAGATCGTATCATTATCATGCGTTCCTGTATACACTACACAATGCTTGTCATAATTGTGCGGCATATAATCGCTGTCATCCCTTGAATCAAAGGCAAACTGTACGACTTTCATGCCCGGATAACCGGAATCTGCCACAAGCTGTAATACCGAAGGAGTCAAAAATCCCAAATCTTCTACGATAATATCCGGTTTTCCCAACTTTTCTTCCACCGCACGGAACAGTTCCATTCCCGGACCGTTTCTCCACACACCGTTTCTTGCCGTGGTATCTTTGCCCGGAATTGCATAATAGGAGTCAAATCCGCGGAAATGGTCAATTCTTATCACATCATAAAGCGTGGACATCTTACGAAGACGCATCGTCCACCAGCTGTAACCGTCCTCCCGCATCACATCCCAGCGAAACAGCGGATTTCCCCACAACTGTCCGTCTGCTGAAAATGCATCCGGCGGACAGCCTGCCACATCGATCGGCTCTAAATTCTCATCTAAATAAAATTGTGACGGATTCGTCCAGACATCCACACTGTCACCTGCTACATAGATCGGAACATCTCCAATAATACGAATCCCCCGCTCATTCGCATAATTTTTCAGCTCACACCACTGCTCAAAGAAAAGATACTGTAACATTTTCCAAAAATCAATCTCATCTGCATAAGTATCTTTTGCCTTAGCAATCGCTTCTGCCTCCCGAAATTTCAGCGGGCGTTCCCATTCAGACCACTGTGCTCCGTTATGTGCTTCTTTCAATGCCATAAACAGTGCAAAATCATCTAACCAGTCTGCTTCTTTTTCACAGAACTGCCAATACTCCTGTGGCACATTTTCAAAAAAACGCACCTTTGCTTTTCTCAATAAGTCATAACGGTTTTCATAAAGAAGCGCATAGTCCACGGTATCGTCTTTTACGTTCCACTGATAGGATCTGCACTCACTCTTTTTTAAAAGTTTTTTTGTACACAGGATATCCAGATCAATAAAATAAGGGTTTCCGGCAAATCCGGAAGGTGACTGGTATGGAGAATCTCCATAACTGGTCGGACAGATCGGAAGCATCTGCCAATAGGTCTGCCCTGCCTTTTCTAAAAAATCCACAAACTGTTTTGCCTGCTTTCCCATTGTTCCAATCCCATATGGGGATGGAAGGGATGACAAATGCATTAATACACCACTGCTTCTCATCCTTCTCCTCCGCTCGCTAATTTTTTAACACTTTCACCTGTGATCAGATCCACACTGACGGTCTCGTGGATACTGCCTGCATGAAAATCAATAAAGTTGAATAGTATCTCAACTCCCCGGATCGCTAACTCCCTTGCCGGCTGTTTGATCGTTGTCAGCTTCGGATTATAGTAATCTGCTAACTCAATTCCATCAAATCCAATGACCGAAATATCCTCCGGCACATTGAATCCCTTGTCTTTCAGGGCACGGATCGCTCCGATCGCAGTCACGTCCGCCATTGCAAAGACTGCCGTAATATCCGGTGCTTTTTCTAACAGCCGCACCATGGCACGATATGCACTGTCAAAAGAAAAACGGCAATTCTCATAATATGTATCTTTATCAAACTCCAGCCCATGTTTCTTAAAACTTTCAAGACAGCCTAAATACCGCTGCTGGCTCGTATGTGAAAGATTGATATCACCACCGAGGATTCCGATCTTTTTATGCTTATTCTCTAACAGGTAATCCATTGCTTTCTTTGCTGCTGCGATATCATCTACCGATACACTCGAAAGATTCTCAAACGGAAGTTCTTTTCCACAGTTTGTGATCAGGACTCCCGGCACTTCGATCTGTTCATATTTTTCTTTAAAGTTCGACGGATTTCCCCCTAAAAACAGGATTCCCATCGGTTTTCGTTCTCTGCATAAGATCAGCGCCTGCTCCACCTCATTTTTATCCTCGTCCATGTAACAGACCTCTGCAGAGTACTTAGTCTCTTCTAACATTTTTTGTACTTCTTCCACGATATTGGCAAAAAGCATATTCGACGTGCCTTTTACCAATACCGCAATATTTTTACTCGTACTCTGCTTCAAATGTTTTGCATTATTGTTCGGTATAAAATTATAAGCCGCTACGATCTCACTGATCCTTTTTTTCGCTTCCGGACTGACATCCCTTCTGTTATTGAGTACCCTCGATACCGTACTCACGGAATAGCCTGATTCTTTTGCAATATCTTTTATGGTCAATTTCTTCCCACCAATCTCTTTTATCCTTTTACAGCACCTGCTACTACACCTTCAATGATATATTTCTGGCATGCCATATAGAATATGACAATCGGAACAATGGAAAGTACCAGCATTGCCATTAATGCTCCAAGGTCTTTATTACCATTGGTTCCCACAAGCATCTGTATTACAACCGGAATCGTCTTATATCTGGTACTGATCCCGATGACCAGATAAGGGAGCAGAAAGTCATTCCAGATCCACATTACATTTAAGATTGCAACGGTGATCGCCGTAGGTTTTAAAATCGGAAATACCACCCTGAAATATGTCTGCAGCGGATTGCATCCATCGATCATTGCCGCCTCTTCGATTTAAAGCGGAATGCTTTTTACAAATCCCGAAAACATAAATACGGATAGTCCTGCTCCAAATCCCAAATATAGGATACACATTCCAAGCGGATTTCTCAAGTGGAATTTATCTGCTAAGTCTACCATCGTAAACATTACCATCTGGAATGGGACCACCATGGAGAATACAAACAGATAATAGAGCACGGATGTGGTCTTACCTTTTACTCTTGTCACATAGTAAGCAGTCATCGATGTAAAAAAGATGATCAGTACCACGGAAACGATTGTTATGAAAAAGGACCATCCTGCTGCTTCGATCAGTCCTGTCTGCTCTAAACCGTTGGTATAGTTCGTCAGTCCTGCAAACAATTCGCCCTTTGGCAGTTCAAACGGCTGTTTGCTGATGTAAAATTTTCCTTTAAAAGAATTCAGTACAATAAAGTACAGCGGATATAGGACAACAACGGTCAGTATACCTAAGATCACATAGATGAAAATGTTCGCTTTTTTCTTTCCCATTACTGCTCTACCTCCTTCTTTATGGTTGCATATAACTGGATCACGGAAATTGCCGTTACGATGATAAAGAACAGTACTGCCTTCGCCTGACCGACACCTTCCTGACCGACCTTACCATAGAAAGTCTGATAAATATTTAACGCAAGCATCTCTGTCTTATGAAGTGGAGCACCTGCCGTTAACGATAAGTTCTGGTCAAATAATTTGAAACTATTTGACAGCGTCAGGAAAATACAGATCGTAATCGATGGCATGACCATCGGTATCTTAACCTTAAAGAGTGTCTGCATATGAGTTGCTCCATCGATCTCTGCCGCCTCGATCAGCTCTGTCGGGATATTCTGAAGTCCTGCAATATAAATGATCATCATATAGCCGATCAGCTGCCAGTTCATCAAAATGATCAATCCGACAAATCCATATTTAAACTGTGATACGATCGTTGTTCCGTATTTAAACAATACGGCATTGATCATCTGCTGCCATGTATATCCAAGAACGATACCACCAATTAAGTTCGGAAGGAAGAAGACTGTCCTGAAAAAGTTGGTACCTCTTAATTTTCTAGTTAATAACAATGCAATGCAAAATGCAAATACATTCACGGTAATTACGGAGATTACGGTAAACGCTGCCGTTACCCAAAATGAATAAGTAAAATCCTGTGAGGTCAATGCTGCCTTATAGTTCTCTAAGCCTACCCAGTGTGCGTTTCCCACTGTGGTAAACTTACAGAAAGAAAGATATACCCCTTCGATAAACGGGATAATAAATGCAAAAGCAAATGCTATCAGCGTCGGAACCACAAAGATTGGAAAATATCTTTTTAACGTCTTTTGCATAATATACTCCTTTTTTAAAATTGCTCCGCAGCCAGGGCTGCGAAGCAATTAATGAAACCTGTTCCTGTCACGGATGATTAGTTAGCGCCTTTCTCGGATGCCCACTCATCTACGACCTGTTTTTCCACTTTATCAAAACTCATGTTTCCATTTGCATACTCTAACAATGCTGCACCAAAGTCATCTTTGAATGTCTGGCTTGGGAAGGTTGTGAAGTTCCAGGATACGCTGGTCTTTCCGCTTTCCATCCATTTGTACATTTCAGCTGCAAGCGGGTCAGAGGATCTCTCGTCTTCGCCAAAAGTTGTAAATGGAGCTGCATTTCCAAGTCCGCCGTCATCTGTGGATTTGTACATATATGCTTTTCCTTCAGAATCTGTTGTCAGCCATGTTAAGAAGTCTTTTGTTGCCTGAATGTCTTCTTTGGATGCCTGGCTGTTGATGCACCAGAAGTTCTCTGTACCTGTACATAAGCCTTCGTTTTCATCATCTACACCAAAGTAAATCGGCATAAATTTGATGTCTTCTGCTTTTACGGTATTTCCATCAACTTCTGAAATCTGGCTCCATGCCCAGTTACCATTCTGTACCATTGCACACTGTCCTAATGCAAACTCTGCCATAGAAGTAGCAACGTCAACAGAACCTAACAGACCTTTTTCAGATACGGAATTGTCCATGTACAGATCTAAAATGTTCTTGTAGTTCTCTGCATATTTGAACTCGATCTTATCCATATCGGATACTTTGTTATCTTTGTATTCATAGTAAATCGGAAGGTTTGCAAGATGTGTCTGCCATCTCCAGTCCTCACCCGGTTTTAAAGAGGTAGAAGCAAATACGCCATCGATTCCTAAATCTTTCTTCTTAGCGGTCATATCTTCTACTACTTCTTTTAATTTGTCATAGCTGTTAATTTCATCCATGCTCTTTACAACAGCGCCGTCCAGTGCAAAATATTTTTCCATGATCGCATTGTTGTAAATGATACCATAGGTCTCTACTGTGTAAGGGATACCATATGCTTTTCCGTCCTCACCCTTTACTGCTAATGACTGGTCTGTCAGATTCTTGTATAAATCTGTATCGGTCAGATCCAGACAATAGTCTTTCCAGGATTCATAACCAATCGGTCCGTTGATCTGGAATAAGGTAGGAGCATTGCTTCCTGCAATCTCGGATTTCAATGTTGTCTCATACTGGTTACTTGCTGCTGTTACAACTTTTACTTCCACCCCGGTCTTTTCTGTGTAAGCCTTTGCGATCTTCTGCCACTGTTTATCTACTTCCGGTTTGAAGTTTAAGTAATAAACAGAACCCTTGGAATCGTCTTTCTTTGCTTCATCTTTCGATGAATCCTTGCCAGAACTTCCACATCCGGCGAACATTGCTGCTGCCATGGAAAGAACTAACATCAATGACACCACTTTTTTCTTCATTTTACATCCTCCTATTATAATAAAAATAACCTCCGAAACGTTTCCGACAACATTTTCGGTAACGTTTTCATGTGATGGTTAAAGTATAGACTCTTTTTTTTGATTATGCAATATGTTTTTTGCATTTTTGCTAAAATGGATATATTTTCCCTTGCTCTTTTATGCGTTTTGCACAAATGCCATACCATTTTTTCTTCTCTTGTTTTATTCTATCTAAAATGTTAAAATTTATACCGAGGTTAAAAATTATGAACGACGTTATCAAACATAAGATAAAACACAATACGCAGCGCTTTATTACTTCCATGAAATGGATTGTCTTTTCGATCTTATCGGGTCTTATCATCGGCGGTATCGGCTCTGCTTTTTACGGCTGTATCAAAATGGTCACGGAATTGCGTATGGAACATCTGTGGCTGCTCTATCTTCTGCCACTTGGCGGAATTGTCATTGTCGGTCTGTACCGGCTGTTAAAAGATGAGAATGACACCGGAACTAATCTGGTCCTCTCTGCTATCCACTCGAATGAAGAGATTCCGCTTCGCATGGCACCTTTGATCTTTATTTCCACAGTGATCACCCATTTATTCGGAGGTTCTGCAGGACGTGAAGGAGCTGCTTTACAGATCGGAGGCAGTATCGGCGGTGCGCTTGGCAGGCTTTTCCGTTTTAATGAAAAGGATAAACACATTATGATCATGTGCGGCATGTCTGCGGCTTTTACCGCTCTGTTTGGAACACCGATGGCTGCGGCTGTTTTTTCTATTGAAGTGGTCAGTGTCGGCATTATGCACTACTCTGCTCTGGTCCCATGTGTGATCTCTGCCTTAGTCGCAAAGGGAACGGCTTCTTATTTTGGCATTGAAGCCGAGACTTTTCTTTTAGAGCATCTGCCTGCCTTTTCTTTAAAAAATGCTGTGTTGACGGCTCTGCTTGCAATCCTCGGTGCTTTAGTCAGTATCCTGTTTTGTATTGTGCTGCACCAGACCGACCATTTATATAAGAAATTCTTTCCGAACCGGTATGTGCGGATCGTGACCGGCGGCTGTATTGTCATCGCACTGACACTGCTCTGTGGCAACAGGGATTACAACGGTTCCGGCGTGGCAATCATTGAACACTGCATGAATGGAGAAGCTGTCGTGCCCTGGGCTTTTTTATTAAAAATCATCTTTACCGCGGCAACTCTTGGTGCCGGCTATAAAGGCGGTGAAATTGTGCCATCATTTTTTATCGGTGCAACGTTTGGATACACCTTTGGCAATCTAATCGGTTTTTCGCCTTCGTTATGCACGGCGGTCGGGATGCTTTCGGTATTCTGCGGTGTCACGAACTGCCCGATCACCTCATTACTGATCAGTTTTGAACTGTTTGGTTATGCAGGAATGCCGTTTTTCCTGCTTTCCACTGCATTAAGCTATATGCTCTCCGGCTATTACGGTCTGTATTTAAGCCAGAAGATCATTTATTCGAAATATAAAACGGAGTATATTAACAGAAAGACACATTAGAAATCTACGAAAATAATTTATATTACAGAAAGGAGACCTCCCATGTCTACATTACCAAAAGACCCTGTCATGCTTTTAAGTTTCACCAATATGAAACTTCGCGATGAATGCCCAGACCTCACTGTTTTTTGCGAAAGATATGAAATTTCCTGCAAAGAACTATGTGAGCGTCTTGCAGGAATTGATTATCACTATCAGGAACAAATTAACCAGTTTAAATAATTATTTTACAAAATCCGGTATTTTTTTTGCATCCCGATAACCTTTATGGTACATCTTGTCCAATGCACTTTTGTCTTTGGTCAGTGTTTCCATTCCACAGCAGTCATCCGGTGCTAAGATCAGCACTTTCCCCTGCTTCTGGTATTTCTTTGCCAGTCGTACCTGATCATTGTACGTCTTATAGCGACGTGCTAAATCTTCTCCTGATTTCGGATATTTTCGCTTTAATACCCTTGCAGGAAACGCATCTTTTTTCGCAACACGGATCGTATCGATCGGCTTTGTCAGAATGACCACCACCTTGTCGCATCCGTCATCCAATGCCTTTTGTACCGGAATCGGGTCGGAAAGCCCGCCGTCATAATATGGCACGCCTTTGATCCGATACGGCTTGCAGACAAGCGGGATACAGCAGGATGCTTTCATGATACTGTAATTATCCTGACACATATCGGTTTTATCAAAGTACACCGGTTTTCCGGTTACTGCATTCGTTGCAACCACACGCAGTTCTACGTCAGATTCTTTTAATTTTTCATAATCTAACGGATTCTCTCCACCGGTATTCGAAAGTTCCCCATAAATATAATCCATATTGATATAGGAACCCTGCCGAAGCAGATTTTTCATGCTCATGTACTCTTTCCGGAAAGAATAATCTGTATAAAACTGATAATTTCTTCCTTTCTGACCTGCTATATAGGAGCAGACATTTGCACTTCCTGCTGACACACCGATACAGTAATCAAAATGGATTCCCTGTTCCATACAGTAATCAAAAATCCCTGCTCCGTATATTCCGCGAAGTCCACCGCCTACATCTACTATTCCTGTCATTGCTATCCCTTCTTATCTCTTATTTTGTTTTTCCAAAACTAAAAATCTGTAATCCCCTGCTCTTTTACTAAGTTTACCCATACTACGGTCTTTTGATAGCATTTTTCTAAATCAGAGATTTCTTCCTCCCGTGGCAGTTTTCCCATCCGTAGTCCCTCAACTACCCCGGAAACTGCATCCTGCATCCGCCAGAGTGACAGGTTCGCACAGACTCCTTTGAGCGTATGTGCATAATGAAATGCCTGCTCTGTGTCTTTTTCCCGTATTGCTTTTATCATTTCTTCGTAGTTTGGATCCTCTAAAAAACGGATCACATACCGCTCGCACATTTCCCGCTTTCCCAAAAAGCGTTCTCTTGCCGATACAATATCAAAGCCTTCCTCATAATATGCTTTATCTGTCATTCTTTGCTACTCCTGACCGTATGTATTCTGACTCAGCACGTTCCATTTCCCTGTTAAGTTTATCACAAAGTTCTGCGATATCCAATGGTTTGCTGAGATGTGCATTCATTCCGGCTCTCAATGCTGCCGTAACATCTCCACTGAAAGCATGTGCCGTAACAGCAACGATTGGGATAATTACGGCATCCTTTCGGTTCAGTTCGCGGATTCTTTTTGCAGTCTCATATCCGTCCATCACCGGCATGCGGATGTCTAAAAGGATCGCATCATATTCCCGTATCCCTGATCTTTGGAATTCCTCTAACGCTTTCTTTCCATCTTCACAGGCGATCACTTCTGCCCCCTGAAGCTCTAACAGTTCTGTTGCAATCTCTCTGTTCATATCGTTATCCTCGGCTAAGAGCATTTTCGTTCCGCCTAACAGTTTGTTCTTTACCTTGCCCTGTATCTGTCTGCCTTCCCTCTCTTTTAACTCTCTTGAGATTTCCTCATAGACTGCGGAACGATACAGTGGTTTTGGAAGGAAACCGTCTACACCCGCTGCCCTTGCTTCTTCTTCGATCTCTACATAATCATAAGCAGATATCATGACGATCGGTACATCATATCCTACCTCAGCACGAATCCTTCTTGTCACTTCAATACCGTCCATGTCATGCATCTTCCAGTCGATCAGGCAGATATCATAATCGCGGTTTCCACGGTGATGGCTGATGACACGCTCGATCGCTTCCGTACCATGCATCACCCACTCTGCCTGGATCTTTATCTCCTGCAATACCCTTGTGGCATGGCGGCACTCCTCTTCCTCATCATCGACCACTAAGGCATTCAATCCCATATTTCCAAAATCCAGTATTTTTGTCTCGCCTTCCTTTTTCAGCAATGGGATATCTACGGTAAAGGTTGTACCTTCATTCTCTTTACTGTTGACATAGATCTTACCGTCCATCAGCATGACTAAATTCTTTGTGATACTCATGCTCAGACCTGTTCCGCCAAACTTTGACGCAATCGACGAATCCGCCTGTTCAAATGGTGCAAAAATACGTTCCTGCACTTCTTCACTCATACCGATTCCGGTGTCCGTCACTTCAAACCGTATAATGTCCACGGATTTCTTTGTCACTAATTTTTCTACCTTTAAAAAGACACTTCCACCTTCCGGCGTAAATTTGATCGCATTCGACACAAGATTTAATAAGATCTGCCCCATGCACAGGGAATCTCCATAGTATTCGCTTCCCTCTGAAAAACCGGTGATCGACTCTTCAAACTCTAAATGTTTTGCTTTTGCCTGCGAATAAACGGTTATCACAAAGCTGTTGATAAACTGATAAATATCAAATTCCTCATTCTGAAGTTTCATCTTATTGCTCTCAATCTGTGACATGTCTAAAATGTCATTGATGAGCATGAGCAGATGTTTTGAAGAAAAATTGATTTTTTTCAGGCAGTCCTGCACTTTTGCGGAATCATCGATCGATGCGATTGCCAGCGTTACCAGTCCGATGATCGCGTTAAGCGGTGTACGGATCTCATGGCTCATGCGTGCTAAGAAATCGCCCTTTGCCTGATTTGCCTTATCTGCATTCTCCATTGCCGCATCTAAGAAGATACGCTGTTTTTCCTCATTTGTCCTATCGGAATAGAAGGAAATTACCTGTGGTGTATCTAAATTATTGACACGGTATAAACGCAACAGCACCCAACGTTTTTCTCCATCCGGTCTTGTGTATTCCACTAATTTTTTATAAGAAGCCGCTAATTCGAAATCTCCGATATAACGATAGATCTCATCCACATCTTCTGACTTCAATCCCTGATACAGCGTCTCATCGGTCGGAGATATTCCGAGTACACGCTCCATGTTCAAAGACCGATAGACAATCTCTCCACTTTTTGCATCACGGATCACAAATGCATCGTCGATACTCTTTGAAAGACTGTCAAACAATGTACTCCGGTTCTGCAGCTCTTTTCGCTGTCTCCACATGATATATTGTGAAAAAATAAACACTGCTAACATGGCAACCATCAGAATAATAGACAGTACCAGCACACGGACCCTTAACTGCTCTACGTTCTGCACATACTGCAGTCCTCCTTCTTCCGCATCCTCTAACATCTCATCGATCATAGCTGTGGTTTCCTGATAAAGCGGCTCTATCTTTTCCTCTTCATAGGCAATGACTTGATCCTGTGGAAAATCTTCATCTGCTGAAACATAGAGCAAGAAACCGTTCTGCTGTTTTTTGATCTCATCCAGATTATCCTCTAGTTTATCCCACTCTTTATCGCTGCCCTGATAAGCATGCTTTAAACGCTTCAATACCTGATCCGTTTCT
>OHYO01000283.1_pt1 | contig 24477 bp, 18 predicted proteins | sample 1580291 | NCBI WGS metagenome assembly OHYO01 (sample SAMEA3882526, study PRJEB24775) | human gut metagenome | biome: human-associated habitat; feature: intestine environment; material: feces | place: Netherlands | collected 2009/2010
CCTGGGCTGTGGACTGGTTGCCCTTTCAGGGTGCTCCTTTTCGCGCTTTGTTCGTTTATCACGTGCGTATGCTTCGCCACTTGTTGTTTGGCAAAAAATCGCGCAGAGATTTTTCTGGATTTTGAAAGCCCTACTTAGTTGTTGTATTCCTTCGCCAGTCCGCCTTCGCTCGTTTCGCGGTAGAGAGAAGGCAGGTCGTGTCCTGTTTGCTTCATGACTTCCACCGCTTTGTCGTAGGAGATGCGGTGGATGCCTTCTGCGTATGTGGCATAGATGTTGGCATCGAGAGCTCGGGCGGCGGCATGGGCGTTGCGCTCGATGCAGGGGATTTGCACCAGTCCGCAGATGGGGTCGCAAGTCATTCCGAAATGGTGTTCCAAGCCCATTTCAGCAGAATATTCAATTGTTGCGAGACTTCCGCCGAAGATGTAGTTGGCTGCGGCAGCGGCCATGGCGCAGGCCACGCCGACTTCTGCCTGGCATCCCGCTTCGGCACCAGAGATGGAGGCCAGGCTCTTGGCGATGTTGCCAATCAGTCCAGCTGTTGCCAAGGCGTGCAGAATGCGTTTGTCGCTGAATTTGCGGCTCTTTTGGATGTGATAGAGCACAGCGGGGACAACGCCGCAGGCACCGCAGGTCGGGGCCGTGACGATGCGTCCGCCAGAAGCGTTTTCTTCACTGACGGCCAGAGCATATGAAAATACCAATCCGCGCGTTTGCAGGTTGGCACCGTAGCCCATCGCTTTGATGTAATAGTCGGGGGCTTTGCGTCGTAGCTTGAGGCAACCTGGGAGAACGCCTTCGTTGTCAAGGCCGCGCTCAACGGCTTCGCGCATCACCTGCCATACTTCCGCGAGATATTCCCAAATGTCTGGGCCTTCGCATTCTTCAACGTATTCCCAGTAGCTCTTTCCGCGATATTCACACCATTGCTTGATGTCTTCCAGATGGTCGAGCTCATAAAGGTCGGGAGTCTCAAGCGTGTTGACACCTTCTTCCGCCAGTGCGCCTCCGCCGATGCTGTAAACCGTCCATTCGTCTTGCAACTGCCCGTTATCGTCTACAACGGCGTATTTCATTCCGTTGGGGTGGAAGGGTAGGACGATTTCTGGGTGCCAGATAAATTCCGTCCGGTCTTTTCCCAATACGTTGTAGATGGCCCAGTCCGTCAAGTGGCCTTTGCCTGTGGCCGCCAAACTGCCGTAGAGCGTCACTTGGAAACGCTTGGCGCCGGGATGGCGTTTGAGGTATTGTTCGGCAGCCGTGCGTGGTCCCATCGTATGGCTGCTTGAAGGACCTTGACCTATTCTGTATAACTCTTTTAAACTCTTCATTTCGTATGTGTTGTGAAAAATCTCCTTCGCAGGAGTTTCTGATGTATGGGCAAACAGCTCAAGGCGTTTGCCCCGATTGGTGTTTAGGCATGTTCTTTGATGATGCCGCGACGGTAGGCAAACAATAGTTTTTCGAGGTCAACGATCTGTTCGCGCAATTCACGGCCTATGTCGGTGTCGGCCACCATGGCGCGATGTCCGGTCAATTCAACGATTTGCGTGGTGCTACGGATGTCCGTGCCGTTCAGGATGGCTTCTTCTGTTGACGAGAAGGGTTCGTGCTGCACCAACTGGAAACCGCGGCTGTGATAAACCAAGGTGTATCCGGCAATGCCCGTTGTGTCGTGATAAGCTTTTGCAAAGCCGCCGTCAATCACCATCAGTTTGCCGCCCGCCTTAATCGGGTTCTCGCCCTTTCCGACGCGAACAGGCACGTGGCCGTTGATGATGTGCCGGTGCTGACCTTTGACGCCAAATTCGTCCATGATGTGATCGCACACGTCGGGGTTGTCGCGTAGCGTGTAATACCAGCCCTTTTTCTCGTTGTGCGTTTCCTTGTCGGCAACGAAGTAGCGCTCGAATGTAGACATCTTGGATTTGTCGAACAACGGAGAATCAGGACCGCACCATAGATACCAAAAGTAATCGCGTGCTTGTGAGCGTTCATCAGCGTCTGCCTCAGTGTCGAAGGCTGTGCGCACCATTTGGTCGATGCGCTCCATGAGTGCCTGTCCTTTGGCTTTCACGTTGCCAACGAGCACTTCGCGCAGGCTGCCGTCTTCATTGACAGGGACAGAAGCGTGGAAGAGCAGGTTGGAATTGTAGATGCCGTACATGCTACCATGATAGAGCAGGCAGTTGACGTGTCGTTGCAGGCGGTCGCTGATGAGGAAGGAGTGTTTCAGTCTTTCCATCAGTTCGGCTTCCTCGTGCGTCAGTTTGTAAGGATCCTTCGGGTCGATGGTCGGGAAGTCGTTTTCGAGCAGCGGATGCGTTTTGCCATACAGGCAGATGGTGCCGTCTTCGTGGTTGATGTGTTCCAGCAGGCGGCGGTCGTTCATCCCCCATTCAGGATGCGCTCCGTAAAGTTGCCCCTCCAGTTTAAACTGGATGATGGCCATTGCCTTGTGCATCTGAGTGATGAGGCGTATCGTCTTCTCGTTGTGTGCGTCAGTTCCGTTTTCTATCTTGGGGATAAATGGCGTGTTGGCGCCGTCTTTGTACGTCTCCATGGCAAAGGTTGCCAGAGGCACCATGTTGATGCCGTAGCCTTCCTCGAGCGTTTGCGTGTTGGCGTAGCGCAACGAAAGGCGCAACACGCTTGCAATACAGGTCTCGTTTCCAGCGGCGGCCCCCATCCACAGAATGTCGTGGTTGCCCCATTGGATGTCCAGATGATGGTAGTTGCAGAGCGTGTCCATAATCAGGTGGGCACCTGGTCCGCGGTCATAAATGTCGCCGAGGATGTGCAGACGGTCGATGGCCAGGCGCTGGATGAGGTAGCAGATGGCTATGATGAAAAGGTCGGCGCGGCGCGTGCCGATGATGGTTTGGATGATGACGTTGAAGTAAGCCTGCTTGTTGTGGTCCTCCGTCGACTCGTGCAGCAATTCCTCAATGATGTATGCAAATTCTTCAGGCAGGCTCTTGCGCACCTTTGAACGTGTGTATTTGGAGGATACATTGCGGCAGACGGTGATTAGCTGGTTGAGCGTCGTCTGGTAATAGTCGGCCAGATTCTTGTCATTTTGCTTGACCAGTTCCAGTTTCTGCTTAGGATAATAAATCAAGGTGCAGAGGTCCTTCTTCTCCTGTTCGCGCAGGGTGTTTCCGAAAAGTTCGTTCACCTTTCGCTTGATGTTTCCAGAGGCATTTCGGAGCACATGCTGGAAAGCCTCATTCTCTCCGTGCAGGTCGGCGAGGAAATGCTCCGTCGACTTCGGAAGATGAAGAATGGCCTCCAGGTTGATGATTTCAGTCGTCACCTTAGAGATGGTTGGGAAATCACGTGCCAACAGTTTAAGGTAACGAACGTCGGATGCGACGTCTTTATAGTCTGGTCGGTTGATTTTTGCCATGGTCGGGAAAACTTTTTAGTAATGGTGAAAGAATAAGTTGATCAATTTTGACCTGTATTTTTGTTGGTTTTGGAATTTGGAAGAGGGAGCATAGCGGGCTATGTGACCGATGACAAATTTCAAAAACGGCGAAAAGACAGGGCATAAAGAATAACTTCTTACTTCTCAAAATTGGTCAAGTTATTTTTTTACCATTACTTACCATTATTTGGTATGCTGTCTGTTTATCGGAAAAGCATATTGCCGTCAACGGCTTTCCAGGATCCTCCAGCGGGACGCAGTTTGACAGAAGCGTCGTCCCAGTAGGTGGGCCATCCTTCGAAAATGCCGCCGACAAAGGTGACCTTGAAGCGGTGCAGGCCCTTGGCCAAGGCTATTTCGGCGTTGTTGGGCGAATAGCGTGGGCAAGGCATTTGCGAATTGTCGATGAGCAGTTGACCGTCAATCCAAACCTGACTATTGTTGCTTGAAAATTCGTAAACGCCGTCTTGGTCGATATTGACAAACCCTTCGGCTATGGCTGCGTAGTTCTCAACGTTGCGAACGTTGCCAGGAACACGTGTCTGTGTGCGGATGGGGCGCAAATCGGCAATTTCTTTTGTATAGTCTGGCGTTTGCGGCAATTGGTAGGGGCTTAGATACGTACCTTTATATACAGAGAGGTTTAGTCCGCTGAGCAACGTGCGGCCTACTTTCTGTGCGGGGAGATAGTTGCTTTTCTTGACCTCGATGTCGCGGACGGGGCTCATGTCGCCGGAAGGTAGGACAGAGGCAACGCGCAATCGGGTGCTTTGCGTCAGCGTGAGGGGAGCCGTGTATGTGGGCGATTCCAGAGTGGGAGTCGTTCCGTCAGTGGTGTAGACAATGCGCAATGGGCGTGGCGTGGTGAGGCTCACCTGTTTTTGGTCGACAAATGCGAGGTGGTTTAGGCTTCCACCAACTTGTGCCGGAACGGGAATGTGATAGTTGACATCCCATGCCTTCAGACGCTTAGAGGCATCGTTGTCTGCGCGGCGCACAAAGTCGGCATAGTTCTTCCGCTCCACGGGCGACCATGCCACTTCTGCCAAGGCCAATGCACGTGGAAACAGTCTGTATTCCAAGTTGGCAGCGTTGTAGATATATTCGCTCCAGCAGTTCGCCTGCACGCCGAGCACATAGTTCTCCTGGTGGTTCTGGCGCAAGGTGGCTGGAATTGGGTCATAGTCGTAAACCTTTTTCAGGGTGGTGTAGCCGCCGATGGCAACGGGTTCTGTTGCCGGGTCGCTTTGGAAGGTGTCGAAATAATATCCTTTGTTGGAGGGCGTCATCAATACGTGGTGGCCCATGCGGGCAGCGGCAATTCCGCCGTCTTCGCCGCGCCATGACATCACAACGGCCGTCGTGTCGAGGTCGCCGCCTTCCAATATCTCGTCCCATCCGATGAGCTGCTTGCCCTTCTTGGCCAGGTGTTTGCTTATGCGAGCAATGAGGTAGCTTTGCAGTTGTGCTTCCTTTTTATAGCCCTGCGTCTTCATGCGCGTTTGGCAACTGTCGCATTTTGCCCATTCTCCGCGCGGAGACTCGTCGCCGCCGATGTGGAACAGTTTGCCAGGGAAGAGCGGCACCATTTCGTCGATGACATCTTCCAGGAAACGGAAGGTCGTTTCCTTTCCGGGGCAGAACACTACGTCTTCAACGCCCCAGATAATGCGCGGCGTCATTTGCTCGCCCTGGCATGAGAGCCAAGGATAGGCGGCAATGGCGGCCATGCCGTGTCCGGGCATTTCCAGTTCGGGAACGATTTCCACGTGGTGGGCTTTGGCGAAGGCCACCACTTCGCGCACTTCCTCTTGCGTGTAGAAACCGCGGTGTATGCTGCCGTCTCCTTCTACGCGCTGCGAACCGATGGTGGTCAGTTTGGGATATTTCTTGATTTCAATGCGCCATCCTTGGTCGTCGGTCAAGTGCCAGTGTACACGGTTGATTTTATAGGCCGACAACCGCTCAATTTCTTCTTTCACGGCGCTGACGGGTAGAAAATGACGGCATGGGTCGAGCATTACGCCGCGATAGGTGAAGCGTGGCGCATCGTTGATGCTGACGGCGGGCATTTCCCATGAAACTTGGTTTAAGCCGTTGAAAGTCTGCTCTATTTCCGCTGGCAACAGTTGTAAGACAGACTGCATGGCATAGTAAAGTCCGGTTTCCGTAGAAGCCGTTGCCACCACCTTTTCCGGAGTGACTTCCAATCGGTATGCTTCCTTTCCCTTGATCTTCTTGTCGATGGCGAAAGTGATGGCATTTTTGCTGCCCGCCTTGCCGCCTTTGAGCGTTATTTTGGATGCGCGTTTGAATTTTGCGGCAAACAATTTGGCCACGGTGCTGGCCTCTTTTCCTTTGCTCGCAATTCTCGTGTTGTTGTCGATTCTAAAAACTCCAGTGCCCTCGGTCATTTCCATGGGCGTCGGGATGATGTTGATGTCGCCTGCTGTCATGGCGTTTGGAAAACAGAGTCCAAGGCCAAGAGCAGCGGCTACTATGAGGTTTTTTGCTTTTGCCATATCTTTTAAATGTGGTGTGTAAATGTAGCGTGTTTTATCTGCAAAAATAGTTCGATTTTCTGGATTGCACAAGTTATCTCCGCTTTCTTTTGACGCTGTGGAAGAAAAACAGGCATGACGAACTGCCCACTAAGAGTGGCGGCCCGTCATGCCTGCTTTTTATTCGATTTTTAGTATCATGTTAAGATGCAGCAACCCTTCCATCATGAAAGGCTCTGACGTGGCTTGAAAGCCAAACTTTTCATAGAAATGCTGCTTCGTGAGCTGCGATTCGATTTTGATTGTATCGAAGTCTTTGAGGAAACGTTTGGCAGCGTCAATGGCAGCTTGGAAAATTACCTTTCCATATCCCTTGCCGCGCTCAGTGGAGATGACTCTTCCGATGCTCACATCTCCCAACTTCGTCCCAGCAGGGCATATACGGCAAATGGCTACGGTCTTGCCGTCTTGCGTGATCCAAAGATGGATAGCAGTCTGGTCGTTATAGTCAATGTCTTGGTAGACACAGTTTTGCTCAACGATAAAGACCGATGAGCGCACGTGCAGCAGGTTGTAGAGTTCTGATGTCGTGAGCTGGTCGAAAGTCTTGATGTGCAACGTGCCTCCGTCAGCAAGTTCGTGCTTTTCGGAGATGCTGGATGGCGTCAAGGCATTGGTCTGTGTGTCAGTCGTTTCAGAAGGGCTTTGTGTGAACATAGTTTTAGTGTGTTTCTTTTAAGGGGGAAACTTTCAAGGGGGGGACGTTTTGTTTTCCTATCCCTTTGCGTGTTGATAGCTTGCGAGGGAAGTGTTATTTGAAAACGAAATAAACGGCGGCCACCAAACAGCAGAAGGCCACCATGTGGTTCCAATGGAGCGATTCTCCGCGGAAGAGCGTTGTGACGATTATGGTGAAGACAATCAGCGACACCACTTCCTGAATCACCTTAAGCTGTATGAGCGAAAACGGACCACCGTTGTCGACGAAGCCGATGCGGTTGGCAGGTACTTGGCAGCAATATTCAAAGAGGGCGACGCCCCAAGAGAACAGGATGACTGCAATCAGCGGCCAATGGGAGCTCGTTCCCGTTTGTTGTAATTTGAGGTGGCCGTACCAAGCGAAAGTCATGAATACGTTTGAGAGAAGCAGAAGAAAAACAGTGTAGAATGCTTGCATTTTATGGGATATATATGTTTTGCGGGTGCAAAATTACAAGATTTCATTTGAAAAAAGGATGGCATGGCGTTACAAAATAATTCCGCGACAGAATAGGAGCGGCAAATAAGGGCGTTATTGCAAGCCTGGCTTGTGGGATGGGGCGGTGGTAAGGGGAAACACTGGTGAGATAAAAATAATTTGAAGAGAAAAGGTGCCTTCATATCTTGCCGTCATTTTTTGAAAAGAGAACTGGCAGTTTCTCATCTGTCATCCTCGCTTCTTAAAATGCAGGCAGAGAGGCGGGGATTCGGTCCTTTATACTTAATTTATAGGGTGTTCGCAAAGAAAAAACGTCAAAATATTTGCCATGAAATAAAAAAGAAGTACCTTTGCACGCCGATTATTATCAAGTGGGCTCCTTAGGCCTGCGTCCGCATGAGCTGGCAATCTTGCTCATTGGCCGAGTGAGAAGGCCGTTTCAAGGCTTGCGGAAAAGATAAATATTAGTAGTTACACATTTTAAAAACAAAAGAAGAGTGGATACTTTAAGTTACAAGACCATTTCTGCTAACAAAGAAACTGCCCAGAAAGAATGGGTCGTAGTTGATGCTACTGACCAGGTTTTGGGTCGTCTTTGCACCAAGGTTGCCAAGCTTTTGCGTGGTAAGTACAAACCAAACTTTACTCCTCACGTAGACTGCGGTGACAATGTTATTATTATCAATGCCGACAAGGTAAGACTGACTGGTAAAAAGTGGACAGATCGTGTTTACTATACCTATACCGGTTATCCTGGTGGTCAGCGCGAACACACTCCTTCAAGCATCATGGCTAAGGAAAATGGTGCAGATCGTTTGCTCCATCGCGTAGTGAAAGGTATGCTTCCCAAAAACCGTTTGGGTGCTAAGTTGCTCAGCAACCTCTATGTTTACGAAGGCGCTGAACACAAGCATGAGGCTCAGAACCCCAAGGCAATTGATATTAACTTGTATAAATAATTAAAGCAGACATGGAAATTATCAACGCATTAGGTCGTCGTAAGAGCTCCGTCGCTCGTGTATATCTCACTGAAGGTACTGGTAAGATTACGATTAACAAGAGAGACTTGACTGAATACTTCCCTTCAACTATCCTCCAGTTCGTGGTTAAGCAACCATTGACTTTGTTGGATGTTGCTGAAAAGTACGACATCAAGGCTAATCTCGTTGGTGGTGGTTTCACTGGTCAGAGCCAGGCTCTCCGCCTCGCCATCGCTCGCGCTTTGGTTAAGGTTAACGCCGACGACAAGAAGGCTCTTCGCGCTGAAGGCTTCATGACCCGCGACTCTCGTTCTGTTGAACGTAAGAAGCCAGGTCGTCCAAAAGCACGTCGCCGCTTCCAGTTCAGTAAACGTTAATATTCGGCCATTTACTGCTGGATTACGTTTAGCATCTAAACCATTGGGACTTCCCTTGGTGGAGAACTACCCGATGGCTGGTTGAACTAAAAACTCAGGGTGCAGGAGAAACGCTTGTGCCCAAACAACTCAAAAGAAAGTAAACGAATAAACAAATTTCAAAATGTCAAGAACAAATTTTGAAACCCTTTTGGAGGCTGGCTGTCATTTCGGTCACCTCAAGCGTAAGTGGAATCCTGCTATGGCTCCTTACATCTTCATGGAGCGCAACGGCATCCATATCATCGATCTTCACAAGACTGTAGCCCAGGTTGACGAAGCTGCTGAAGCTTTGAAGCAGATTGCTAAGTCTGGTCGCAAGATTCTTTTCGTAGCTACTAAAAAACAAGCCAAGGAAGTTGTTGCTGAAAAGGCAGCTTCTGTAAATATGCCGTTCGTTACGGAGCGTTGGCCGGGTGGTATGTTGACCAACTTCCCGACAATCCGTAAGGCTGTCAAGAAAATGGCCAATATTGACAAGTTGATGAACGACGGCACTTTCTCAAATCTCTCTAAGCGCGAAATCCTCCAGATTTCTCGTCAGCGTGCCAAGTTGGAAAAGAACCTCGGTTCTATCGCCGACTTGAACAAGCTCCCTGCTGCGCTCTTCGTTGTTGACGTATGCAAAGAGCACATCGCTGTTAAGGAAGCTCAGCGTTTGGGTATTCCTGTGTTTGGTATCGTTGATACCAACAGCGATCCTACGCCTATCGATTTCGTAATCCCTGCCAACGACGACGCTAACAAGAGCGTAGAGGTTATCCTCGAAGCTTGCTGCGGTGCCATCGCTGAAGGCGTTGCTGAACGCAAGGCTGAAAAGGTTGACGCTGAAGCCGCTGGCGAAGGCGAAAAGGGTCGCAAGCGTGCTGCCAAGGCTCGCGTAGAGAAAGAAGTTTCTGCTCCTGAAGCAGAAACTCCTGCAGCTCCAGCTGAATAATAAATCATTTTGTTAAAACCAATAGGGTAGGTTCTAAAACTGCATCAATGACGTGATTTTAGGACCTATTCTTATAAAAATACTACTATAACTATGGCAGTAGGATTAGAAGATATCAAAAAGCTTCGCACCATGACTGGTGCTGGTCTCGGCGACTGCAAGAAGGCCTTGACTGAAGCTAACGGCGACATCGAAGCCGCTATCGAAATCATCCGCAAGAAGGGTCAGGCTGTCGCTGCAAAGCGTTCTGACCGTGAAGCAGCTGAAGGTTGCGTTCTTTGTAAGTATGAAAACGGCTTTGCCGCTATCATCGCTCTCAAGTGCGAAACTGACTTCGTTGCCAAGAATGCTGATTTCGTGAAATTGGCTCAAGATATTCTCGACGTAGCTGTTGCCAACAAATGCAAGTCTCTCGACGAAGTTAAGGCTCTGCCTATGGCTGGCCACACTGTTGCTGACGCTGTTACGGATCGTAGCGGTATCACTGGCGAGAAGATGGAACTCGATGGTTACAGCTTCATCGAAGGTGAGAATGTTTCTGTTTACGACCACATGGGCCGTCACATGCTCTGCACCATGGTTCAGACCAACAAGCCTGCTGAAGAACAGGCTCACAACATCGCCATGCAGGTAGCTGCCATGAACCCTGTTGCTCTTGACGAGGCTTCAGTTCCTCAGGCTGTTAAGGACGAAGAATTGAAGGTTGCCATCGAAAAGACCAAGGAAGAGCAGGTGAAGAAGGCTGTTGAGGCTGCTTTGAAGAAGGCTGGTTTCAACCTCTACATCGCTGAAAGCGAAGACCACCTCGAAGAAGGTATCCGCAAGGGTAACATCACAGAGGAACAGGCACAGCAGATTCGCGATTTGAAGCAGGCAACTGCTGAACAGAAGGCTGCCAACCTTCCTGAACAGATGATTCAGAACATCGCTAATGGTCGTATGAATAAGTTCTTCAAGGAGTCTTGCTTGCTCAACCAGGAATACATCCAGGATTCCAAGATGTCTGTAACTGACTACTTGAAGTCTGCCGACAAGGAATTGACCGTTGTTAACTTCAAGCGTTTCACGCTCCGCGCTGAATAATTGAACAATCAAATAAACAAAAAATCCTCGCGAGGAAATTTCCTTCGCGAGGATTTTTTGTTTCTCTCTGTGGCAGAGGTGTTGTTTGCCAATTCGTTAGGCAACATTTTCCCAGCATTTCGTCAATGTGTTTACAAATGGAATGCTGATAAAGCGTTTTTTTAATAACAATGCAACAGGACAACCGAAAGAAGAGGGGAGCAATGCTCCCTTAAACCCCGTGCTGAGTTGTATTATTAAAACGGTGGGCTTCAGAAGGATTCCTTGTCAGCGTTCCCTTGCTACGTCAGTTGATGTTGACCGCACGATTCTTCGTAATTCAAGGCCTATGCTTTTTAGCGAATCTGGGAGGAGACACGACCGCGTCTGGGTCGAGATACGGTCGCATCTGGGAGGAGATACGACCGCGTCTGGGAGGAGAAACGGTCGCATCTGGGTCGAGAAACGGTCGCATCTGGGACAGTGTTCGCTAACAAATATAGAATTTGGTTTATTGGAGTTGTTGCACCGTGTTTCACCAGGTGTTGCTATGTTGCTTGCGCGATGTGGTGGATTTATATAGATGTTGCCCTGACTTTCGGCACCGAGATACACCCTTTGAAAACGTCAAAAGCAATTATGATTTTTTATTGTGTTTGAGATTGCGGATGGTTTTCTTGTCTGTTATGTTTTCCATCCCGTGCAATGTTTCGTCGGGAATCGCGTCGTTTATACAATGCTGTTGCGCCGTTTCTTATATTGTGCCGATTTTTCTTTGGCCAATGCCTGCATGTCAACTGCAACATCGACTTCGTCTACAATCTCCACTCCAGTCATCGTTTCGATAATGTCTTCCATTGATACCACACCTCGAAGACAGCCGTATTCGTCAACGATGATGGAGATATGTTCCCGTTTTTCGAGCATCTTTTCCCAGATGTGATACAGTGATTCTCCCTCACCGAAAGAAAGGATGGGACGTATTAAGTCAGACAGTTTTGTTTGGAATTTATCTTCCGATAGATATTTCAGCACCATGTCTTTCAACACATACCCGGTGATGTATTCCTTGTCTTTGTCATATACTGGTATGCGCGAGAAGTTCCATTCCTGCTGTTTGTAGAAGTCTTTGACCGTGAGATTCATGTTTGCTGATTCCACGACAATGAAAGGTGTCATTGCGTCCTTGGCCTTGATGCCCGACAAGCGGATGCAGTTCTTGATGATTTTGCTTTCAGATTCCCGGAAAATACCTTCGGTTGTGCCAACGTCAACCATTGCAGACACTTCTTCGCGGCTCATAGAGCTTTGTTTGCCCTTGGGCGTAAACACCTGCGTTATGAGTTCGGAAAGCAGCACAAGCGGATAAGTGATAACAATCAATATGCGGATGATTTTCGTGGACGGCATTGCGAGTGAGCGCCAGTAGGAGGCCCCGATGGTTTTCGGGATAATTTCAGAGAGCACCAGGATGAGCAACGTGAGCACGGCTGAGACGATGCCAAAATATTCTTCGCCAAAAAGTTTGATGGATTCAGCGCCGACACCAGCAGAACCGATGGTGTGTGCGATGGTGTTGAGCGAAAGAATTGCACCCACCGGACGGTCGACATTGTCTTTATAGTCTTTCATCAAAGAGGCCGTTTTGTTGCCTTGGCTTTCCTTCATCGTGATGAAAGACATGGGGGTTGAGAGAAGCACCGCTTCAAGAACGGAGCATAGAAAGGACATCGAAAGTGCGCCTAAAAAATATAAGATGATTAAGCCCATTAATTATAAGTAGGTATTCAAAATTTATAATATCCATGTAGGGAAAAGCCAGTTTGATATGCTTGACTGCATTTTTTGTCATCCCTATGCGCTTCTTTTAGTGCCTAAACGTTGAGCGTCAAAGCGGTATCGCGCCATGGAACCAAAACGTTTTGGAAGGTTGCCCATCCGAGGTTCAAAGTTAACATTTTGGCGGCGATTCTGACCATTTTACAGGAGATAATTATGAATATTTAGTAGGCTGGTTTAAGTATTCTTTGGTTCATGCCTTCAATCTCACATTCAGCTGTGGATTGCGGATTATTGCTGTTCTGTGGTATAGTGCAAATGTTTTTATGTTTTTTTCGGGGTTCTTATTGATTTGCTAGTCCCCGCATGAGTATTATTACTGCCTTCAAAGCCCCGCTTTTTGCTATGCAGCTGTAAGTCGGCCAATTTCCAAGTCAGCATTTTTGTGAATTATCTGTCAGAATAAAAAACAGGCTCCCATCTATTCAGTTTGTGAAAGATGGGAGCCTGTTATAGTCATGCCAAGCAGGATGGTAGGGTAATGTCCCAAGTTGTTTCTTGTCGGCTGCTTGGCTGATTTACGGCATTATTTATTAATACTCCTGCCAGCACTTGATGTCGAGTTCGTCGAGCTTCACGGTGCAGAAAGCGTAGATGAAGGCCGATGCCAGACGTGCGTTGGTGATGAGTGGTACGTTGAGGTCGATGGCTGCACGGCGAATCTTATATCCGTTGCTCAATTCGCCAGATGAGAGGTTCTTCGGCACGTTGACCACCATGTCGATTTCATGGTTGTGGAGCATGTCGATGGCTTGCGGATGTCCCTCTTCGCTTGGCCAGTAAACGAGGTTGTTCTTGATGCCGTTTTCTGTCAGATAGCGGCTTGTTCCGCCTGTTGCGTAGAGCGTGTAGCCGTGAGCTTGAAGCATCTGGCAGGCAGCCAGCATTTCGGCTTTCTGCTTGCCGTCGCCGGTTGAAAGCAGAATGTTCTTCTTCGGGATGCGGTGGCCAACGGAGAGCATAGACTTGATGAGCGCAGTTCGTGAATCTTCGCCCAGACAGCCGACTTCGCCCGTTGAAGCCATGTCGACACCGAGGACTGGGTCGGCCTTTTGCAAGCGGTTGAATGAGAATTGAGATGCTTTGATGCCGACGTAGTCGAGGTCGAAGAGACTCTTGGCCGGTTTCTCCACTGGCAGGCCGAGCATGATGCGAGTTGCCAATTCGATGAGGTTGATTTTGAGAACCTTGCTGACGAACGGGAAGGAACGTGAGGCACGCAAGTTGCACTCGATGACCTTGATGTCGTTTTCTTTGGCGAGGAACTGGATATTGAACGGACCAGAGATGTGAAGTTCCTTGGCGATCTGCTTGGAAATCTTCTTGATGCGGCGTGCCGTTTCAACATAGAGCTTCTGCGGTGGGAACTGAATCGTGGCGTCGCCAGAGTGTACACCAGCAAATTCGATGTGCTCAGAAATGGCGTAGGCGATGATTTCACCGTCTTTTGCAACGGCGTCCATTTCAACCTCCTTGGCATGCTGCATGAAGCGGGAAACAACCACTGGGTGCTTCTTCGACACGTTGGCGGCCAATTTGAGGAAGCGTTCGAGCTCTTCCTGGTTTGAACATACGTTCATCGCAGCGCCAGAGAGGACATACGAAGGACGTACAAGTACAGGGAAGCCAACGCGCGAGATAAACTGCTGGATGTCGTCCATAGAAGTCAGTGCGCTCCATTCCGGCTGGTCAACACCGATTCTGTTGAGCATCTCTGAGAACTTTTCGCGGTCTTCAGCGTTGTCGATGTAGCGTGCTTGCGTGCCGAGCAGGTTCACGTTTTCAGCATCCAGGCGCATTGCCAGGTTGTTAGGAATCTGTCCCCCCGTAGAAACGATGACACCATAAGGCATTTCCAGTTCGATGATGTCCATCACGCGTTCAAAGGTGAGTTCATCGAAATAGAGGCGGTCGCACATGTCATAGTCCGTTGAAACCGTTTCCGGGTTGTAGTTGATCATGATGCTGCGATAGCCTTCGCGACGGATGGTGTTGAGCGCCTGAACGCCACACCAGTCAAATTCAACGGACGAGCCGATGCGGTATGCACCAGAACCGAGCACCACAACCGAGCGCTTGTCGTGTTCAAACTGGATGTCGTGTGCAATGCCGCTGTAAGTTACATAGAGGTAGTTGGTCTGAGCTGGATACTCAGCTGCCAACGTGTCAATCTGCTTTACAACGGGAACGATGCCAGCTTGTTTGCGGCGTGCACGAACAGCCATGATGGCCTTTTCGATGTCCATGTCTTGCTCCATGCCAACGGCGCGTGCAATCTGGAAGTCGGTGAAGCCCTGAATCTTGGCTTTGCGCATCAATTCGTTGTCGAGCACGTTGATGCTGGTGCAAGCGTGGAGTTCCTGGTCGGTTTTGTGGATGTTATAGAGTTTCTGGAGGAACCAGCGGTCGATTTTCGTTAGATCGTGAATCTGGTCGATGGTATATCCAGCCTTGAAAGCCTTTTAAATGACAAAAATACGCTTGTCGGTCGGTTCGCGCAGAGCCTCGTCAACGTTGTCAATCTTGATTTTCTTATTGTCGACAAATCCGTGCATGCCCTGGCCGATCATGCGGAGGCCTTTCTGAATCACTTCTTCGAAGGTGCGGCCGATGGCCATCACTTCGCCGACGCTCTTCATGGAAGAACCCAATTCGCGGTCAACGCCACGGAATTTTCCCAGGTCCCAGCGAGGAATTTTGCAGACAACGTAGTCGAGTGCTGGTTCGAAGAAGGCGCTTGTTGTTTTCGTCACAGAGTTCTTGAGCTCGAAGAGGCCGTAACCCAATCCCAATTTGGCGGCAACGAAGGCCAAAGGATAGCCCGTCGCTTTTGATGCCAAGGCTGAAGAGCGCGACAAACGGGCGTTGACTTCGATGACGCGGTAGTCTTCAGAATTGGGGTCGAAGGCATACTGAACGTTACATTCTCCGACGATGCCCACGTGGCGTACGATGCGGATGGAGAGCTCGCGGAGCTTGTGGTATTCAGAGTTCGTGAGAGTCTGCGATGGTGCGATTACGATACTTTCACCTGTATGGATGCCGAGCGGGTCGAAGTTTTCCATGTTGCAGACCGTGATACAATTGTCGAAACGGTCGCGCACCACTTCGTATTCAATTTCCTTCCATCCCTTCAAACTCTTTTCAACGAGCACTTGTGGAGAGAATGAGAACGCCTTTTCAGCCAGTTTGTTGAGCTCTTCCTCATTGTCGCAGAAGCCGGAACCCAAACCGCCGAGGGCGTAGGCAGCGCGGAGAATCACTGGATAGCCCAGTTCTGCTGCAGCCTGACGTGCCTGTTCGATGGTTTCGCAGGCTTCGCTCTTGATGGTTTTTACGTTGATTTCGTTGAGCTTGCCGATGAAGAGTTCACGGTCTTCCGTGTTCATGATGGCTTCAACGGGTGTGCCAAGCACCTGAAGGTTATATTTCTCCAAGATGCCGCTTTGGAAAAGTTCCACGCCGCAGTTCAAGGCCGTCTGTCCGCCGAAGGCGAGCATGATGCCTTGTGGACGTTCCTTTTCGATGACCTTTTCAACGAAGAAGGGAGTGACAGGCAGGAAGTAGATGCGGTCGGCAACACCTTCTGACGTCTGTACTGTGGCGATGTTCGGGTTGATGAGAACCGTTTCGATGCCTTCTTCCTTGAGGGCCTTCAGTGCCTGAGAGCCGGAATAGTCGAATTCGCCCGCTTCACCGATTTTGAGTGCGCCAGAACCTAAGAGGAGAACTTTCTTTATATCGTTTGACATATTATCTTGTTTTAATGTGGTGTGATTTATATAAGCAGGTGGCAGGAATCTTTTTTGTATCTAGAAAGCTCCGTTGCTTCGCAGATATGAAACGGATACTCTTGTCCTAATTATTCCTTATATATTAGTCGTGCCCACCAGCTTAATGGTCGTTTGTTTACAGCAGTTTTACGAAATCATCGAAGAGGAACTCCGTGTCGACAGGACCGCTGCATGCTTCCGGATGGAACTGTGCAGAGAACCAAGGATTCGTTTTGTGTCGAACGCCCTCGTTAGATCCGTCGTTCATATTGATGAACAATGGTTCCCAATCGCTTGGAAGCGTGTTGTTGTCAACGGCATAGCCGTGGTTTTGGCTGGTGACGAAGCAGCGGTTCGTGCCCACCATACGCACTGGCTGGTTGTGGCTGCGGTGTCCGTATTTCAGTTTGTAGATAGACGCTCCGGCCGCTTTTGAGAGCAGCTGGTTTCCCATGCAGATGCCCATGCAGGGGCGAACGTTTGGATTTGCAAGGAACTTCTTGATGTTGGCAACGGCATCAGCGCAAGTGTCGGGGTCGCCAGGGCCGTTGGCCAGGAACAGACCGTCGAATTCCATGTCGTTGAAATCATAATTCCAAGGCACGCGGATGACTTCTACACCGCGGCGGATGAGGCAGCGGATGATGTTGTTCTTCACGCCGCAGTCAACGAGAACCACTTTTTTCTCAGCTCCCTCGTTGTATCGGATGATTTCCTTGCATGAAACCTTTGCCACATAGTTCACGCCATTGTATTCTGCAGTCGGGATATTGTTGGGCTCATCGTCGAAAATGATTTTTCCCATCATCACGCCATGTTCACGGAGTACCTTCGTCAGCTCTCGTGTGTCGATGCCTGTGATGCCTGGCACCTTTTCGCGCTTGAGCCAGTCGCCGAGACTTTCAACGGCATTCCAGTGGCTGTATGTCTCGCTGTAATCACTCACGATGATGGCCGAGGCATAAATTTTGTCGCTTTCCATAAAGGTGGCCAATTTGTCGTCTCCAACCGTGAAAGGAGGAACACCATAGTTGCCGACCAAGGGATAGGTAAGCGTCATCAACTGTCCTGCGTATGAGGGGTCGGTGAGGCTTTCTGGATACCCCATCATGGCGGTGTTGAACACCACCTCGCCCGCTACTGGGCTTTCGTAGCCAAATGACTTACCGTGGAACTTCGTTCCATCGTCTAAAATAAGTGTTACGTTTCGCATATATATAGTTTGTGTTTTTTCTGGTACGGCATCCCCAGAGATGCAGTCTTCTGAAAGTTGCCGTTTGGTTATTTCAATTGTAAGTAATGGTAAAAAATAACTTGTGCAATTTTGAGGAATAAGGAGTTATATCTTATGCCCTGTCAAAATTGCCAACTTATTCTTTCACCATTAGTTAAATATGAGTTTCTGATTGTCGGGCGATTCTTTCGTACTCCATTCTTATGGACTTACCTGTTTCGCATCGGCGTAAAACCATCAGTTCTTGTTTGGAAAGTTTGTCTCGTAGTAGTCGATAAATGCCTGGTTGACCCGCTTTGTGCCGCCAGGAGTCGGATAATCGCCACTGAAGTACCAGTCGCCTGGACTTGTCGGACAGGCTTTGTGCAGTCCCTCCAGACTTTGATAGACGATGTGGATTTCGGTTGTTACGCCGTTGGGGCGCAAAAGTTCCGCCATCTTCTTTGAGATGTCATCGTCTGAAAATGGGGCGTACACTTCCTTCACAAAGTTCTTTATCTGTTCCTTCGGCAGGTTCTCCTGTTCCTTGCAGCGCCTGTAAATGTCTTTCAGTCTTGTTTCCCCGCCTTGTTCCAAGGTGAGCGCAATGGCAGCCTTAAAGGCGATGAACTCATCCATGTGCGACATGTCGATGCCGTAGTAGTCTGGGAATCTTACTTGCGGCGACGAGCTGACAACAACGATGCGCTTCGGGTGTAGGCGGTCAAGGATTCTGATGATGCTCTCGCGGAGCGTTGTTCCGCGGACGATGCTGTCGTCAATCACCACCAGGTTGTCCTTTCCGGCTTCAACGCTTCCGTAGGTGATGTCATAAACGTGTGCCGCCAAGTCGTTTCTGCTGTTACCTTCAGCAATGAACGTTCGCATTTTGATGTCTTTCCATGCGATTTTTTCCGAGCGGATGCGTCGGTCGAGAATCTTTGCCACCGTCTTGATGTCGGGGTTTGCCCCCAAGGCGGCAATGGCTTCCATTTTCTGCTTGTTGAGGAAATTGTCGAAGCCTTCCAGCAGTCCGTAGTAAGCCGCTTCGGCCGTGTTGGGGATGTAGGAGAACACCGTTTGGTCGAGTTCGCCGTCCACCGCCTTGAGAATGGGCGCCACCAAAGTGCGTCCCAGTGCTTTCCTTTCTTGATAGATGTCTTTGTCGGAGCCGCGTGAGAAATATACCCTTTCAAACGAGCAGGCCGCCAAGTTCTTTGGTGTGAGAATCTGCTCCGTTCTGAACTTGCCGTCTTTGCTCATGATGAGTCCTTCTCCCGGCTTCAGTTCATGAATCTCTTCCGCTTCAAGGTCAAGCGAAGTCTGGATCACCGGACGCTCAGAAGCCACCACCAGCAGTTCGTCGTTTTTATACCAAAAAGCAGGGCGGATGCCCCACGGGTCGCGAAGCGTAAACATTTCGCCGCTGCCAGTGACGCCACACAGCACGTACCCTCCGTCCCAAATCGGCGCTGCCTGTTTGAGAATATTGGCCACGTTGATGTGGTCTTCGATATATTTTGTGATCTCCGTGCCTTCCAGCCCCATCTTTTGCGCCTCAACAAAATTGCGCTCGCTCTCTCGGTCAAGCCGGTGTCCCAGTTGTTCGAGCAGGATGTAGGTGTCCGACACCATGCGCGGGTGTTGTCCCTTCGAAGCAATTTCCTCAAAGATTTCCTCAACGTTTGTCATGTTGAAGTTGGCGCAGATACATAGGTTTTTGGCGCGCCAGTTGTTTCTTCGCATGAACGGGTGTACATAAGAAAGGCCACTCTTGCCGGTTGTTGAATACCGCAGGTGGCCCATGTAAATCTCTCCCGCAAAGGGAATATGACGGCTGGCGAATTGTGCATCCGCCAGTTGCTTGTTCTCAAAATTCTTGAAATTGCCGTGAACGGCCTTGAAGATTTCTTCAATGGCCGTTGTGCCCAATGCCCTCTCGCGGAAGAAAAACTCTTCTCCCGGCGCGGCGTTCATCTTGACGCTTGCCAAGCCTGCGCCTTCCTGTCCGCGGTTGTGCTGTTTCTCCATCATGAGATAGAGTTTGTTCAGTCCATACATCCACGTGCCATATTTCTGCTGATAGAAATCCAACGGTTTCAGCAGTCTCACCATGGCAACGCCGCATTCGTGTTTGAGAGGTTCCATTGTATAATATTTTATAGGGGGGTACAGGCTTGCCTGTCAAGAGAAGGGGATTCACACCAGCCTTCTTATGCCCCTTAGAGTTAAACGGTTTTTTTGTTGCAAACGCTCTTTGCTTTCTGCCCGAAGGCCATTCCGTTTCAGCGTTTGGGCAAAGTTACTAATAAATTTCCGTTTATTGTCATATTGCATCGCCGTATTGTTGCAAACCATGCCCCACGGCATTGTTTTCTCAGAATCCATCGCGCCATTCAGTCTGAAATTCGTATCTTTGCAGTTTCTTTGGGGCGTACGGAGCGTTCAATCGTGATGATTTGCGATTTGCGGAAGTTCGCCATGCAGCTTTGCTATTGGCTGCTTGATGTCCTTTCAGCCCCAGCTAATATATCAGAAATGAATCCAAAAGAAATGAACATCTCTGCGGCGTTGTTTGACCTTGACGGTGTCATCATTGACACGGAGCCGCAGTACACGGAGTTTTGGGCCGCCATGGGGCGTGAGTTCGAACTGCCCGATGCTAATTTTGCCGCGGCAGTGAAGGGGCAGACCCTTAGCTATATTTTCGACACCTATTTTCCTGAGGTCTCGCAGCAGGATTTTTTGCGTGAACGACTGAACGAATTTGAGCGCCACATGAGCTACCCCTACATTCCTGGAGCCGTCCGCTTTGTGGAAGGATTGCGGGAGAAAGGCATTCCAGCAGCAGTCGTGACCAGTTCCAATCAGGCGAAGATGGCCCAGGTCTATGCCGCGCATCCCGAACTCAAGCAACTCTTTACGGCCATTCTGACTTCAGAAGACACGCCGCGCTCAAAGCCCGCTCCCGATTGCTATCTCATTGCCGCCGAGCGCTTGCAATGTCCCATACGTTCGTGTGTTGTTTTTGAGGATAGCATCAACGGTCTGCGTGCCGCACGTGATTCGGGCGCCTTTGTCATCGGTTTGTCCACCTCCAATCCCGTGGAAATGATTGCGCCGCTGTCCGATAAGGTCATCCCTCATTTTGAAGGCTTCAGCCTCTCTTGATAATAGAACATATAAAATGTGGAGCGTTCTAAAGCTAAGAAAATTAGAGCCGCCCCATAAAAATACACAAAAACAATGTCTGCATATTTAGTTGAAGATACCCGGAAGGTGACAGCGCCGCGCCTCCGTGAAATGAAAGCAGAGGGCAAGCAGATTGCCATGCTCACGGCGTACGACTATACCACGGCTTCCATTGTTGACGGTGCTGGAGTTGACGCGATACTCATTGGCGACAGTGCTTCCAACGTGATGGCTGGAAACATGACAACCCTTCCCATCACTGTTGATGAGATGATTTACCACGCCCGCAGCGTGGTGCGTGCTGTGAAGCGTGCCTTTGTCGTTTGCGACATGCCTTTCGGTTCCTATCAGGTGTCAAAGGAAGAAGCCATGCGCAATGCCGTTCGCATCATGAAAGAAACAGGCTGCGACGCCTTGAAACTCGAAGGCGGTGAGGAAATCCTTCCCGCCGTGAAGCGCATCATCGCCTCTGGCATCCCTGTTGTTGGCCATTTAGGACTGACACCTCAGAGCGTCAATGTCTTTGGCGGTTTCGGTTTGCGTGCGCGTCAGGAGGCTGAGGCTGCGAAGCTGGTGAACGACGCCCATTTGCTCGAAGAGGCTGGGTGTTGTGCTTGTGTCGTTGAGAAAATTCCCGCAGCGCTCACGCAGCGTCTGGTCAAAGAACTCTCCATTCCAGTGATAGGTATTGGCGGCGGAACGGCTGATGGTCAGGTCTTGGTCGTCAACGACATGTTGGGAATGACCCAAGGTTTCAGTCCGAAATTTCTGCGTCGTTATGCCGACTTGCACACCATAATGACGGATGCCATCGGACAGTATGTTGCCGATGTGAAGTCGTGTGATTTCCCGAATGAAAATGAGAGATATTAATCTCGTTTATTCTGTCGATATTTCTTTAATTGCGGTGTACGGAACAGTACACTGAAAGAAGTAAATATACAGATTATAAGTGCATTACGATTTAAAATAATAACGCCTTAACCGTTGCCTGTTAGCGGTTAAGGCGTTATTTTTATTGCTTCAAACTAAAGTGCACGTGTCACAAGCGTGTCAGCCCCTGTTATCCTGCGTAAGAGTGCATTCCAGACAGGAAGAAATTGACACCAAAGTAAGTCATGAGCACAGTGAGAAATGCCAAGATGCAAAAGCCGTGGAAGCGTTTTGCGCTGCGCAACCAGGGAAGAGAATGGCTGTGGAAGCCGATGGCATAGACCATGAAGGTAATCAAGGCCCATGTCTCTTTAGGGTCCCAGCTCCAGTAGGCACCCCAAGACTGGTTGGCCCACACGGCGCCCAAGAAAATGCCGATGCCGAGGAAGAAGACAGCAGGGTAGAGGAGCAGGCGTCCGAAAAGCATGAGTGGTTCGGCTTGCCGAGAAATGCACAGTCCGAGGATGCCTGTGAGCATGGTGAAAGCCAGCAAGGCGTAGCCTATCATTATCACGGAGACGTGCAGGCTCAACCAGGGCGAGGCGAGAACGGGCATGAGGTTCGTGATTTGCGGATTGCTTTGGCCGAGGTGTGACACCAGCAGGGCAAAGCCTCCCAGAAGGAAGCCGAAGGGAAGCAGAATGCGGAAGCGATGGTGGAAGATACTTGAAAATGCCAGTGTGCAGAGCGCCATGAATTGCATCGTTTCAAATCCGTTGCTCATGGGAATGTGGTCTGCAATGTACCATCGCAGCGCGAAGGCGACGCCCAACGCGGCAGTGGCGAGAAACAGCATGGCGGGGAGAATTTTTTGGTCGAGGACGTTGGTCTTGAGGTTTCGGATGCTCTTGTATGCCATCAACGTGAAAGAAATCAAGGCGCAGACGAAGCACACGATGAAGAGGATTTTCGTCGTGGGGATGCTGTTGTAGAGAATTTCAGCTTTGACGCGTTGGGGACTCAGCGGTTTCACACTGCCGTCTTTTGGCAACGGCTTGATGAGCGTGCCGTTTTGCAGCATCATAATGAGCCCCACTTTCTCATCGGTCTCCGCAATGGCCTTTTGCAGCGGATCGGCGGATGGGACAATCGTGTTGCCGTTTCCGTTCCAATATCGGCGAAGGATATATTCGTTGCCGCGGAAGAGGTCGGTCAGTCGTGCATATTTTCCGTCAAGGCCCAGCAGTTGGCGCAATTCTTTGTTTTTGATGAGAATCATGGGTTCGTTTTGCCAGACGTCGGGGCGCAGGAGCCATCCCGAGACGACTTGTTCTGGCGACAGGCCGCCATAGCTGTCTTTCCCGTAGAGTTTCAGGATGAAATCGTGTGCCAGGGTGTTGAATGGGGCAACGCGTCCGTTATAGACCACCTGCTTGGCAGCCAATGAATCGGCTTTTTCTCGGTTGAACGCAGGGAGCGAACGGGAGGCCGCGGAGAGGCTGGGACTCACGGCTGCCAGCATAATGATGAGTGTGCCTTTCCGGAGCAGAGGGTTTCGCAGAAGTCGTCGGAATTCTTCGCGGCGGTCAATGAGGACGAGGAGCATGGAGATGGCCAGTAGAATATAGCCCACATAGGAGAGTGTGGTTCCCCACGGGTCGTAGTTGACTGAAAGCCAGCTGCCCTGTCCGTCTTCATCGTAGGACGACTGGTAGAACCTGTATCCTTCGATTTTCAGAATCTTGTTCATTGAGACGCTGCATTTCTGTTTGATACCTTCGCGGCTGATGACCGTCAGGTGTGAAAAATAGTCGGCAGGCGTTTCCGTTCCTGGATAGCATTTGATGTCAAAGCGGTCCAGCATGACATTGAAGGGGAGGGGGAACGTGCGGCTCAGATCTTCGCTTTGGAAATTCCTGACGGGGACGCCTTGCGAGAGATGGAGTATGCCTTTTGTCGAGGTTAAATAGGTCAGTAGGCCTCCTCCTAGGATGATGGCAAAGGAAAGGTGGAGCATAAGAAGAGGAAGACGGTGCCATAGTTTACGCTTGACCAAGGCGTATATCATTAGAAGGGTGGCCAATGCCCATAGGACAACGAACCAAGGTGTGTGGTAGATGTGGTCTGACACAAAGGCACTCCCTTGATGGTGCTCAATGATGGTGGCGCTTGCCAGAAGAATGAGCAGAAAAACGTATGTGGAGATGATCAGATGTTTCATGAATGTGGCATGGAGAAAAGCAGCGACACGAAGTTTGTTCTCTCAAGTAGGTAAACAAAACTTCGTGTCGCGCGTTTATTAGTAGGGTTGTCATACGTCAGATTCCCAAATCGTCAGGGAATCGTCAGAACTTCGGGAAGGCTTCGTTGGTGATGGCTTTGGTGGCCATACATTCCATTTCAATGAGCCATCCCGGGCGGCATACGGGAGCGAGCACAATGACTTTTGGAATATCGGGGAAACGACGGTTGAACATTTTTGAGACAACGGCATGGTCGGCGGGGTCTCTCAGATAGACAATCATTTGGCTGACATCATCAAATCCGCATTCGGCCTCCTTGAGCAGGGCATCGACATTTTCCCACATGCGCTCCGTTTGCTTGCGGATGTCGCCGACGTGCAGGATGTTTCCTTTGTTGTCAATGCTTGCCGTTCCGGAGATAAAGACCTGGCGACGGTCGCCGTAGTCAACACGCGTGCCCCGTTCGAAACTGACGCCATATTCATAGGTGGGGTTCAGGTGGGTTGGCGCGTAGAGGTGTTTCACCTGTTTTTTGGGGTCAATGCCAATGACGGCATAGTTGTCGAGTTGCACCAGTGTTTTGGGGTTGGCGTTGCGGCCGCCGATGCCCGTGCTCGCAATGAAATGTGTCTTTGGTGTGAGGTTTTGCGTGTAGAATTCCTCGTTGCGTGCTGAGACGACTCCTGCATAGTTGGTGTCGACGTTTTGGACGAAAAACCAGGTGCGTATGCAATTGTCGGCCAAATGGGCGCCGTTGTTGAGCAATTGCATGACATAGTCCTTCAGCAGCAGACTGGTTTGCCCTTCCGACGTGTCG
>OHYO01000287.1_pt1 | contig 24181 bp, 10 predicted proteins | sample 1580291 | NCBI WGS metagenome assembly OHYO01 (sample SAMEA3882526, study PRJEB24775) | human gut metagenome | biome: human-associated habitat; feature: intestine environment; material: feces | place: Netherlands | collected 2009/2010
GGGTCTGCCAGAATGTCTCTCTTCTGAGTATGTCCTTTACGTGGCACGTTACTTCCCTCCTTAATATGCTGCTTTGGAATGATCTCCTCAGCAGGTTTACATTAACTCGTCGGTACTCACATGTTTCCATAAAATGTGTTCGTGCGCGGTCTATATATTTTCCTGCAACCACAGGTTCAATATCACAATCCGGCACAACAAAGCAGTCCAGTATTAACTGACTGCAGTCACTTTACTGCTGTTAGTGATTCCAGTTTTAAATTTTAATTACTTTTTGTCTTTTGGTCTCTTAGCGCCGTACTTGGAACGAGCCTGCTTTCTGTTAGCGACACCGGCAGTATCAAGTGTACCACGGATAATGTGATATCTTGTACCTGGTAAATCCTTAACACGACCACCACGGATCAGAACAACGCTGTGCTCCTGTAAGTTATGTCCCTCACCCGGGATATAGCTTGTAACCTCGATTCCGTTGGAAAGACGTACTCTGGCGATCTTTCTAAGAGCTGAGTTAGGTTTCTTAGGAGTAGCTGTCTTAACAGCAGTACATACACCTCTCTTCTGCGGAGAAGAAGTATTGGTTGGCTTCTTCTGTAAAGAGTTGTAACCTCTCTGAAGTGCAGGTGCTGTAGACTTCTTAACAGATGTCTGACGTCCTTTTCTTACTAACTGGTTAAATGTTGGCATTATTTTCACCTCCTGTTTTATTTGTATGAGATCATAAATTGATCTCGGCGTACGTATGCACGCTAAATCATTATATTAACCCTATCTTTTTTTGTCAAGTTCTTTTCCAAAATTTCCTTGAATTTCGCGGAATACGCGGGTAAAAAAAGTTTTGCATGCAAAAAGAAAAGATGGAAAACTCTCAACGGATATCTTCCATCTATTCTTCCACATTTTTACATGTTTATACCAAACGGTCAGCCATTTGCCCGTTTTCTCTGCTTCTCCTGTCTCTCACTGGTCAGAATCATATAGATTCCCAGCAGCATCACACCGATGCACAGAACATATTTCGGATTTAACGACTGTCCGGTCTTCGGCGTCTCATCCTTTACCTGCGAGTCATCCGCCGCCTGCGCATTATCCGCCGGCTGCTCCGTCTCCGCCGCTTCCGTCGTCTCTGCCGGCTGGCTTTCCGCCTGGCTTCCGCCTGCCGGTGTAATCACAAACCCGGAGGTTGCCTGCGCCGTTGAATCCGAGTGACGCTCATCCACTACGATGACATAATCACACGCATGCACAAAAGAAAATGACACATTGCCGTCCGCATCTGTATCAGACTGTCCCATATACTCCAGGATCTGATTATCTACATTATAATAGAACAAAGTGCCCAGCTTATTGGCGTTCGCCGCACCGACATTTACGGTCAGCTGCGCCGTCAGGCCAAACAGGTTGTCGTGCGCCAGATGCATCTGCGTTGACCATCCGCTTCCGGTTACTGTGCTCTGCAGATTCGCCGGCACATTGCTTGTTCCCAGTTCCACGCCAAAATCCGTATCTGCTACAACGCTTGTGTCAATGCTGCTTCCGTCAATCGTCCATGAGATTCCATTTCCCATATCCAGAACCAGCGTCAGCTGCTTATCTGCCGCCAGTGTCAGAATATCCTTCGGCACAACCGTGGTGCCGTTCATGGTAATATAGATCGTTGAACCTGGATCCGCCACCGTCATCTGCGTGTAAATCGCATCCCAGCCCTTCAGTTCCTCATTTCCGGTGATATATGCGGTTCCCTGCTCTGCAAATCTGGTCGTCGCAGGCACTTCCGCCGCTGTCGGCTGCACATCTCCCTGTGTCTCCGCCGTCGTCGCTGCCGCCGATCCGGTACCACTGCTCTGTGCGCCTGCCGCTCCGGCACTGCCCTTTACCGCACCGCTGCCTCTTCCACTGCCGTTGCCGCTTCTGCTGCCTCTTCCAGATGATGTGCCGTTACTCTTTCCGCTGCTGCCGCTTCCGCTGCCCGTACTGCTGCTGTTATTACCACTGCTCGTGTTGCTGCTGTTATTGCTGTTATTGCTGCTATTGTTATTACTGCTGTTATTGTTATTGCTGTTGTCGCCGCTGTTATTGTTGTTACCGCTGTTATTATTGTCGTTGTTATTGTTGTTATTGTTGTTATTGTCATCTGCCGGTTTTTCCGTGTCCTCGGTCGGCTTCTCCGTATCCTCCGTCGGCTTTTCTGTATCCTCGGTCGGTTTCTCCGTGTCTTCCGTCGGCTTTTCCGTGTCCTCGGTCGGTTTCTCCGTATCCTCGGTGTCGTCCGGCTTATAATCTGTCACCACAATCGCACCGTACGTCTCCACCAGCTTCGGTGCAGCCGGAGCGCTTCCCGGCACTTCAATCGAGTGGATCTTGAAAGAAGTATTCTGCTCGCCAAACGTTTCTAAGGCTTTGCCAAGGCAGAGTGTCTGAATCTCACTGCCGTCAAACGCACCATCTTCCACGGTTGTCACGCTCTCCGGAAGTGTGACTTTTCCAAGCTTGCAGCCGTAAAATGCATTTTCACCGATCATCTTGGTACCGTCATACACCTCGATGGTTCTCGCCCCCTGCGGGCAGCGGTATAACGTAACCCCGTTCGCCGTGTAGAGTGCATTGTCGTATGACATAAAGTAAGTATTCGTCTCTTCCACGTCAATGGACTGCATGTTGACACATCCGTCAAATGCGTCCGACGCAATGGTTTTGGTCGCCTCGGGTATCACGATACTCTCGAGGGACTCACAATTTTTAAATGCTTCTTTTCCGATTGATGGAAGTTCCTTGGAAATACTTAAGTCCGTCAGTCCTGCACACTCTGCAAATGTGCCATCGCCGATTCCTTCCTTGCTCTCCCACGTTGCACTTTCCAGACTGGTACAGCCGTAGAACACATTGTCTCCGATCTTTGTCACGCTGTCCGGAACCGTAACCTCGGTCAGATATTCACATCCTGCAAATGCGTTATCTCCGATGGTTGTCACACTGTCCGGGATCTCCACCGATGTGATCGTCGTATTGAGGAATACATCGTCATCAATTTTCGTGATGTTATCCGGAATGACAACTGCGTTCTCCGCTCCGACATACCCCTGCAGGGTTGTCCCTTTTATGACAAATCCGTCCTCCTGACCGGACGCTGCACTGAGCTCTCCGGGATAGATCATCACCACAAGCATGGCAACGACCAGCACATAACCTATTTTTCGTTTTATCCGGTATTTCATTAGCACTCCCATCATCCTTTATTTCGCCGCAGCCCGCCCGTAAACCTCACGCGCGATCCCACGCTTTTACTCTGCTTCCCTGCATTTCTTCGCCACCAGAAACAGTCTTCCGTCTTCTGTAAAATTGTTACAGGTCGACAGGGTCAATAGCTCGTCCCCGTAGACCGGCAGATCTGTTCCGGTAAACACCGAGAGTTGTATGATATGATCGAGGTAGTCGTTAAACGCCTCCTCGGAATCCGCCTGTATAAAATCATAATAACGAAATTCCTGTGAATTTCGGTACTGCACCTTTGCCAGACAGACGGCAAACACTTCATAGGTGCCTTTCTCATAAATTGTATCAAATCTGATCTGCGCGTGCTCCCTCCAGTAATCTTCATCCAGATACTTCTTGAGACTTCCGAACATCGCACCGCTTTTCATGTTGTGTCCGTAGATAATAATATTGGTGCTGCGCTGCACCAGATCCGTTCTCGGATCCATAAACAAGGTTCCGTTGATATCGTCCTCCCCGTTTACATTGCGCTTCAGATAATAATCCCCGTCATTCGGGGTAAGCATGACCGGATAGTCAATCTTCGTCCCGTCAATGGTGATCCATCCGGCAAAATCACTGTGCTGCGCCACGATGGCTTCATATTCCGGCAGAACCGGAGGAGGCGGTTCGTTCTCCCGCTCCGTCTGGTCTAAACCCGCCGCAAGTTCCGGTGCGTCCTCCGAAAAAAAGGTGTCATTGTCCACCATCTCTGCAGCTTCTGTCGGATTTTCTTTTAACATCTTCAAATACTCATTCGCCTGACTGCCGCGGTGATTCGTGTAATCTGACCAGAAATACCAGCCAAAACATAGAAATGCGGCCGTCACACACACCGCACCGAGAATCTTTCTGCTGCGGTCCTGCGCCCCCTGCCGGGGTTCCTCCCCCGTCTGTTGTTCCGGTGCCTGTGCCTGCGTCATATTCTTCGCCGCGGATTTTGCCACGGCATCTGCAATATCAAGGAAAAATTTCTTGCCGACTTTGCTGCCGAACTTGATCTTCCCTGTTCGGATCAGCCAATAGAGGCGTAGAGCGGTTTCCGGTTCATTGAGATCGACGGTGCTCTGAATCTTTTCGATTTTCTTTGCATCTTCGAGTCCTCTGGCATATTCCTCTTCTGTGTCAAATGTAAAATTCCCTATCTTATATGCCGCCATGATCGGAACCGCTCTCCCTCCTCTCTGTCTTTATTTTGTGGTTGTTCCGGTAACTGCTCCGGTAAACTCACCGTAGTAAGTCTCGCCGTCCGCCACCAGATAACTTCTTACTTTATAAGAGTATGTTGTCTCTGCCGCAAGCTTTTTATCGGTATAGAAAGCGTCTCTGGTACGCGTTACCTGCTGCCACTTTCCATCTGCGCCGGCACGGTATACTTCGTATCCCGTCACGGCACCGTCGCCCGTCCAGCTGATGGACAGACTGTCTGCGGATGCGCCTGTCACAACCGTCGCGCCCGCATCGCACGGTCTGATGTCAAACGTCAGGTTCTTTGTCGCGGTGTAATTGCCCTTTCCTGCAACTGCCGCCACACCGGTACCTGCCTTGCGGTTGTTGGAATACATCAGTGTATAGTCGCTTAAAAGTTCCAGCGTCTTGCCGTCGTCTTCTACCGTTACGGTTGGCTTGATGTCAGATCCGGTATATACCTGTGTCTGAATCGAACCGATGTCGCACAGATGTATGCTCTTGCGCAGGATCTGGAAACTCAGTTCCTTAGTACCTGCATAATGGGTTCCGCTTGCTGTGATTACCAGCTTCGCTACACCCGCGTTGATGTTGTCTTCATAGGATACCGTGTAATCCTTATCTTTTTCCAGCTGCACACCGTCTGCCCATACTTCCGGCTCCGGTGTGATTGCTTTTCCGGTATATGTGTAAGTAGAAGAAATACCCTTCACTTCCAGTCCGTCGATCGGTGTCTGGTCTACGGTAAACTGCTTTGTAACGGTTCCTGTATAGTTGCCGGTTCCGGCAGCCTCCATCTCGTAGGTTCCTGCCACTCCTGCCGGTCTGCATGTCACGGTATAATCGGTGTCTCTTACGAGTGCGATCTCACCCCACTGGAATGTTACATTCTGTGTAATCTGCTCTGAGTAGGAGACCGTGTCCTCAAATCCGCTCATCACCACATCTTCATCGGTGATGTCCTTCGGTGTAATCTCGATGGTGCATTTCCTGGTTCCGCCGTAGCTTCCCTGACCGATCAGAAGAAGGGTCTGCGTTCCGGCGCTCATGCCATCGCTGTTGTTGTCAAATGCAAAGCTGTAGGAGTCTGTTGTCAGAACCGTCTCGCCGATGCGTACCTCTGTAATGCCCAGATCATCCGGCGTATAAGCGCTTCCCGTGAACGGGTAACTGTCACGCAGTCCTACAATCTCCGCCGGACTGATGTCGCTCGCAATATGAAATGTGGTCTGGCGGTAATTCGTAAATCCGCCGGTTCCGTTGATCCGCATCAGCACAGTGCCGATCTCTGTGTTGTCCGTGTCAAAGCTCAGCGTGTAGTCCTCACCCTGCTTTAAGGTGTAATCGCCGCAGGTCACTTTCACTTCCGGAATTACCGGCTGACCCGTGTATGCCTGATTCGGAATCGGATCCACCGTCACATCCGCCGCCGCAATATCGTGGCTTACGATGGTAAACGGTGCCGTTACGCTTCCCGCATAGCTTCCTTTTCCGGTCACGGTCACAGTCGCTGTGCCGCACGCCTTGTTGTTCTGATAAGATACCTCATAATCTGTACCCGCTGTGAGTACATTGCCGTCCAGTGTTACCTGCACTTCCGGTTCCACCCCGTTGTCGCTTCCCATATACGGATAGGAAGTTCCGTTCGGGAACGTGACAATCGCTCCGTCAAAGCTCTTCTCCGTAATCGTGTATTCCACGGTGCGGGATCCCGTATAATTTCCGGTACCGGAAATCACCGCTGTCGCTGTTCCTGCATTGATATTGTTGCTGTATGCAACGGTAAAATCGCTTCCCTCTGTCAGCTGACGTACCTCAACCTCTGTTCCGTACTGATATGTCACAAGAACAGTCGGCTTCTTTTCCGTTCCGTCATAAGAAAAGCTGTCCGGAATCACTTCTACCGCAATCAGGTCGGTGCCGGATGACGGTTTTGCCAATGATTTCGCCACGATCTGGAAGGATACTTCACGGCTTCCGATTACGTTGCTTCCATCACCGGTAATCACGACTGTACCGGTTCCTACATTCGTATTATCCGCGTCTGCCTTCTTTGCAATGGTATAGCTTCTTGCCGGCAGAATGTAATCCATTGATCCGATGGTTGTCTTCAATGAGAACTCCGGCACAATCTCCTTACCGGTGTACTCTCTGCTTCCGATCGCGTTCTGCGTTCCGTCAAGCACCTTCAGGTCGTCCATCTGAAGTGGGTTAATATCAAAGGTTACCAGCTTGATCAGACCAGCATACTCGTTCTTACCCTTTACCATAATGCTTCCGCCGTCTGTTCCCGCCTTGATATTCTCTCCATAGGTCACATCATAATCGGACGTGGACAGTGTCTTGTTCCCTATCTTAACGGTAACCTGCGGGCGGATCTGTGTTCCGCGGTACAGGTAGCTGCTCTCTACACCGCTTACCTCCAGAATTCCCGCATTTGCAACAATGCTGAAATTCTCTGTGAGTGTTCCGGTAAATCCGTTTTTCTCATTTCCGATTACCGTCACGCTCGCAGTCTTATCACCGATCTTCACGTTGTTTTCGTATGTATGAATCACAAAGTGCTTTCCGGATGTCAGCTCTGTTCCGTAGTAGCTGATGCTCGGGATTGCCTCCACCGGATCTCCGGTATACTGCTGATCTCCGATTGCCACCTGGATGCCTGCCTCCGAAAGATCCGCTTTGATCGGAACCGTCTTCTCCACGCTTCCCGCAAAGCCTCCCATACCCTTGATGGTAACTACTGCGTTGCCGACCCAGCTGTTGTCTGCATAGACCAGCGTATAGTCGGTATCTTTCTGAAGTGTTGTTCCGTTCAGCACAACACTGATCTGATCGTCAAACGTGATGTTCTTATCGCCGATTGCAATGTCCGTCTCTCCGGCATTCACATAATCTTTGAACCACAGTTCATCCGGAACGGTAATCTCGGCGTCCGCAATGTTTGCGCAGATCTTAAAGGTCTTCTTCACGCTTCCCGTGTAATTGCCGATTCCCTTGAGAATGACAACCGCGTCGGAGCCAATGCTGTCGTTCTTGTCATAAGTACAGATATAATCCGTACCCATGACAAGTTCTGTTCCGTTATAGTACAGCTTCGGCTGCGGTGTTGCCGTTCCGTCCACCAGCGGCTGCGGTTCGATCGCTCCGATCTTAAAGCCGTTTGCCGGTGTGTATCCGCCGTTGCCGATACTTGCAAGTGTGATCGTAAAGGTCGTACTTCTCGATCCCGTAAAGTCCGTGCCGTCCTTTGCCGTTGCCGTCAACGTCACGGTTCCGCGGCTGGTATGATCCGCCCCGTAGGATACCGTGTAATCTGTCGTGCTGATCTTCTGTCCGTCATAAGTAAGTGCCACTTCAGGCTCTACCGGGCTTCCGGTATACTGCGTCTGATAACTTCCATCGGTCACTCCGCCGACAGAAAGCTCTACACTGCTGTCCGTAAGATCTCTTGGTGCAATCGCAAAAGTCTTCTGCCATACACCGACGTATCCTCCCAGACCTTCCACGCTTACCGTTGCGGTTCCCGCGTGGATATTATCCGTATATGTCACGGAATAGTTGGAATCTTTTACCAGCTTTTTGTTGCCCTCGATCCGTGTTACCGTCACCTCCGGCTCAAATGCACTTCCGTCATAAACATACTGTGTGCCGTCGGTGAGTGCCGGGCAGCTGATCGTAAATTTGCTCTCGTTTGTGATGAGCTGACCAATTCTGAATTCTGCCGTCTTGCTTCCGGTAAAGTTGCCGGTTCCGGTCACTGTCACCGTTGCGGTTCCGGTTCCTTTGTTGTTCGCGTAAGCCACCGTGTAATCGTTGACCGGGCTTAACGCATAGGTTCCGTCTCCAAATTCGTAGCTTACCGACGGTGCCGGTGTGACAGCCATTCCGTTGTACTCCTGCGCGTCGATCGGTGCGATCTTTACCTCCGGCTCTGCCAGATTCTTCGGCGCAATCGTATAATCTTTCGTAAAGGTTCCCTGATAGTTTCCTTTTCCGGTAATCGTCATCGTCGCGGTCCCGGCATCCACATTATTCTCGTAGGAAATCTTGTAATCATCCTCGCCGAGCTTTTTCTTCAGATCTGTGCACTGTACCGCAGGTACCGGTGTAATCTCTTCCGAAGTGTAAGTGTAGCTGGACTTTAATCCGCCAAGCGTGCAGTTGTTGTCCAGGCTTCTTGGCAGAATCGCAAATGTCAATATTCTGTCATCTGTTCCGTAGTAATCTCCCTTACCGGAAACGGTGATGGATGCCTCGCCGGCATTCAGGTTGTCCGCGTAGGAAGACTCGTCATACGCGATCACTTTCTCGATCTCATCGGCTGTCGTAAGCTTTGTTCCATCGCTCAGCGTCAGCTCGGTGATCTTCGGATACAGACGCTCGCTGGTGTAGGTCGTCTCGTTCTCATCCACCTTCCAGCTGATGATCTCGTCCAGGGATTTTCCGCTGATGGTGAATACAATAATCTTCGTTCCTGTGTAGTTGCCGTTACCCTGTATGGTCACATTTGCCATCGGTCCCGGTTTCTCGTTGTTCGCGTAGCTGCCAGCCACGATCGAATAGTCGGTCGGCGCAGTCAATGTCTTCTTATTATAAGTAAGCTTTATCTCACTTTCTGTAAGGGTCACTGCATTTCCGTCGTACGCTTTCTTGATCGCCTCGTAGGAAACACCGGTTGCAATGTCCTTCGGACGAATCGTAAAGGTTGCACTCAGTTTTGTGGCGCCGTCGCTGTACACATAGCATCCGTTTGCCGTCGGCTGATCCTCCAGCGGGATCTGCTCTACTGTAACCGTCGCCTCCCCGGCATTGATCGCCTGATCCGCGTTGGTTCCGTCACTGTAGTTGACCGTATAATCTGTTCCCTGCTCAAGGACGCTCTTCCAGAGTCCGAATCCGCCGTCCGATACCGAAATCTCATCCGCAGCAAGCGTAATCGGATCTCCTGTGTATACCGGGTTTTCTGCCGGATTCACCGATACATCATAATCCTCATCAAGCTTGGATGCGAGCAGATACTTGATCTCCTGTTTGCCATAGAATTTGCCCTTTCCGGTAATCGTTACCGAAGCAGTGCTTCCTTCTTTTGAAATATCCTTGATGCCGTCATACTTTAATTCGTAATCAGTTCCTTTTACCAGCGTATTGCCCTGGTTATCCGTGAGTGAAATCTCAAGCTGATTATCGTTTTTATTGTTGGAATACCACAGCATTGCCCAGTATGGTCCGTCATATCCTGTCACCATCCTGTCCGCGCTGTTGGTTACCTTAAGGTTCTTGTCGTTGATCAGTGTCTGGATATCTACCGCTGTAACCTCAAACGTCTTGGTAACAACGCCTGTATAGTTGCCGCTTCCGGTAATCGTCATCGTGTAGGTTCCGATGTCTTTTACCGTTGTCGGTGAACATGCCACCGTATAATCGGTTCCCTTTTTCAGTGTATGATCTGTCTTTGATGCGGAATGATATACAACACTCTCTGTCGGAAGCGCAATCTCTGCTCCCGTATAGTCAAACAGCTCTCTGTCAATGCTGGCAGTAATCTTCGTGCTTGTAAGATTGCACTGGGCAATCGTATACGTCAGACGTTTCGTTGTACCGGTCTTAAAATTGCTGTTGGAATCGCTCGGCGCAATCTCAACGCTCGCCGTACCTGCAAATATCTTGGTATCCGCAGAATAGGTCAGCTTGTAGTCCGACTCCGGAAGTGTTACCATGTCCGCGCCCTGCGCAAACTTTACAACCACCTTCGGCTTCACGTCTGCTCCGTCCGGAGAATATTCCATCTTATAGTTTGCAGTGCTTACCTCGGAGCCATCGGCATCCACATAGTAGCATACCGCCTTTGACATGTCCGCCTGCTCGATTGTGAATTTACCGGTCACTGCACCGCCGTATGTTCCCATACCCTGCAGCGTAATGGTTGCTGTTCCTGCATTCGTGTTGCTTGCGTAAGTAACGGAGTAATCCGTTCCCTCAACCAGTCCCAGATCGTTGTTGCCGCTCTTCCAGGTAATGTCCGGTTCCGGTGTCTGTGCATTGCCGTTATAAGTTACAGCCGCTGCCGTCACTTTCTGGATCAGGTCTGAGAGATCAGCGCCTGCCGCCTGATACTCCACCGTGTAGGTTCCCTGATAGTTTCCGATACCGGTGATGACACGGCGGTAGGTTCCGTTTCCGGCATTGATAATATCTGTTCCGACGGTGTAATCCGTCCCCTTCTCCAGCGTCATGCCGTTGTAGGTTGCAGTGATGACCGGCTCCTTGTCCGCTCCTCCTGCCGCAGCAGCCGTCACCGTCACAGCCATACCGACTTCTTCCTGATCCTTGTTGCCGATATCTTTTGCCTTGATCTCAAAATTTACCGTCTTTGTTCCGTAAAGGGAATTCTTTCCGGTAATCGTCAATGTGGCTTGTCCGACATTGACATTGTCGGAATATACCGCATCGTAATCCGCCTGGGAAATGGTCTCCCCGTCCACCAGAAGCTGGAATGCCGGTGTCCACTCACTTCCGGTATATACATAGGAAGTCTTGTCAAAAACAACATTCGCGTCCGCCGCATTGCGCGGTGCACCGCAATATCTCTCTCCGGTATAGTTGCCGGTACCGGTCAGTGTAATTCCTCTTCCTGTCTTGCTGAGGGAAATCGTGTAATCTGTTCCTTCAACCAGATTCTTCACGCCGTCTACGGCATCCGCATCTGCACGCGCCGTATCCTTTACCTCTTGGATGCAGGCTGCAAGTATGGCAGATGCATTATCCAGGTCTGCCGCCGCGTCAGCCAGCACCTTATCCCAGTCAATACCGTCCTGCAGTGTCACTTCCACTGCCGCGTCTGATATATCTTTCTGTGCGATCACGTATTCCTTCTGAATCTTTCCGCTGTAACCGTTCTGTCCTGTAATGTACAGGTAATAGGTTCCCGCATTCACAAGCGCGGTTGTGTCCGTGGCAGGATCAAACGTTGCTGCCGCGCCACCAACCATCTGTGCATAGGAAAGCTGGTACTGATCGTTCTCTTTTAATATGGTATCTCCCACCTGTACCGCAACGGATGGAATCTGCTGTCCGCCGTTGTATACCGGATTCTCCGGGCTGACTGTCACTGCATCCTCTGAGAGATTCGGTGTGACCGTCAGATTACAGGTGTAGCTTTCTCCTGCATAAGTTGCCGTGATCGTCGTACTTCCTGCGGCAACACCCTCAATGGTTGCCGGGTTACCTGTACTGCTTACTTTTGCCACCGCTTCATTGCCGGAAACCCACGTTACCGTTCCCGTGGCATTCTGCAGTGTGAGATCCTGATCCGTCCAGCCCTCGCCGATGGTCATACTGTTCTTATTCAGCGCTACAGCGGCACTCTGCTTCACATTGCTGCTCTGCAGCGCCGCCTGATCAGCCGCATTGGAAGAACTTCTCCCGGATGCTGCAGTCACATCATAGGTATATGCTATTACCGCCGCACAGCTTCCGTTCGCTGTATACATATCCTGCCAGCCGGCATTGCCGAGAATATAGCTCTCTCCCTCTGCCGTACCGCCATATACATAAAAGGACGCCCCGCTCAACCGGACGATCACAGAAAACCTGGAACCATTATCCATTACCTGATTCGCCAGCCCTGCGGAATAAGTATTCTTTCCTTCCTTCACGCTGACTTCCTTTTGGAAAATGCTCGTTCCCGCATCCGGCGCCATGCCTTCTACATCCTTGTAATATTCCACGGTAGCCGTTGCCTTGTTGCCGTCATCCACATGTGCGTAGAAGTCAATACTGTCTAACAGTTCTGCTCCGTCCGCATTGCGGTTCGCTGTAAATACCGCAGCTACAGCCTGGGCCTCGCACGGCGCTCCCGCCAGTACCCCGTCTCCGTTCCGATAGGTGTTTACCGTTCCCTGTCCTGCCCAGACAGTCGTCGGCCATTCCACCATCGTCACAATCAGGCATACTGTCAGCATAAACGCCGAAATTCTCTTGCATACATCCTTGTACATACGCGCCATCTCCTTTGATCTATCCCTTTAGCGTTCGTCCCATTTTATGAAACTCTAAATTATACCTTATCTATTTTATCGACATCTTTTCACGGTTCTTTAACATCTTTTCAAAAAAAACGAGGCAGCCATACATTATCTGGCCGCCCCATTCTGTAATGCAGATATAATCTGCGCTTTATTCTTCTGTATCCTCGGACTCTTCCGGCACATTCTCCTCTAATGCGTAATTCTCATCTGCCACATCAGTGTCATCAAAATCGTCGAAATCATCGAATGCAATCTCCTCGTTCTCATCAATATCCGAGCTCAGCTTGATATTGCGGTATCTCTTCATACCGGTACCAGCCGGAATCAGCTTACCAATGATAACGTTCTCCTTCATACCAATGAGCGGATCAACCTTACCCTTGATGGCAGCTTCCGTCAGAACCTTTGTGGTCTCCTGGAAGGATGCTGCTGACAGGAAGGAGTTGGTTGCAAGAGAAGCCTTTGTGATACCAAGCAGTACCTGCTTGCCTTCTGCAAGCTCCTTGCCCTCTTTCTCCAGAAGCTCATTTGTATCCTCGAAGTCAAGCGTATCTACTAATGTTCCCGGAAGCATGTCGGAATCTCCGTTTGTCTCCACGCGGACTTTCTGCAGCATCTGGCGCACGATCACCTCGATATGCTTATCGTTGATCTCAACACCCTGCAGACGGTATACACGCTGTACTTCGCGAAGCATGTAATCCTGAACGGCACGTACACCCTTGATCTTTAAGATATCATGCGGGTTGACAGAACCTTCGGTCAGCTCGTCGCCGGCCTCTAAGACTGCACCGTCCATAACCTTGATTCTGGAACCGTAAGGAATCAGATATGCCTTGCTCTCTCCAGTCTCATTGTTCGTCACAACGATCTCACGCTTCTTCTTGGTATCTTTGATATTGGCAACACCGCTGAACTCGGTAATGATCGCAAGTCCCTTCGGCTTTCTTGCCTCAAAAATTTCCTCGACACGTGGAAGACCCTGTGTAATATCGGTACCGGCAACACCACCCGTATGGAACGTACGCATGGTAAGCTGTGTACCAGGCTCACCGATGGACTGTGCCGCGATGATACCGATTGCCTCACCAACCTGTACTGCCTGGCCGGTTGCCATGTTGGCGCCGTAGCACTTCGCACACACACCCATGTGGGAACGGCAGGATAATACAGTACGGATCTTCACCTTTGTAAGCGGTTCTCCGTTCTCATCCACACCCTTGCTCATAACAAGCGCTGCGCGCTTCGGTGTAATCATATGATTTGCCTTCACGAGGACATTGCCCTCGGCATCGCAGATGGTATTGCAGGAGAAACGTCCTGTAATACGCTCCTGAAGGCTCTCGATCTCTTCCTTGCCATCCATGAATGCAGTTACCCACATACCAGGGATCTCTCTGCCTGTTCCCTCACAGCAGTCAGACTCACGAACGATCATATGCTGTGATACATCTACCAGACGTCTGGTCAGGTATCCGGAATCGGCGGTACGAAGGGCGGTATCGGACATACCTTTTCGCGCTCCATGCGCAGACATGAAGTATTCCAGTACGTCAAGACCTTCACGGAAGTTGGACTTGATTGGCAGCTCGATTGTTCTACCGGTTGTATCTGCCATAAGTCCTCGCATACCAGCAAGCTGTTTGATCTGCTTATCGGAACCACGGGCTCCGGAATCCGCCATCATGAAGATGTTGTTGTACTTATCCAGTCCGGAGAGAAGTGCATGTGTCAGCTGCTCATCCGTCTCTTTCCATGTCTCTACGACTTCCTTGTAACGCTCTTCCTCTGTGATAAGACCACGCTTATACTGCTTTGTAATGCGGTCTACGGTATCCTGGGCGTCCTTGATCATCTGTGGCTTTTCCGGCGGCTCGGTCATATCGGAAATGGATACGGTCATTGCCGCCCTGGTGGAGTATTTGTAACCCATCGCCTTAACAGCATCCAGCACCTCGGCAGTTCTGGTTGCGCCGTGAATATTGATGACTTTCTCAAGGATCTGCTTATTCTGCTTCTTTGCTACGAGGAAATCGACCTCGAGCTTTAATTCATTGCCCGGAATGCTTCTGTCTACAAAACCCAGATCCTGCGGGATAATCTCGTTGAAGATGAAACGTCCCAGCGTGGACTCTACGATTCCGGTAATCTTTTTTCCATCCGGCATGGTCTTGCTCATGCGGACTTTGATTCTGGAATGAAGTGTTACCGCGCCATTCTCATAGGCGAGGATTGCTTCGTTGACACTCTTGAAGAATTTGCCTTCTCCCTTTGCGCCTGGTCTCTCCTGTGTCAGGTAGTAAATACCAAGCACCATATCCTGTGAAGGAACGGCTACCAGTCCACCGTCAGACGGCTTTAACAGGTTGTTCGGAGAGAGCAGCATGAAACGGCACTCTGCCTGCGCTTCCACAGAAAGCGGAAGATGAACAGCCATCTGGTCACCATCGAAATCGGCGTTGAACGCGGTACACACAAGCGGATGAAGCTTGATTGCCTTACCCTCTACGAGGATCGGCTCGAATGCCTGAATACCGAGACGGTGCAGTGTAGGAGCACGGTTCAGCATAACCGGATGCTCTTTGATGACGTCCTCGAGCACATCCCAGACCTCAGTCTGAAGTCTCTCGACCATCTTCTTCGCACTCTTGATATTATGAGCGGTTCCGTTTGCAACGAGCTCCTTCATAACGAACGGCTTGAACAGCTCGATTGCCATTTCCTTCGGAAGACCGCACTGGTAAATCTTTAACTTCGGCTCTACGCAGATAACGGAACGTCCGGAATAGTCAACACGCTTACCAAGCAGGTTCTGACGGAAACGTCCGGACTTACCTTTTAACATGTCAGACAGAGACTTGAGTGCTCTGTTACCCGGTCCTGTAACAGGACGTCCGCGGCGGCCGTTATCGATCAGGGCATCTACAGCCTCCTGAAGCATACGCTTCTCGTTGCGGACGATGATATCCGGTGCGCCAAGCTCTAAGAGTCTTCTCAGACGGTTGTTACGGTTGATGATTCTTCTGTACAGATCATTTAAGTCGGATGTTGCAAAACGTCCGCCATCCAGCTGTACCATCGGGCGCAGATCTGGCGGAATGACCGGGATGACCGTGAGGATCATCCACTCCGGCTTGTTGCCGGACTCGCGGAATGCTTCTACAACTTCCAGTCTCTTGATGATGCGCGCGCGCTTCTGACCGGTTGCGTCTGCAAGCTCTGCCTGAAGCTCTGCGGAATCCTTCTCAAGATCGATCGCGTGTAACAGTTCCTGGATTGCCTCGGCACCCATTCCAACACGGAACGCATTGCCGTACTGCTCTCTGGCTTCCTGATATTCGCTCTCGGAAAGCACCTGCTTATACTGTAATGCCGTGTTACCGGCATCCAGTACAATGTATGATGCAAAATATAATACCTTCTCAAGAGTTCTCGGTGAGAGGTCAAGAATCAGTCCCATGCGGGACGGAATTCCCTTAAAGTACCAGATATGGGAAACCGGAGCTGCAAGCTCGATATGTCCCATACGCTCTCTACGAACGCTTGCTTTTGTAATCTCAACGCCGCATCGGTCACATACCACACCTTTGTAGCGGATCTTCTTGTATTTACCACAGTGGCATTCCCAGTCCTTGCTCGGTCCGAAAATCTTTTCACAGAACAGACCATCCTTCTCAGGCTTTAATGTTCTGTAGTTGATCGTCTCAGGCTTCTTAACCTCGCCTCTGGACCACTCATGAATCTTCTCCGGTGATGCCAAACCGATCTTAATGGCATCGAAAGAGATAGACTGGCCTGTTGCCTCTTTATTCATTGTCTCTGGCATTTATGACACTCCCTTCTATCTATTCTTCGTCAAGAACGTCGTCTGATGACTCATCAAAAAACTCAGAATCGTCTTCATCCTCTTCCTCATCTTCTACGTCTACCAGTTCCTCGTTCTCTGTATCAAACTGCTTCTGGGAGAATCCCATCTTTGCAAAGGACTCGCTGTCTTCAAATGCAAAATCCTTATCGCCGGAAATGATAGAATTCAAATCGGTATTACCGTACTCACTGGTCTCCATGAGTTCTACTTCGTTGCGGTTCTCATCGAGCACTTTGACATCCAGTCCGAGGGACTGCAGCTCTTTTAAGAGAACCTTGAAGGACTCCGGAATACCCGGCTCAGGGATATTATCACCCTTGATGATCGCCTCGTAAGTCTTCACACGTCCGACCACGTCATCGGACTTCACTGTCAGGATCTCCTGTAAGGTATAAGATGCACCGTAAGCCTCGAGTGCCCATACCTCCATCTCTCCGAAACGCTGTCCACCGAACTGTGCCTTACCACCTAACGGCTGCTGCGTTACTAAGGAGTAAGGACCGGTAGAACGTGCATGGATCTTATCGTCTACCAGGTGATGCAGCTTCAGGTAATGCATGTGTCCGATTGTAACCGGTGAATCAAACGGCTCTCCGGTACGTCCGTCACGAAGCTGTACCTTTCCGTCACGGGAAATCGGCACGCCCTTCCACAGTGCCCTGTGTGCGCGGTTGTCATACAGGTACTTCATGACTTCCTCGTTCAGTGTGTCTTTATATTTTGCTTCAAAGTCTTCCCACTCGAAGTTGACGTAATCATTGGCAAGCTCCAGCGTATCCTGGATATCAATCTCCTTCGCACCGTCGAATACCGGTGTCTCGATGTTGAAGCCCAGTGCTTTTGCAGCAAGGCTCAGGTGAATCTCGAGGACCTGACCGATGTTCATACGGGACGGCACACCCAACGGGTTCAGCACGATGTCAAGCGGGCGGCCATTCGGAAGGAACGGCATATCCTCTACCGGAAGTACACGGGAAACGACACCCTTGTTACCGTGACGACCTGCCATCTTATCACCGACGGAGATCTTTCTCTTCTGTGCAATGTAAATGCGGACTGCCTGGTTCACGCCCGGAGACAGCTCGTCGCCGTTCTCTCTTGTGAATACCTTTGCATCCACGATGATACCGTACTCGCCGTGCGGCACCTTCAAGGAAGTGTCACGCACTTCTCTTGCCTTCTCGCCGAAGATTGCGCGGAGCAGCCTCTCCTCGGCTGTCAGCTCAGTCTCTCCCTTCGGAGTTACCTTTCCGACTAAGATATCACCGGCGCGAACCTCCGCACCGATACGGATAATACCTCTCTCATCGAGATCCTTCAACGCGTCGTCGCCGACACCCGGAACATCTCTCGTGATCTCTTCCGGTCCGAGCTTCGTGTCACGCGCTTCTGCTTCATACTCCTCAATATGGATAGATGTATAAACATCATCCTGTACCAGACGCTCGCTCAAAAGAACGGCATCCTCGTAGTTGTAACCTTCCCAGGTCATGAATCCGATCAGCGGGTTCTTACCGAGTGCCAACTCACCGTTTGCGGTGGAAGGACCATCTGCGATCACTTCGCCAACCTCCACGCGGTCGCCCTTAAACACGATCGGCTTCTGGTTGTAGCAGTTGGACTGGTTACTTCTGGAGAACTTCGTCAGCTTGTATACATCTCTGCCGCCCTCGTCATTCTTGATGATGATCTGGTTGGACTCAGAGCTCTCAACAACACCGGCTTTTTTCGCCACAACACACACACCGGAGTCTACCGCTGCCTTCGTCTCCATACCGGTACCGACTACCGGCGCCTCTGTGGTCAGAAGCGGCACTGCCTGACGCTGCATGTTGGATCCCATGAGTGCACGGTTTGCATCGTCGTTCTGCAGGAACGGAATGGATGCGGTAGCGACGGAAAACACCATCTTCGGGGAGACGTCCATGTAATCAAACATGGTCTTCTCATATTCCTGTGTCTCATCCAGATAACGACCGGATACGGAATTACGGACGAAATGTCCTTCCTCATCCAGCGCCTCATTCGCCTGTGCTACATGGTAGTTATCCTCTTCGTCTGCGGTCATGTAGACAACTTCGTCTGTGACACGCGGATTCTTAGGATCGGATTTATCGATCTTACGGTACGGAGCCTCAATAAATCCGTACTCGTTGATTCTTGCATAGCTTGCCAGAGAGTTGATCAGACCGATGTTCGGTCCCTCAGGCGTCTCGATCGGGCACATTCTTCCATAGTGGGAGTAATGTACATCTCGCACCTCGAATCCTGCACGGTCTCTGGACAGACCGCCCGGTCCCAATGCGGAAAGACGTCTCTTGTGTGTCAGCTCTGACAGCGGGTTGTTCTGATCCATAAACTGGGACAGCTGGGAAGATCCGAAGAACTCTTTTACAGCTGCGGTTACCGGCTTAATGTTGATCAGGCTCTGCGGGGAAATACCGTCCAGATCCAGGGTGGTCATTCTCTCACGAACCACTCTCTCCAGTCTGGAAAGACCGATACGGTACTGGTTCTGTAACAGTTCTCCGACCGCACGGATACGTCTATTGCCCAGATGATCGATATCGTCATCATGACCAATGCCGTACTCTAAATGCATGTTATAGTTGATGGACGCAAAAATATCATCCTTGGTGATATGCTTCGGAATCAGGTCATGCACGTTCTTGTGAATGACCTCTTTTAAATCCTCCACGTCCGGATATTCATCCATGAGCTGCTTTAATACCGGATAGTACACGAGCTCTGTGATGCCGAGATCCTTCGGGTTGCAGTCCACATAATGTCTCAGATCTACCATCATGGAAGACAGCACCTTGATATTTCTGGTCTCGCCCTGAATCCATACATACGGAACAGCCGCGTTCTGAATATCATCCGCCAGGGATCTTGTCACTTCGGTTCCTGCCTCGGCGATGATCTCACCTGTGGACACATCGACAACATCCTCTGCCAGAACATGTCCGTTGATACGGTTGCGCAACATTAACTTCTTATTAAACTTATAGCGTCCGACCTTTGCAAGATCATATCTTCTCGGGTCAAAAAACATAGCAGAAATAAGGCTCTCCGCACTCTCAACTGTCAGCGGCTCGCCTGGTCTGATTTTCTTATATAATTCCAGAAGTCCCTCTTCGTAGTTGGTTGCCACGTCCTTGCCGAAACTTGCAAGAATCTTCGGCTCCTCACCGAACAGGTCTACGATCTCCTGGTTGCTTCCGACGCCAAGTGCACGGATCAATACCGTGATCGGCACCTTTCTGGTTCTATCTACACGGACATAAAATACGTCATTGGAGTCTGTCTCATACTCTAACCACGCACCACGGTTAGGGATGACAGTACAGGAATACAGCTTTTTACCCACTTTATCGTGAGCGATTCCATAGTAGATACCCGGGGAACGCACCAGCTGGCTGACGATAACACGCTCTGCGCCGTTGATCACGAAAGTACCGGTCTCTGTCATCAAAGGAAGGTCGCCCATGAAAATCTCATGCTCATTGATCTCGTCAGTCTCCTTGTTGTGAAGTCTGACCTTGACCTTCAAAGGTGCCGCATAAGTTGCATCTCTTTCTTTGCACTCCGGAATTGTGTACTTTACATCGTCCTCACACAATGTAAAATCTACAAACTCCAGGCTCAGATGACCGCTGTAATCAGCGATTGGAGAGATATCATCGAAAACTTCCTTCAGGCCCTCGCTTAAGAACCACTGATAGGAGTCTTTCTGGACTTCTATCAGATTCGGCATTTCCAATACCTCTTTCTGTCTCGAGTAACTCATACGTATGCCCTTTCCAGCTTTCACTGGACGTATTCTGTTTTTCTCCATTGACGTTTCACCTCTCGTTTTTATTTACACTAAGCTGCCCCAAAAGTGGCAGCAACTGTCTCAATCCACCGTAACCACAAGATACGGTATAGGCACATCCGGCGGCATACAACGCGAAAAGCGCGCAATAAGCCCAATGCACCACAATAGTGCAACGTATATGATAGCACAATAGCAAGTGCCGCGTCAAGGATTTTTTAAAATATTTATTTCTTCTCCGTGAGTACGCAAAAAACGGCGAAGGAAAGCTCTAAAGCCTTCGCTCCGCCGTTCGCCACCGCTTATGAGACAAGAAAATTTGCCGCCGCGCGGGTTCTCTGTTCCATCTGTTTTTTCTGCATAAAAAATGCATATTGCTGCAGGGTCTGCTTCTTTTTCTGCTCGGATACCGCCTGTCCGTAATCCAGATCCTCGAGCCGGCTTTTTCCTGCCGTTACATTCAGCCTGGTGTTGGTACTGTAGCGGTACGCATACTCCAGTGCATTGCTCTGTGCGCCCATACCGCTGCGCCCTGCACTCACTCTGGCAAGTGCATCATCCACCTGCGCCAGATCAAAATCTTTCGTCACATCAAAATCCGCAATCCCAAGTGCCTGTAATGTGGCATCTGCAGTCGTAATCTTCATTCCGTTGCCGGTGGCATCCGTCATGATATTGTACTTCTGCGACGTGCCATCCAGAAGCGGCTTCGTGTTAAAGCTTGTCTGTTTTGCAATATCTGAAATGCCCTGCTTATACTGCTCGATCTGCGCCTGAATACTTGTCCGCTCCGCATCTGTGATCGTCGCCGTATTGGACGCCCGAACACCAAGTTCACGGATCTTCTGAAGATAATCCGTAATCCCGCTCATTGCGCCATCCGCCACATTCAGCATATCTTTTGCCGCGCCAATGTTGTTCTCCCCGGCCTTATAGCTTCTGGTCTGCGTCTCCTGCTTCTGGATGATCGCAAGCTCCGCCGCACCGTCTGCCGCCCGGTTCACTTTTTTGCCGTTTGCGAATTTCCCGTAATCTGCATAAGATGTGCTGCTTCGCTGCATCGAAGTAATACCGTTCATAAAAGCCTCCTTTCTGTTCTCAAGTTCCGCTGCTCTCCCTGCCCGCCTTTTCTATTTTCTTTATAACACACAATACCGCTACTCTTCAAGTATCTCCTGAATGTAATACCGGCTTTGTTTTGCGAGATCGACAAAAGTGTCCCCCACCTGCACAAGCGGACATGACAGCTTATATTTGTTAATCATGACCACTCTTCCCATCCTGCCATCATTCAGGATCACGTTGCGCTGGATCATCGTCTCGGCAATCCGCTTCAGAAATGTCATCAGATAGTTGGCGTCCAGACGGTTATACCCCTCATCCTCCATCTTCTTGATCGCTTCAAATGCCGAGATGCCCGCTTTATCTCCCTGACGCATCGTAAGGGCATCGTAAGTATCTGCCACCGCAAGAATTCTGGAAATCCAGTTGATGTTATCCCCCATTACCTGCAGTGGGAACCCGCTTCCATTCACGCGCTCGTGGTGCGTCAGAACCGCCTGTTTAATCCGCTGGTCTATGTTCATCTTCTTAATAAGGTTGTATCCGCTCACGACATGTTTCTCATATCGTTCCGTCTCGTATTCTTGCAGAAATTCCGTCTGTTCCTGCCCGTCCTTCCAGAGTTCAAGAAATCCAATGTCATGAAGCAGCCCCGCCGCCATGACCTCCTCCATCCCCGCCTCGGTGCATCCGCTCCACCGTGCAAGAAGCTGTCCAAAAAGCGCCACGTTAATGGTATGTGCGTACAGACCTGACTGCTGTTTTTTCATATGAAGCAGCATGTCCGCAAGATCTGTATCATCATCTGCTTTTTTCAGCAGTCCGTTCAGCGGCTCCAGCAGCATGGAAATGTTCACATCCTTACTCCGGTATACAATATCTTTCAGTTCTTCCGAAATCGACTGTTCGGCAACCGAGAACTCTGCCTGGAACTCTTTCAGATGCTGTTCCTTCGCCGGCGCACTCTGTTCCTGCTGTTCCGGGCGTTCTTTCCTGCCCGTCGGATATTCCACCATCACACTGTCCACAAAATGTCTGGTCAGCAGCGCGACGACGTCCTTCGTGACGACCGCTCCGTCCGGCACAATCACCGCCCCTGTCTTTGAAAACACATCCTCTTTTATCATCATTCCCTCCCGCAGGCGGTTGACCGACATCCTCAAACACGGCATGGTATCTTCTCCTCTTTCCCGTACTTTCATCCTCTGGAAAAGTACTATTTTCCTATAAAGCCTGTTAGTACTATCATATACCAAGTGTTTTCTTTTGGGAAGTAGGGAATTTATTTTCCCGTACCGGCGACAGCCGCTACGGGAGCCCGCTGTCCGGCAGAGCCGGCCAGCACACGGCTGTCGCCGCATAGAAGCAGAGCAAATAAGCAAATCGCGCATGCTGCGGGAAGCATTCTGTCCGGCAGAGCCGGCTAGCACGCGGCCGTCGCCGCGCATAAGCAGAGCAAATAAGCAAATCGCGTATGCTGCGGGAAGCATTCTGTCCGGCAGAGCCGGCCAGCACGCGGCTGTCGCCGCGCATAAGCAAAAACGGAGCCATGGCAGGAAATAAATTTCCACCATGGCTCCGTTTCCGCTTATATGCTTCTTGTAGCTTACGCGATTATTTTAAAGTAACCTTTGCGCCCTCAGCCTCAAGTTTAGCCTTGATGTCGTCAGCGGTTGCCTTGTCAGCAGCCTCTTTGAGAACCTTAGGAGCTCCATCAACGAGATCCTTAGCTTCCTTTAAGCCTAAGCCAGTTGCCTCACGAACAACCTTGATAACCTTAACCTTGTTCGGGCCAACCTCTGTTAACTCAACGTCGAACTCAGTCTTCTCTTCTGCTGCTGCGCCGTCACCAGCACCTGCTGCTGCAACTACAACGCCTGCTGCTGCAGATACGCCGAACTCTTCCTCGCAAGCCTTTACTAAGTCGTTTAACTCTAATACGCTTAACTCTTTGATAGCATCAATAAATTCTGCTGTTGTCATCTTTGCCATGATTATTTTCCTCCATTTAATATTGAGATTGTATCACGATGATACGTTTTCTGCCTGCAGATCCCTGCGGCTTTTTTCACTACATTCGATCCGGATTATTCTGCCGGAGTCTCTGCTGCTTCTGCTGCAGGAGCTTCCTCTGCCGGAGCAGCCTCTACTGCCGCGTCAGCTGCACCGCCCTTTTCTGCGATCTGATTAAGAACGCGGGCAAGATTGGTAATCGGAGACTGTAAGCTTCCAAGTAACTTGGAAAGAAGAACTTCTCTTGACGGAATCGAAGAGATTGCCTTCATGCCTGCCTCGTCATAGAAGTTACCCTCAACTACGCCGGCTTTTACTTCAAGAGCCGGAGCTTTCTTAGCGAAATCTGCTAATACTCTTGCCGGAGCTGTTGCGTCTGTCGTAGAAATTGCGAATGCATTCGGTCCCTCAAGAACGTCTCTTAAGCTCTCGAACTGTGTTCCCTCTACGGCACGGCTTACTAATGTGTTCTTATATACTTTATAAGTAACACCAGCTTCTCTTAATGCTTTACGTAACTGAGTATCCTCTGCAACGGTAAGTCCACGGTAATCAACGACTACAACAGACTGCGCATCTTTGATGTTTTCAGAAATTTCCTGTACGATAGGCTGTTTTAATTCTACCTTTGCCACGATTCATTTACCTCCTTTTAGATTTTCGCATAAAAGACATGAGGTATTTGATTTATTAATCAAAGAAACCCTCCTGCCTGTCGACAGAAGGGTACAAGTCAAAATTCAAGATAAATCTCGAAAATTCCCTCGGTAGGTTCTACGTTTACGCCTTGCGGCACCTACTGTCTTCGGCAATATGCATTGCAATTATATCAAACTATATTACGGATGTCAATTACTTTCCGCAAAACTTTTGCTTGGCGTTTGATAGGTCTTGTAAATTGTTTTACTGTAACTGTTTAACTATCTTACTGTGTAATCTTAACCACGTTTA
>OHYO01000305.1_pt1 | contig 23322 bp, 19 predicted proteins | sample 1580291 | NCBI WGS metagenome assembly OHYO01 (sample SAMEA3882526, study PRJEB24775) | human gut metagenome | biome: human-associated habitat; feature: intestine environment; material: feces | place: Netherlands | collected 2009/2010
GGGGACAGAGGAAAACAGATCATGTGACCCCTCTCCCCCTATAAGTTGCGGTGGAGTAGTTCCTGTTTGGGCAGCAAATAGCCAAAAACGAGAACTATTCCACCGCAAGTTCGTGTGGGAACGCGAAATGCCCTACAGTCCGTATTTCACGACGACACGGTTAATGCGACGGCACCAAGGCTTGTACAAGGCGGCCAAAAACACGCAGGTCGCAAGGCCGTGCGTGATATCGAACGGCACCGCCGTGGCAAGACGTGCCACGGCACCCGCCCAAGTAAGCGGCCGTACAAATCCAATGATGTCATACGCGTTGATCACGACGCCATAGAGCAGGCCCGACGCAAAGCCGTACGCCAGCAGCGCTGGCATGCGCACGGTGCCGTCGGCGCGGTCGAACGCACCCGCATACGCCAGCGCACCGCCAACGTATCCCACGAGCCCCCAGGCATACATCTGCCACGGCGTCCACATGCCCTGTCCAAAAAAGAAATTGCTGGTCAGCGCCGCCAGCGCGCCAACCATAAAACCGTTGCGGCGACCAAGCGTCGCCCCCGCGATAATGGCGATGGCGCTCACCGGCTTAAAGTCGGGAATGGGCCCAAACAGGATGCGCCCCGCCGCCGCCAGCGCCGCCAGCACCAGCGTGGGCATAATCTGGCGCAATCCCGGACGAGATGCCTCGTAACCCGCAAAGAACAGCGCGAGCACCAGCGCCACCACAATCAGCATGGCCAACGCCGCCTGCTCAACACCCGCCAGCAACGCCGCAGCCATCACTGCGGGAACCGCCAGCAGCAGCGGTATCTCCAGTTTTGCGAGTAGGCGCGCGGCGCGATAATCCGTCATCCCATCACGCCCTATAGAACACGTTGTCGGCAAAGAAGTCGGCCGGCGGCTCCATGCAGGCAATCTCGCCGTCAAACATCATGGCGACGTCGTCGGCTACCTGCTCGGCAAAGTCCAAATCGTGCGTAGCCATGATGACGGTGCCGCCAGCCTTCGCATGGTCACGCAGGGCGCGGGCGATGATGCGGCGGCTGAACAGGTCTAGACCCTTGGTGGGCTCATCGAGCAATAGCAGTTCGGGGCCGATTAGCAGCAGTTTTGCCAATGCAAGCAGTTGACGCTGCCCGCCCGAAAGATCGTACGGATGGCGTCCATCCAGACCCGACAACCCCAAGCTCGCCGCACGCTCCCGCGCCACGGTCTCGTCATATCCGCAGGTCGAAGCCCATTCCATCAGCTCGTCGCGAACCGTATCGGCAACCAGCAATGCTTTGGGATTCTGAGGCAGCAGCGCCGCCGAGGCCGCTCCGCGCACCATGCGGCCGCGCTGCAGCTTGGCGGTCTTCGCCAGCACCGAGAGTATCGTCGACTTACCGCATCCGTTGCCGCCCACGATCGCATGCACCGCACCGGCCGAAAACGCCACGTCGAGCCCGCGCAGCACCCAACCGCCCGCGCGATCGTAGCGAAACCAGCCTTCCGACAGGGTGGTAGCCGACCCAGCGTGCATTTTTTGGAGTATTCTGCTTCCATCCGTGCGCGAGAAGGCTTCCGAGCCGTTCTCGAGCGACGTTTGCGCCACAAATTCGGACGATTTGTCCAATTCCGAACTTTTTTTCGCGCTCGATACGTCCCCGGGCGGCTCCAGAGAGCCCAAATTGTCCTCACGCCTGCTGAATACTCCGTTTTTTGCACATCGGATGGCACCCCACCCCAACGTGTCATCGGAAAACAGCGATTCTCGGCATACCAAAGAAGCCATATCCGCCGCCTCGTGCACGCGGCCATCCTCAATCCGGTACGCACACGTCGCGTATTCGAGCATTGGGCGCGGCTGATGCGTCGCCACAACAACCGTGCAGCCCAGCTCGCGATTTACACGAAACAGCGCGTGCAGGAAATTCTTCTCGGCAACGGGATCGAGCTGAGACGTGGGCTCGTCGAGCAGCAGCACGCGCGGGCGCAGCGCCAGGACGGCGGCAAGCGACAGCAGCTGCTTGCGGCCACCCGAAAGCGTATCGGTATCACGATGAAGCCAGTCCTCCAGACCAAAGAAATAGCTGGTCTCGGCAACACGGCGGCGCATCTCGTCGCGCGACACACCCAGATTCTCTAGGCCAAACGCCATCTCGTGCCACACGGTTTCGCACACGATCTGGTTCTCGGGATCCTGGAACACATAGCCCACGCGCTCCGCCGATGCCCGCACGTCCATGTCGGCAACGTTCTCGCCCAGCACGCTCAGTTCGCCAGTGCGCTCGCCCGCCGGAGCGATCTCGGGCTTGAGCAGCGACAGCAGCGTCGACTTACCCGATCCGGTACCGCCAACAAGCAGCGCAAATGCACCTTGGGGAACAGACCAGTCGAGTCCCTCGAGCACCGCAGCATCCGCATCGGGGTAGGCAAAGCTCAGGCTCCGCACCTCAATCGCCGGCATATCCGGGCCGTATGCCGCGCCCGACACCGGTCCCCTATCCAACCGAGCCATCAGCCGAACCTCTTCTCATCGATCGCATGCAACACGCAGGGCAGCATCATCCAGGCAGCGTACACGACATAGCCCAGCCACGGCGCCGGCACCGATAGTTGCGGGTAAAACGAATACTGCGTTGTCGCGGTCCATGCCACCGCCACCGCAGCGGCACCAAACACCGCAAGCCCAACCAGCGCGGCAACATCGCCGCGCCCCAGCCGATACCGCGCGTACGTCGTGCGACGTGTCGCGGCGCCCCATCCACGGGAGCGCATGGCGTCCGCGCGCTCCAGCGAATCTTCCATGCCCCAGCCCATCAACACACTCGATGCCCGCAAACGCGAACGCACGGGGTCGGTCGGCGCGCGGCCCGGTACATCGATCGCATCCTGCACCGCCAGCACCGTACGACCGCGGCGTAAAAACTGCGGGATAAGCCGCATGCACATCGAGATCATGAGCGCGAGCACCGGCGCGGCGTTGCCCAAAAGCGCAAGTACCTTGTCGTATTCGAGCATCGACGCCGCGGCCTCAAACCACAGCACGCTCGCCACAAACAGCCCGCCCATGCACAGGCCGTATACCATGCTTTCCAGATACACCGCGCGCATGCCAATACGGAACAGCTCCGTCGAGCCCGAGGCGCTAAACAGCGGATTGACCAGCGCGATAATCAAAATCACCGGCAGCTGCCAGCGGAGTGCGCCCAGCGTGCGGGCAGCCCCGCGCGTCGCAAATCCATACGCCAGCCCGCCCGCAAGTGACAGCGCAATCAGCACCGGCTGCATCGAGAACATGGTGAGCCCCAGCGTCAGCACCATGTAGAGGGCCGGCACAGCCGGATGCGACATCGAGAATGCCGCGACGGGCTCGCCGCCAAACTCCTCTTGTATGTTGTCCACGGGCACCCCCGTCCCCTCGCTCAAACGACAGCTCCGCAGCACCGCCAACGCCGCACGCAAGCAGCGCAAACGCCACGCCGGCGGCACCGACATCGGCCGCCATGAGCCAATCGCTACGCGCTCAACATATGCCTGCGGTATCATATTGCGCCGTGTATCGTTTCCAAACACACGTCTCTATAACGTAACAGGAGATCACATGGACGCAACCGCAATTATCCTCGCCGCCGGCGAGGGCACCCGCATGAAGTCGAACCACTGCAAGGTTTCGCACAAGATCCTGGGCAAGCCCATGGTCCAGTGGATCGTCGACGCCACCATCAAGGCCGGCTGCAGCCGCGTCGTGGTCGTCATCGGCAGCCACGCCGACGAGATGCGCGCCCTCATCGATGGCGCCTACGCCAACAGCGCCACCAAAGTCGAGTGCGTCGAGCAGACCGAGCGCCTGGGCACCGGCCATGCCGTCAAGGTCGCGCTCGAGGCCTGCGGCATCACGCAAGGCCCCGTCGTCGTGCTCAACGGCGACCTGCCGCTCATCACCGCCGACACCGTCGCCAAGTTCGCGCAGACCGTCGCCACCGGCGAGCTCGCCTGCACCGTCATGACCATGACCCCGCCCGATCCTTTTGGCTACGGCCGCATCAAGCTGGGCGCCGATGGTCAGATCGAGCGCATCATCGAGCAGAAGGACTGCACGCCCGAGCAGGCCGCCACGCTGCTGGAGTGCAACGCCGGCTGCTACGCCTTCGACGGCGCGCAGCTTGCCGCCCACATTAACGAGATCGGCAACGACAACGCGCAGTCCGAGTACTACCTGCCCGACATGCTCGAAATCCTCAAGGGTCACGGCCAGGCAGTCTCCATCTTCCACTGCGACGACTACCGCGACGGCCTGGGCGTCAACAGCCGCATCCAGCTCGCGCAGCTCACCGCCATCGCGCGCGACCGCATCAACGAGCACTGGATGGCAGAAGGCGTCACGTTCATCGACCCCACGCAGGCCTGGATCGGTCCCGACGCCACCATCGGCCGCGACACCGTCGTGTGGCCGCAGACGCATCTGATCGGTCACGTCACCGTGGGCGAGGAGTGCCAGCTTGGCCCCAACAGCCGCCTCACCGACACCACCGTCGGCAGCGGCTGCATCATCGATGAGACCATCGCCATCGAGGCCGTCATCGAGAACGGCGTCGACTGCGGCCCGCGCGCCTACCTGCGCCCGGGCACCCACATGCTCGACGGCTCCAAGGCCGGCACGCACGTGGAAATCAAGAAGTCCACGATCGGCGAGGGTTCCAAGGTGCCGCACCTGTCCTACATCGGCGACACCACCATGGGCTCCGGCGTCAACGTGGGCGCAGGCTCCATCACCTGCAACTACGATGGCGTGCACAAGCACAAGACCGTCATCGGCAAGGACGCCTTCATCGGCTCCGACACCATGATGGTCGCGCCCGCTCAAATCGGCGACGGCGCGCTCGTGGCCGCCGGCTCCGTCATCACCGAGCCGGTCCCGGCCGACGCACTTGGCCTGGGCCGCGCCCGTCAGGTAAACATTGAGGGCTGGGCCGCCGATTATCGCCGCCGTCTGCACGAGGACGACGAGGTATAACGTTTTACCAAGCATCTAAGGAGCTGTTCCCATGGGGACGGCTCCTTTTTCTATGCTGACCTGCGTGGCCGGATGAGTGGTCGGTTCGTGTCCGTTGACGGTAAAGACGTTATCAAGACTCGATAAACCCCGCCGCGCGGTTACAATGCAACAAGGCATCTATATGGCATTCGATATAAAGGAGAAGGGTAATGCCGATTAATGATCCCGAGAAGTCGGAGAATATGCGCAAGTCCATCCGCGTGTATTCCGGTTCCTCCAACCGTCCCCTCGCTCAGAAGATCGCTGAGTACCTTGGGGTCGAGCTTTCGGGCCTTACGCTAAAGCAGTTCGCCAACGGTGAGATTTACGCCCGCTACGACGAGACCGTCCGCGGCGCCGACGTCTTCCTGATTCAGTCCGTGGCCGGCGGCAACGTCAACGACATGCTCATGGAGCTGCTCATCGCCACCGACGCTGCCAAGCGCGCATCCGCCCGCTCCATCACCGCCGTTATCACCCACTACGGCTATGCCCGCCAGGACCGCAAGGCCGGCCCGCGCGAGCCCATCACCGCCCGCCTCGTCGCCAACCTGCTCGAGCGCGCCGGCGTCAACCGCATCATCACCCTCGACCTGCACCAGGGCCAGATCCAGGGCTTCTTCGATATCCCGGTTAACCACCTGTCCGCACTGCCGCTGTTTGGCCAGTACTACAACGACATGCACTTCGACACCGACAACCTGGTTGTCGTCTCCCCCGATGTGGGCCGCGCCAAGGCCGCCAAGAAGCTGTCCGACATGCTCGGCTGCGACCTGGCCATCGCCCACAAGGGCCGTCCGCGCCACAACGCCGCCGAGGTCATGGGCATCATCGGTGACATCAAGGGCAAAACCTGCATCATCAACGACGACATGATCGACACCGCTGGCACCCTGTGCGCCAACGTCAAGGAGCTCAAGGCTATGGGCGCTGGCGACATCTACGTCTGCGCCACCCACGGTATCTTCTCCGGTCCGGCCATCGAGCGTCTGAACGACGCCCCGATCGTCGAGTGCGTCGTCACCGACGCCATTCCCGTCGAGGTCGGCGGCAAGATCAAGACCATCTCGGTCGCCGAGGAGTTCGCTCAGGCCATCTCCGCCGTTTACCACGAGGAGCCCGTCTCCACGCTCGTCGGCGGCGACTTCGCGCTGTAGTCCAACGCGCATCGCATCATCTTTGATGCTTTTAAAGGGTCGGAAGCTCGCTTCCGGCCCTTTTTCTATCCCTCGCCAACCTTCCCTGGACAATTGGTTCAGATACGTATTTTTTAAAGCCCCAAAGGGCCGTTCGGAGCCTTCTGAGCTCCCCGGCGGATGCCATGCCGCCCAAAGCTCATCGTTTTCGAGTACAACCGCCGCATATTTACCCTCAAATCACCCTCGAAGGCCCTTAGAAACGCCTCGAATGCCCGTCGCCTTATACGTATCTGAACTAACTGTCCAGTAGCTATCGTCAACCTTCGCGGCAGAGCTCAATTTCCTGCAATCCCCTCAACCGATTCCATCGATTTCATAACACCCAGCCGTTCATGGCGCACAGCGCCCCGCTGAGCGAAAAGAACGGTATGGCGGTCGCATTCTGCCTCCAACTTAGTACGTTATAGCTATGACGACCGTGATTTCACATTTCTCCGCCCTCCGCGCAATTCGTCGCGCACGACGGGCGTACTCTGCCCTACCCTGGGACTCCGTTGATAGTGAACAGCAAGCACAGGCCTTGGCTAGCTGCATTCCCAATAATGACGCGATAGACTTTGGCGCACTTTCGATACTCGACGCCTGGAATGAAGATGATTCCGAACTACTCGATCTTCTCGTTTCAAACGAAGACAACAGACGCCCCGACAAGCGACTTCTTCAGCATATTCTCTCCGCTCCGCTTCCTGAAGGTGCAATTATGCACGTCGAGGCCGACATCTACGCAACGTCTCCTGCCATGACAGCCATGCTTTGTTCTAAAAATGAATCGGTCGCCAAAACCTTGATGCTCCTTATGGAGCTGCTCGGAACCTACTCCCTTCCGCCCGAGGCAACCTACCCCATCGCCTATGACGACATCTGGCCCAAGGGCGATAGCTGCGCAGCGACGGGCGATCTTGATTGCCTGGGCGGCCAGTCGGCAGCCAAACAGCAGAACGAAACCCGCTACGAACAGGCGCACTACAAATGCGAGCCCGCCACGACCATCGAAGATCTCGAGGCGGTCGCGCGCTTCGCCAAAAGTAGCTCATACACCTCGTTTCGCACGGCAGTCAAGCTTGCCCGACCCGGATCTGCATCCCCAGCCGAATCCCTAATGTTAGCCGTTCTCGGAGCGCCCATGCGCTTTGGCGGATTCGGATGTTGCAGCCTGCCCATGGGAGGCCTGCTACTCAACTATCGAATCGACTTCGACACTCTTGCGGTTAACATGTCCTCCGGCATCCCTTACGCCATCTGCGACCTATATTGCCCGGCCGCCGGAGTCGACAACGAATACAACGGAATTGGGCATGAGCTTCAAAACGCTCGCATCCACGATGGCAATCGAAATAATGGCCTCAAGGCAATGGGCATCCACGTCCTGGTTATCAATCGCGACCAAATGAAAGACCTTGTTGCACTCGAAGCCTTCGCCCAAACGATGCATCGACTCGCAGGAGTCCGATTCCGATATCGCATCAAGGGCTATCGCAAGCGTCAGGCCGCTTGGCTCAACGCTCTGCGGGCCGGAATCGGCCTTGCGCCGGTCTAAACGGCGAATCACCCGTGCGCCGTCGAACAGGGCTGGACAGTTAGTTCAAATACGTATAACTAGACATATTGAATTAGGCTGTTTTGCAGCTATCTCTATACCATTCGCCCTATTTGAAAGCGGGGTAGACTTCAAAACAGCGTCATATGGACTAACTAAAGTTCCAAAACAACGTATCGGCATTGAATTGAGCAATTCGAGTCCTCAGAACTTATACGTATCTGAACTAACTGTCCACCTCGGATTTTGACGGCCGTCCAAACGCCCCCAAACAACCTCAATTGCCCTCCATTTGACAGCGGCAACAGGGTCGCTCACCATAGCAGGCGACAAATCAACGAAAGGATGAACATGGCAGCTGCACAGCCGCTTAAGATTCGCATGGTTGCCGGACTTGGCAACCCTGGCGAGGAATATGCCGAGACCCGTCACAACGCTGGTTTCAAAGCAATCGACGAGCTGGCCCGTCAGGCCGGCGTCACGTACTGGAAAAACCAGGCAGGCGCCGAGGTCGCGCTCATCAACATCAACGATCCCGAGGAAGAGGGCGGCAAGCGCCAGATTGTACTGGTCAAGCCGCAGTCGTACATGAACACCTCGGGCGGGCCCATCTCCAAGCTCTGCCGCGAGTACAAGATCAAGGCCGAGGAGCTGCTCGTCATCCACGACGAGCTCGATATTCCCGCCGGCGACGTGCGTGTTAAGGTGGGCGGAGGCCATGCCGGTCACAACGGCCTGCGCTCCATCATCGACAAGATGGGCAGCCGCGACTTCAGCCGCATCCGCACCGGCATCGGCAACCCTCCCGGCAAGATGGCCGTCGCCGACTACGTGCTTAAGCAGCTGCGCGCCCGCGAGGCCGAGGATTTCCAGGACACCTGCGCCCGCGCGGCCGACGCCGCCGGCCTGGCGATTGTGCACGGCGTAGTCTATGCTCGCGACCATGTCAACGGCGCCGCCTCCGCCAACGGCAAGCACTAAAACCTTTTAGGGACAGGTTTATTTTGGCAGGTTTTACCTGCGGAAACGCCCCAGTTGCGGCATCGCAATCAACCGCGCGCCGACATACATGCACAGCACCCCAAAGGGGGCCGGCCTCATCACAACCCGAGGCCGGCCCCCTTTGCCGTTTTGCCTGATAAAACCTGCCAAAATAAACCTCTCCCCCTTTGGCAGGTCGAAGTGGATAAACCCTGCTCCCAACCGCCGAAGACACACGTAAGTGACATGTCCATGAGGGTATAATTTGCACCGTATGTCTGCACAACGCCTGTGCGCGTACGGTTTTATTCGGGCTACCGTCCATTTCCGTGGAGGCACGGTTCGGCGGCCCTAACAAGAGAGGGGTTCTATGTATAAGATCCTGGAGAAGACGCAGTTCTCGGAGAAGGTGTTCAAGTTCCGCATCGAAGCGCCTGCAATCGCCAAGCATGCGCACGCTGGACAGTTCCTCATGGTTCGCGCCAACGAGACGGGCGAGCGTGTCCCGTTTACCCTGGCCGGCTGGAACGGTGACGAGGGCTGGGTCGAGTTCATCTTCATGGTGATCGGCAAGACCACCGAGATGCTTTCCACCTACGAGGCCGGCGAGTCGCTGCGCGACGTCGTGGGCCCGCTGGGCGTTCCCACCGAGATGGCTGAGGGCCCCTGCGCCGTCATTGGTGGCGGCGTCGGCCTGGCAATTGCCTTCCCGGTCGCCAAGCACCTGGTCGAGACCGGTCACGAGGTGCATGCCATCATGGGCGCCCGCACCAAGGACCTCCTGCTCATGGAGGACCAGTTCCGCGAACTCCTCGACGAGGACCACATCCACATCACTACCGATGACGGTTCCTACGGCGAGCAGGGCGTTGTCACCGCTCCGCTGGAGCGCCTGCTGCAGGACAAGGCCGTGAGCCAGGTCTTCTGCGTCGGCCCCGTTCCGATGATGAAGTTCTCGACCCTCACCGCCCAGAAGTACGACACCCCCATCACCGCGTCGCTCAACCCCATCATGGTTGACGGCACCGGCATGTGCGGCTGCTGCCGTGTCGAGGTGGGCGGCGTGACCAAGTTCGCTTGCGTCGACGGCCCCGACTTCGATGCCACCCTGGTCGACTGGGATGACCTTCGTGCCCGCCAGGCCGCTTACCGTTCCGAAGAGGGCGAGTCCCTCAAGGCCTATGAGGAAAAGAGCTGCGCATGCCACTAGTTAACGGTCGTTTCGTTGCCGATATGAAGTCGCCCCGCACCCCCGATAACGAGGAGCCGGCTGCCGAGCGCGCCTGCGACTTCCGCCCCGTCGACAAGGGCTTCACCGAGGAGATGGCGCTGGCCGAGGCCGAGCGCTGCCTCAACTGCAAGAAGCCGTTCTGTGTTGAGGGCTGCCCCGTCAACATCAACATCCCCCGCTTTATCGAGCAGATCCGCGCGAAGGACTTCGGCGGCGCTCTCGATACCATCCGCGAGGACTCCATGCTTCCCGCCATCTGCGGCCGCGTCTGCCCGCAGGAGAACCAGTGCGAGGGCAAGTGCATCCGTGGTAAGAAGTCCGAGCCCGTGGCCATCGGCCAGCTCGAGCGCTTCCTGGGTGACCGCCCCGAGCTCGCCTCCACGCCCAAGATGGCCCCCAAGAACGGCAAGAAGGTCGCCGTCGTCGGCTCTGGCCCGTCCGGCATCACCTGCGCTGGCGAGCTCGCCCGCAACGGCTTTGACGTTACCGTCTTTGAGGCTTTCTTCACCGGCGGCGGCGTGCTGGTCTACGGCATCCCCGAGTTCCGTCTGCCCAAGGCGGTCGTCAAGCGCGAGATTGACGGCCTGGAGGACATGGGCGTCAAGTTTGAGTACAACTCCGTCGTGGGCAACATGGCCACGGCCGAGGAGCTGTTCGAGCAGGGCTTCGACGCCATCTACGTGGCGACCGGCGCTGGCCTGCCCAAGTTCCTCAACGTCCCCGGCGAGAACCTGCCCAACGTCTTCTTCGCAAACGAGTACCTCACCCGCGTGAACCTGATGAAGGCCAACAAGTTCCCCGAGTACGACACCCCCACCAAGCACGGCAAGAACGTCGTCGTCTTTGGTGGCGGCAACGTGGCTATGGACGCCGTCCGTACCGCCAAGCGCCTGGGCGCCGAGCACGCCATCATCGCCTACCGTCGTACCGAGGACGAGATGCCCTGCCGTCGCGCCGAGCTGCACCATGCTAAGGCCGAGGGCGTCGAGGTCCTGCCGCTCGTCTCCCCGCTCGAGTTTGTCGCTGGCGAGGACGGCTCCGTGTGCGCCGTCAAGGTCCAGAAGATGGAGCTCGGCGAGCCCGACGAGTCCGGCCGTCGTCGTCCGGTGCCCATCGAGGGCGCCATCGAGGAGATCCCCTGCGACGTCGCGATCTCGGCTATCGGCACCAACGCCAACCCCTTCGCAAAGAAGATCGGCGGCAAGATGGAGCTCAACAAGTGGGGCTACATCGTTGCCGACGAGGAGACCGGCCAGACCACCGATCCCCGCATCTGGGCCGGCGGCGACATCGTCACCGGTGCCGCTACGGTCATTCTGGCGATGGGCGCCGGCAAGAAGGCCGCCGCTTCCATCACCAAGAGCCTGCTGGGCGAGTAATCACCCTCAGCGCTAGCCATTAAACGGCAAAGTCCCTGTCGAGCACACGCTCGGCGGGGACTTTTTCTATGCCGGCCGCCCAAACCACCACAAAGAGGACAGGCACCTTTGTGGTGGTTTGAGCTTGGCTGGTCGGTTTGTCTCGATCTGTAACACCTGGAGCCCGTTGAGCCTCATAGGTGTTACAGATCGAGATATTGCGCCAGCCGCCTCCGCTTTGTCTCAATCTGTAACAGTTGGAGACCAAATTCCCCGCTTGGTGTTACAGATCGAGACGCTAGGTTGGCGGCCGAGCAGTTCATCTCAATCTGTAACATCTAGAGCCGTTTTGGACAGTTTGATGTTACAGATTGAGATTTTGCTAAAGACGAGGATGGGCGCCGCCGCAAAAACCTAGCGCTTGCGACGCTTGGCCGCGGCGATGCCGGCAGCGGCGACGGTCGCACCGGCGATGCCTAGAGCGGCGACCGTCATCGCGGTGGTATCCCCCGTGGTAGCCAGGACAGCATCGCCCTTCTTGGCCTGCGTGGTTTTCTCAACCGTCTTGGCCGTGGTGGTTGTCGTGACCGGTTTAGCCGCGGGTTTGGTCTCGGGCTTCACCTCGGGCTTGGTATCGGGCTTGACGTCAGGCTGCGGCGCGGGCTTTTCGGGGTCGACCGGAGCCGGCGTGGCCTCGGGCGTAAACGTCAGATCGGTGTTGAGCCACAGAGTGAAGATACAGCCACTCTCGGGATCAACTACACTCGCTTCGCCCATCTGGTAGCCGCACTCCTGGCCGTTGATCACCAGCTTGGTGTTGGGCGTAAAGTAGAATCCGCGCGCGGGCTTGAGGTAGATACCGTAACGATAGGTCACGCCAGGCTTAAAGGCGTCGATATGGTTCGTGATGTTCTGATCCCAGAACTTCTGAGAGTTCACTTCGCTGCCATCGCTGCCCGTCCAGAACTCACACTGAGGAAGGGAGTTGGAGCCCGTCGGAACATTCGCCGTAAAGACCGGCTTATCGCCCGCCTTAAAGGTGGTCGTGGCACCGTTGATCTCGATAACGTCGATGGCACGCCATTCGTCAATCGGCTGCTCGCACAGCATATTGTCAGCATTGGGCGCGAAGACGCCGTTGACGGTCTTGATGTGGTGCGTCCAATGACCGTTGACGTACATCATGCAGTCATTGCCCACGGCATTGTCGCCCTTGAGCCTCAGCTCAACGGAGTACATGTAGAACTTGCCCTCTTCGAAGTGGTCAATCTTCTTCATGCCCGGCGTGTACTTTGCGGGATCGGAATACCAGAAGGCAACGGGTACCGACTCCCCGGATTCCATATCGAGCTCCATTTCTTCCCAGCACTCGTAGGCGATCTCGTACTTGTCGGCGTCAGCAGCGGGAATCGTCGCGGTCGCGCGGGGCGCCTCGCCGGGCGCGTAGTCGGTCTTCACGTCGTTGACGTCCAGGTTATGGAGGACTTCGTTTTCCGATGCAACAAGCGTAATTTCGCTATTGATGGCGTAGCGGAGGTAATAGTCGTCCCTGGTTTCGTTGAGGGTAATCGAGCTGCCCGGCTGATAGGCGTTGAAGATATCATCGGGATCCCCAACAATGATGGCACCGCCCTCATAGTCAGTTCCGGTATACGTCAGTGCCGCGCCAATATAAAGAACCTCATTGCGCGTGAGTCGATACGAGCCGCCTGCCGCGCCACCCGTAAAGGTCAGCGTCAGCCTCATGTGATCGCCAACAGGCTCAAAGTGAGCCGTCACATCGGACATAGATGTGTCCTGGACTTCAGCCAGGGTGCCCGAAACAGCATCGGCCCGGTAGTACTTGGTTTCGACAAGTTCGCAGAGCGGCTCATCCGGCATGCCACCCTCAACATCGGGAAAATCATAGGTGTACGACTGACCCTTTTCGAGCGTGATGTTGTCCGGAAGCACGCAGTCCGTGTAGTGGGAAACCACGGTCGTATTGACCCTAACGCCGCTCCCGCCTGTCACATCGGTCACGCCACAGGGCATGATGGCGTCGCTTGTCGGCGTGGCGGAGGTGTCGCTGGGAGTGTTTTGCTCAGCGGGTGTTGCATCGCTAGATTCATCGGTGGTATCAGCCGGAGTCGTCTGCTGAGGTTCAGCGACGGTTTGTGCCGTCGGAGCATCATCAGTTGCAGGCGCGGTCGCCGGAGCCGCATCCTCCGCAACCGCCGGTGTCACCGGAGCCGCGGCAACCTCACCAGTCGCAGCGGCGGGATCCGCACACTCGGTCGCAAGCGCCAAACTCGGCAGTAGCAGCTGACCAACCATAAGCGCACACGCACCGACGCTCGCAATCCTCACACCCACGCAGCGCCAAGTACCATGAACCAGCGAGCAAGTGCGTTCGCGCTGGGCCTCCTTATCAAAGTGGCTTCCGTACATAACGGCCTCCTTGGTCGTAGGGACATACCACCATAAAGGCGCCTGTCCCCTTTGTGGTGGTCCTGTACAACCAAGATGCGCCAAATGACTCTATACGCCTAGGTTCGTAGATGCGAACCTAGGCCTCTACCTGCGGAAATACAAAGAGCCGCCGCAAGGGCATTTATGCCCGCGCGACGGCTGAAAATGGCTATGAAAGCTTGCACTAGCGGTTGCGGCGCTTGGACGCAACGAAGCCGGCGCCGATGACGGACGCACCGGCAATTCCGAGGACCGCTGCCGCCGTTGCGGCGCTATCGCCCGTGGCGGCCAGAGTGCCCACGGACTTCTGAGCCGCAACTGCCTTCGCGGCCGGCTTGGAGGCAGCAGCCGTGGAACTCACCTGAGTCGGCGTCACGGACGGCGTGCCCGTCTCACTTCCACCGCCTGGCTGCGGCGCAGGAGCCGGGGTGGGCTCAGGCTGCGGCGTGGGTTCGGGCTCGGCCGCATCCCCGTAGCTGATCACCACGTTGCGGGCGACCTCGTTGGAGGTCTTAATATCCTGGATAGTGGACGACCCGGCGGTGCCGATAACGAGTCCGTTTCCGGCGGTGTCGTAGTCAAGTCCGTTTCCGGCAGTTTCTCGCACGGTGCCGCCGGCGGGAGTCGTAATCACCGACCCGTACATGATATCGAGTGCGGGATTCATAGACGGTCCCCCGCCCGTGGTCTTTCGGTTGACAACATAGATCCCCGCTGTCAGGCCCGACGCCTCAACATTCGATTTGAAAATCCTAATCTGAGGCCTTTCCAGATCGTCATATCCTGCGGCGATGATTCCGTAGTCCTCTCGACGAGGCCCAGGGTTGGGTTCGCTCACATTTCCGCCAGTACGCACTGTGAGGTTCGATTTTTGGACAAGCATCCACGTCGAACCGCCCTCCGCCTGCGCGTCAATGCCCCTCGAAGACAGCACCGCATCGCCGGCAAGTATCTCGACATCAGCTCCGTTGACGATCTGCAAGAGCGTGTTCTTGTTGATGCCAAGCGTATGGATGCCTGCAGAATAATACGGGCCGTCCGCCGTCTTAATTGCAACCTTGGCGCCATCGATCGTGACGTCGCCCCCGTGCACGGAGACATAATCCGGTTCTTCCTGACCGCTTTCCCGAGCAACGCGACCGCCCGGCTTCCCATCGGCAAAGATGCCATAGACGCTTTGCGGCGGCCGGTGTAGCCCATCCGCCTTCTTTGCCTCTATTTTAACGTCGGCGCCCTTGTCGATTTTCACGTTGCCCGATTTCGCGCGAATACCGTTTGAGCAATAAAAGCTACCCGTAGATATCACGTTAACACTGGATCCACTTATAGTGATGTCTCCATTCGTGACACCATCGCCCGACGCAGTAAGCACATTATCCTGAGCCGTCGCGTTGAGGGTCCCCTCCCCCGTGATGGCGAGATTGCCGTCCTTGACCTCGATGGCGCTCTGCCTGGCATCGGCCGTTACGGTGTTGATGCCCGTCACGCCGATGGTGAGGTTGCCCTTGGCGCCGATGGAGCCGCCGTCGTAGCCGTTGAGCTTCATGTCGTCGGCGCCGTCCCAGGACCAGGTTCCCGCCTCGTCGCCGGCGGCAGTGCCCGCGTCGTACTGTGTGCCGCCCACGTTGACCCAGTCGGCGGCGAGCGCCACGCTCGGCAGCAGCAGCTGGCCGGCCATGAGCGCGCAGGCCCCCGCGCAGGCGAGTTTTGCCCCCACGCGACGCCACGTTCCGTGAGAGAGCGAGCACGCGCGGCCGTGGTCGATTGGGTTGTCATGGATTTGCTTTCGCATATGAGCCTCCTTGTCGTAAGGGGTGCCTCCGCTGTTTTATGTTGCGGAAGCTTGCGCTAGCGGTCGCGGCGCTTGGACGCGACGAAGCCGGCACCGACGACGGACGCACCGACAATGCCGAGGGCTGCTGCCGTCGTCGCGGCGCTATCGCCCGTGGCGGCAAGAGCGCCCGCGGACTTCTGGACCGCGGCGACCTGCGCGGCCGGCTTGGGGGCAGCGGCCGTGGAGCTCGCCTGGGTCGACGTCACGGACGGCACGTCGGTCCCACTGCCGCCGCCCGGCTGTGGCGTGGGAGCCGGGGTGGGTTCAGGCTGCGGGGTGGGCTCGGGTTCGGCCGCATCTCCAGAGCTGATTACCACGTTACGGGCGACCTCGTCGGAAGTTCTAATGTCCTGGATGACAGACGACCCGGGAACGCCGATGACACGCCCACTTCCAACGGCGTCGCGCACGGTACCTCCGTCGGGAATCGCAATCTTTAACCCTCCCTCAAGTTTGATATAGGGGGCCCTGAAGGACCCCATATTGACGGCATAGACTGCCGCCGTCGAGCCCGACGCCACAACATTTGATTGAAAGAAGCTAATTCGAGGGGTAGCCGACGGGGAGCCAGACTGTGAAAAAATTCCATAGACATCTTTGCGATTTGCCCCTACAAGCTCATCAGTCCCGGCATCACCTTGAGCCGTGAGGTTCGAGCGACTGACGCGTATCCATGACGCCCCGTCTTGCACGCGTATCCAAACACCAGCCGAGTTTTTTCCTGCGCTCCCTGTCGCGAGCGAAACATCCGCCCCGTTGGCAATCTTCAAATATGTTTCCGTCTTAATACCAAACGAATACAGAGCGACCGACATGCCCCCTGCATTACCCGCCGTCGCATTTAATTTAGCGTTGTCCACCATGATACAGCCACCATGTTTGGCGCTGTAGTCTGCCTCTTCGGCCTGTACACCCTCGATGGCAGAATGCCTGGGAGGAACATTTTCGGCAAGGACTGCAAAGACATCGGCGTTCGACTTTGCCTCGACATGGACGTCGGCACCATTCTTTATGGCTATGTCGCCCGCTGCCGCATGGATACCAATGGATTCATATGCTCCGCCCGTGGCTGTCACGTTAACGTCAGCGCCATCAATGGTCACATCGCCACCGGCATTGCCGTCTCCCGACGCTGTAATTACATCGTTCTGGGCCGTCGCATTCAGGGTGCCGTCGCCGGTAATGGCAAGGTTACCGTTCTTAACAGCAATGGCGCTCTGCCCGGCGTCGGCCGTTACGGTGTTGATGCCCGTCACGCCGATGGTGAGGTTGCCCTTGGCGCCGATGGAGCCGCCGTCGTAGCCGTTGAGCTTCATGTCGTCGGCGCCGTCCCAGGACCAGGTTCCCGCCTCGTCGCCGGCGGCAGTGCCCGCGTCGTACTGTGTGCCGCCCACGTTGACCCAGTCGGCGGCGAGCGCCACGCTCGGCAGCAGCAGCTGGCCGGCCATGAGCGCGCAGGCCCCCGCGCAGGCGAGTTTTGCCCCCACGCGACGCCACGTTCCGTGAGAGAGCGAGCACGCGCGGCCGTGGTCGATTGGGTTGTCATGGATTTGCTTTCGCATATGAGCCTCCTTGTCGTAAGGGGTGCTTCTGTAACACCATGTTACGGGAAGATATCCGGATCCCGGGGCACAAATTCTCATGTGGCGCACCTGCCAGCGCAAAAGGCAACGAGCATGCAATTGGCAAGCGCACCCCGCCCCCCGAAAGGCCTGCCCCCTACCGTCATGGTCTACAATCAAGGACACAATCATTCGTCCACCCAAAGGACCGTTCTTGAACCTGAGCAAGCCTAAAATCAACGCGCTTCTGGCACTCGTGCTCTTCACCTTCGCCTTCCTTGCCGCCGAGTTTCGCTTCGACGTCAACGTCGGACTGCTCGCCGGTGCCGAGCGCGTTGTGCTCGCACAGGGCTTTATCCTTGGCGCCAGCGTGGTCGGCTTTATCGGATACGCTCCGCTGCTTGAGCACGCGCAGCACAAAGGCCGGCCTCAGACAGTTGTCAGCGCCGCCGTCCCCATCGCCATCTTGGGGTTGACCCAGATTCAGTCCCCCACGAGCCCGCTTGCGCTCGAGATTCTGGGATGCCTCGCATTCCTCGGGCTCGGCCTGCTGGGCGCCGCCACTCACCACGCCTTTTCGCTGGCATTCCAGGATGACCCCAAGCTTGCCACCGGTGCGGGTGCAGCCTATGCCGCGGGCATCCTGATGCAATTCGCCATCAACCTGCTCAATTGCGGCGGTATCGCAGAGCTCATCGTCCTTGGCACAGCGACTATCGCCATCTCCGCCCTCAGCGTCGTTCCCCAAAAGGCTGCTGAGAGCTCCAGCCCCGCCATCAATCCCTTTGCCGAGCCCTCGCACGCCCTCGCCAAGCAGGCGTGCTGGAGTATCGTGCTCGTCATGATTCTCGCCTGCCTGTTCTCGACGCTCGATAACGTCGTCACGTTCTCCAACGCCCACGGCACCATCGCCGTACAGACCTGGCCGCGCCTCTTTTTGGCGGCGAGCGGCCTGGCCGCCGGCATCGTCTTTGATCTCGCCGAGCGTCGCTACATGGGACTTGTCATGCTCGGCATCGCCGTGCTCTCGACCATTTCCATCCTGGCCGTGGAGGCCGGCGCTGATCCCAACCTGGGCCTTGTCGTCTTTTACCTGAGCTCGGGCTTTTTTGTCACGTTCTTTACTGCCACCTTTACACAGCTGGCACCGCGCATGCATACGCCCGCACTGTGGGCTGGCATGGGCCGCGCAGCCAACAACGTGTGCGCGTTCACTACGTCGGGCATCTCGCTGGCACTTGTAACCTCGGGCAATGTCGCCATCATCATGATCGGCGCGCTCATGCTGCTTGTGGCGGCAAGTGTGGCGTTTGTAGCTGCGGGCCTGTTCCGCCTGCCCCAAACCGAGCAGGAGCGCGAACACCAGCAACGAGCCGAGAAAGTGCTCGCTGCGCCGAGCATCGAAGAGCGGCGCCAGGCCTTCATCGCCAACCACGCTCTCACCCCGCGTGAAGTCGACGTGCTCATAGCCGTGACACAGGACGAACGCCCGCTTAAGCAAATCGCCGAGGAACTCGGCATCTCGATGCGCATGGTACAGCGCCACCTGAGCTCTATCTACCAAAAGACCGACACGCAGACGCGCGCCGGTCTCACCAAGGCCTTCCCCTCCGCCTAAAACAAAAACCACCACAAAGGTACCTGTCCCCTTTGCGGTGGTTTTGGTCGGTTAGCCTTCGAGCTGGGCGACTTTGTAGCGGTAGGCGGCGGCGATAACGTCTTTGCAGCCCTCGCGGCCCAGCTTGGCGCGGTTGACGACGATGTCCTTGCCGCTCGTCATCTTCCACTTACCGGCACTGTAGCGCTTATAGAACGCCTCACGCGCCTTCTGCTGCTGTTTGACCAGCTTGGCGCCCTTCTTTTTGTTAAGGCCACGCTTCTTGCGCACGATCTCGACGCGGTCCTCAAAGGGTGCGGTCACCAACACGGCAATGTGGTTGGGGTTGTTGCGCAGCAGGTAATCGGACAGACGGCCTTCGATAATGCAGCTCTCGGTCTCGCCCAGATCCAAAATCACCTGGCTCATCTTTTGGAACAACTTATCCGAGTACGAACGCGCATCGTAGCGGTCGGGCAGAAACGCCATGTTCTCCACGGCCAGGCGCTCGTCGTAGGCGGCCATCTTGTCGAGCGACTCGCCCGCGCGCAGCGAAGCACGTACCAGCAGCTCGTTATCGTACAGCGGAATCCCCAACTCGTCGGCAAGCATGCGACCAATCTCGTGGCCCTCGGCGCCAAAGTCGCGCGCGATGGTAATGACCACAGGACTCTTCTTATTCACCAGATCGCTCATCGCGATTCCTTTCTCTATGTGACAAAGGGGCTGTCCCTTTGCCACATTCTACGCTGCCACCATTCGCCTCTGATACGCTCGGACCAGCAGCGAGATACCAAAGTTGAGCACAAAGTACATCGCAAACACCAGGCCGTAGAGCATAAGCACCTGCGACAGGTCGATCGCATGGGCCATCACGACATTTGCCGTGTACATGAGCTCGGCCACGTTAATGCCCGAAAGATACGAGCTGTCCTTAATGACGGTCGTGCACTGGCTAAACAGCGCCGGAATGATCGTCTTAAACGTCTGCGGCAGAATGATGTAGCGCATGGTGGCAAAGAAGCCGAAGCCCTGGCTCTGCGCTGCCTCAAACTGGCCGCGCGGAATCGAGTTGAGGCCGCCGCGCACAATCTCGGCCATAACAGCGCTGGTAAACAGCGTAAAGGCGATGGTCGAAATCACAATGTCCAAACCCTGCACCGTAAAGTAGATAAACAGGATCCACAGTAGGTTCGGCGTACAGCGGAACAGCTCGATATAGGCGCTCACCAAAATACGGAACGGGCGGGGCGCATAGCTCTTAACGAGCGCCAGCACCGTGCCAAAGATGAGCGAGAAAAAGATCGACAGCGCCGAGATCTCGATCGTCTTAACAAAGCCGCCCCAAATGTAGAGCAGGTTGGTCGCGTTGAAGATTTCCATGCGCTAGGCCTCCTCTACGTTGTCGAGCCCCAGCTCGGCCAGGCTCACGCCGCGCGGACGCTCCTTGGAGCGGCGCTCGAGCCACTGCACCAGCATGGCGAGCGGAAAGCAGATGATGAAGTACATAAGGCAGCAGACAATGTACCCCTGCAGGTAACCGTACAGACTCACGAAGTTGTCGGAACGGTACATAAGGTCGCCGCCGGCCACAAGCGCCAGCACCGACGTGTTCTTGACCAGGTTGAGCGCCTGGTTACACAGCGGCGGCAGAATGATCTTGAACGTCTGGGGCAGCACGATGTACCAGTACGCCTGCGCACGGGTGAAGCCCTGGCTCTGAGCCGCCTCCATCTGACCGCGCGGAACCGCCTCGATACCGGTGCGGATGACCTCCGAAATGTAGGCCGCGTGATACAGGCCCACGCCCAAGAAGCCCAGCACGAACGGCGCGATGCGCACCGGCTGGTCGGCACCGGTCATGGCCTGCAAAAACTGCGGACCGGCCATGTACATAAAGAGCACCTGCACGGGCAACGGGGTGTTCTGGTAAAACTCCACGTACACGCGGCTTATGGCGCGCAGCACGCGCGAGCGAGTGGTAGAGAACACGCCCAGCAGCGTGCCCAGCACCAGCGACAGCAGCAGACCGGCAACGACCACCTGCAGCGTCACGCCAAAGCCCTCCCAGAAGGGCCCCATGTTTTGAAATGTCGTCGACCAACGGTCGGCGTCAAATAATCCTTCGAGCATTTGATTCCTTCCTTGGACGATGCGCCTATACAAGACCCCAGGTCTTGACCTCTTGGTCGAGCCAGCCGTCGGCCAGGCGATCGCAAATCACCTGATCGACCACGGCCGAAAGGTCGCAGCCCTTCTTGGTCGCCACGCCGTAGCCCTGCTCACCAAACTTGACCTCGGGCTGCAGCAGCTCAACGGTCTCGTTCATGTAACCGGCCAGCGTGGAGCGGTCCATGGCAAAGACGTCGATATTGCCGGCATCGAGCGAACTCTTGATGATGGGATAGCCGCTAAAGGCCCTAAACTCGGGCTTACAGCTAAAGCCGTTGTCCTTGATCATCTGCTCGATCAGACCCTGCGTGGTGGCACCCTGGCTCACACCAATGACCTTGCCGTCCAGGTCCTCAATCGAGGTAAAGCCCGAACGCTTCTTGACCATAAGTCCCACGTAGTCGGTGCGGTACGGCGTCGAGAAATCCCAGCTCTTCTTGCGCTCGTCGGTGATGGTGTAGGTCGCCGCGACCACGTCAAGTTGGCCATTATCGATCAGCGGGCCGCGCGTCTTGGGCGTTACGTCGGTAAACTCGACAAGCTCCTGGGCACGGGCCTCCTTGTAGCTCACGCCAAAGACGGCAGCGGCGATCTGGTAGCACAAATCGACTTCCATGCCCTCAAAGCTGCCCTTGGCGGTGTCGTAGTAGCCGTAGCCGGGAACGTCCTTCTTAACGCCGGCATTCAGATGGCCACGCGACTTAATGGCCGCAAGCTTGGACCCCTTGTCGGAACCCTCGCCGCTGGTGGAGTTGCCGCAACCGGTAAGCGCGGCCCCCGTCAGCGCGAGCATGCCGGCGCCCGCCAGCTGCAAAAAGTGACGGCGCGACACGGCCGCCCTCGTCATATCCGTCATGTCCATCACCGCGCCTAGTGCAGAATCTTGGACAGGAACTCGCGGCAGCGCGGGTTCTCGGGGTTATCGAAGAAGTGCTCGGGCGTGCCCTCCTCCAGGATGCGGCCGTCCTCCATAAAGATGACGCGGTCGGCCACCTGGCGCGCAAAGCCCATCTCGTGCGTCACGCAGATCATGGTGATGTCCTCCTGCGCGAGCTCAATCATAACGTCCAGAACCTCCTGGACCATCTCGGGGTCGAGCGCCGAGGTCGGCTCGTCAAACAGGATGATGGGCTGCTTGGTGCACAGGGCACGGGCGATGGCGATGCGCTGCTGCTGACCGCCCGAGAGATTCTGCGGATACTCGCCGGCCTTATGCGCCATGCCGACGCGCTTGAGCGCGGCGATGGCGATCTCGGTCGCCTCCTCCTTGCTCTTCTTTTGCAGCTTGATGGGCGCGAGCGTCAGGTTGCCGAGCACCGTCATGTTGGGATACAGGTTGAACTGCTGAAACACCATGGAACTATACTTGCGAGCCATCTCCAGGTGATTCTTTTTGGTGAGCGGCGTACCGTCGATGACGACCTCGCCCGACGTGGGCTCCTCCAGATAATCGACGCAACGGATGAGCGTCGATTTACCCGAGCCGGAAGGCCCGATCATTACGAGCTTCTCGCCGCGCTTGACGGTGAGATTGATATCTTTGAGCACATGCAGGTCGCCAAAGTACTTGTTGAGATGCTTGATCTCGATCATGTCTGCCATGAATGTCCCTTCCCTGCGTTTACACGAGTTGAACTATTGTACGGAAAGAACCACGTTTCCGCAGCCCACACTACATTCCCGTAAAGAACCCGCAACCTTTAACCCACTCATTGGGGACTGACTTAAATGAGTACCTGCTCATTGGGCACTCATTTAAGCCTGTCCCCAATGAGTACCCAGCTCATCAAAAAGGGGCGCGACTGCAATGGTCACGCCCCCTCGACATCAACTATGTACCGCTCGGCCCCTACGCAAGCTTTGCGCCGACGATCTTTGCCGCGGCAGGCTTATCGAAGTTGCCGCCGGTGGCCTTGCCGAGTGCCCCCATGACCTGGCCCATCTGCTTCTTGGACGTGGCGCCCAGCTCGGCGATGACCTGCTCGATCAGGGCCTCGAGCTCCTCGCCCGAAACCTGCGCGGGCAGCAGACTCTCCAGAATCTTGACCTGCTCGGTCAGGTTGTCAGTACGGTCCTGGTCGGTACCGGCCTTAATGGACATCTCCAGCGTCTCGCTCGTCTGCTTAATCAGACGCTTGATCATGTTGTTGACGTCTTCCTCGGTCACGTCGCGGCGCTCGTTAACCTCGATATTCTTCACCTCGGCCTTGACCTGGCGAATGATGGACAGGCGAACCTTATCCTTGGCCTTCATGGCGGCGATCATTTCCTGCTGCAGCTCTTCGTTGGTCATCTGCAAATCCTCCTTAATAGTGTGGGCGGCACTCGCATGAGCACCGCCCCATGATTACTCAGTCGTCGACGAATCGTCGGTCGAACTCTTGGT
>OHYO01000318.1_pt1 | contig 22544 bp, 16 predicted proteins | sample 1580291 | NCBI WGS metagenome assembly OHYO01 (sample SAMEA3882526, study PRJEB24775) | human gut metagenome | biome: human-associated habitat; feature: intestine environment; material: feces | place: Netherlands | collected 2009/2010
CAAAGAAATCGCCTACCAGCCCTGTTGGCAGCTCGAGGACGACCGTTGCAATGTTGAACAGGGCTTGATAAAGCGCGATTTCCGCGACAGACATTCCTTTCTCCGCAAGGAAAAGTAGAAACACTCCCCGATTTAAAACAAATCCTGCGAGAACGAAAAAGGCGGAATAGATGTGCAGCTGCGCAGTGGCATTCTTATTCATTTGGCACTCCTAACGACTATTTTTGTCGGGGTGCTCGCCACTGACTCGAAACCTGAAGTGTTCGCAGTTGATGTGAAGAGCGGTAAAGCTTTTGCACAGGATATCAATGGAATACATCCGAAGCGTTTTCGGCAGTATCATCGGCGAAGGCGGGATTAGCCTTTACGCGGCGCTCACCCTCGATGTATTTGACGATTTGATCAATCGTCTGGTTGGCGTGGCTCTTGAGCTTGCGCTCATAGAAGAAGAGGCCGAGCTTGCCGCGCGCGCCAGACGTGTTGCCACCCACACCCTGAAAATCCTCGGTATAGGTGAGCTCGCAGGCACCATCGCCAGCAGGTGCAGCCTCATAGCGCACGGTATTGATACCCGCCGCATACTGAAAGCGGACCTCATAGAGGCACGGGTAGTCAAAGTGCTTGATCTTAACCTTGATCGCCGTGCCCTTGGCCTTGCCTTTTGCGGACTGGGCACGCTTCTCGTACTTATAGCCGTTGAGCTTGTTGCGGCTGGGACGCTTGCCCGTGGCGTTCTCGATATCCTGCATGATGAACCCCGCCAGAGCGTCAAAAAGCTCCTCCGGCGTCACCTTAAGCGTTTTGGTGAGCTGCATGATGGCTCCTTATTCGTTTGAACCGTTCGAGTCATTGTACCGCCCCAGGTTCTCCCATGCGTTGCGGTGAAATGCGGACTGTTTGGCGGCTTTTTTGGCCAAAACAGTCCGTATTCCACCGCAAGTTATCTGAGGGCTAGAAGTTGTAGGTGACCACTTGAGGTTCGGCGGGTTCGACGAAGAGGGTCGGATCCGGCTGCTCCACGCGGACGAACTTGACGGTCACGGCCTCAAAGCCCGCCTTGTGCAACACGTCGGCGTAAACGCGCGCCTGCAGGGCGTGCTTCTCGAGCAGCTGGTCCGGCGTCTCGTCCGGCGTGCCGCCCGTCTTGTAATCAATGACCAGGGCGCGCGACGGATCGGCCGGGTCGGTGGCCAGTGCATCGATGGCGCCCTCGGCATAGGCACCGTAGCGAGCGATGTCCTCGTCCTCGCAGCCCAGCGAAAAGAACGGCACCTCGGCGCGAACGCACGGCCACGCGAGCAGGTCGGCACGAACCGACGACTTGAGCCAGCGCTCCAGAGCGACATCGAAGCGCTCGCGCTGTTCTGGCGTCAGGTGCCACAGGCGAGCCAGGGCGTCGGCACGCTCAGCGGGCAGCACATCGGCACCCATCTCGATGAGCCACTGGCAGGCGGCGTGGAAGGCCGAGCCCAGCGCCATGGGATTGCCGGCGGGCTCGACAGCAGCCACGTCTGCATCCGTCATCTCCGAGCCATCCGACTCCGCATCATCGCCAGCCTCGTCCATGGGCACGCGCGTCTCGGCGGCACGGTCCTCGGCCTCGGCATGCAGCGCCGCGGCAATTGACGAGTAGCTGTACGAATCGCGCGCCGGATACGGGCAGATGCCCATTCGCACGCCCACCGCCTGGGGATACACGAGCTCAAACGCATCGGGCTCAGGGTCGGCAGGACCGGGGACGATTGTACTGGCCGAATCGTCGGCAGCATCCGTATCGGCATCGCCACGAACAAGCCTGCCCTCGGTATCCAGCGAAGCGTTGGCCTCAAACGCCTGCTCGCCAAAGGTAAAGTCCGCGAGCGAAATGAGCTCGTAGTCGCCCAGCTGGGAGTTGTCGAACACCAAGCGGTCGGCATCGAGCTGCGGCATATCCAGAGCATCGGTCGGCAAAATACGGCGCAGCACATCGTAGGTCAGATCGGTCTCGACATCAAAGGTCGGCGCCGTCACCTTGCCGCGGCTCACGCCGGCATCCATCGCCAAGATCACCAGCTCGCGCGCACGCGTCATGGCAACATAGAGCAGGCGGGCCCGCTCCTCGAGCGAAAGCTGCAGGTCGTCGTTGCGCAGGCGAACGAATGCCTCGGCGGGAGAGCCCGTCGCACAGACGTCCTCCATGAGCTCCGGCGGCAACCACAGCGACGTGCCCTTGCCCTTAAACGCATGCTCAAACTGCTTTTTGACGTCATCGCCCCTCACAAAGGTCCCATCGGCAAGCTTAACGCCATCAAAACGAGCTGGCAGTGCCACGACCTGCACTCCGCCCTCGACACGCCCCATCTGAGCCGCACCGGACGATTTGCGCACGCCAAAGCACTCGGCGACCGCCACGACCGGATATTCCAGACCCTTGGAGGCATGCACCGTCATGATGCGCACCGCGCCGTCGCCTTCCTCGTTGAGGGCACCCGGGGCCTCCTTGCCCGCCAAGAAGCGGTCGAAGGCAAGCGCGATGGAACGCGGCGAGTTGCCGAACTCGGCCTCAGCCTCAGCCACGGCGTCGAGCGCCTTGAGCACGTTGGCGGCAATGGCCTTGCCCTCGGGACCACGCTGTCCCAGACGCACAAACCAGCCGGAGGCGTTGACCACGTCGCGCGCGATGGCGGCGAACGAATCGCGGCCCACGCGACGAAGCGCATACCGCAGCACCTCGCGGGCGCGCGTCACAAGCGGCAAGTCTTGCAAACCCGGCACGTCGAAATCGCTCATGATGCCCGCGTCGATATTCCGGCGCGAGGTCTCCCCCGTCTCGCTATCGAGCTTGGTCGCCAGCGCCAGGAACTCCTGAGCGCCGAGCGCAAACATCGGCGAGGCGAGCAGCGGCATAAGGCCCTGCGCCGTATCGGCCGGATTGGCGAGCGCACAAACCAGGGCGCGCACCGTCTGCACCTCGGCTGCCTGGGCAAAGACCGAGCCGCCTGCGATGACGCAGTCGAGCCCCTGATCGCGGAAGGCCTGGGCGTAGACATCGGCGTTGGTCATGCGGCCCAGCAGCAGCACCATGCCGCCCTGGGGCTGGCCGGCATCGGCAAGCGCGCGGAAGCGCTCGGCGATCGCACGGGCCTTGGCCTGTGTGCGCTCCTGCGTACTGCCGCCGGCAACAAAGAGGGCCTGGCGACGCGAGGCATCTGCCACCAGCGTGTCCTTGCGGCCGTCGCTCGCCTCAAGATCCAAAAAGCCCTGCATCAGGCCGCCGTCATCGCCGTCGAAGACGCGTGCCACGTAACGCAGCACCTCGTCATGGCTGCGGAAGTTGCGCACGAGTTTGACGAGTTCGCCGGCAGGGGCATCGGCCACGGCAGTCGCCTCGGGCGCGGCAGACGAGCCCACCTTGCGCTCCTGACGACGGAACACCTCGACCTCGGCGCCACGGAAGCGGTAGATCGACTGCTGCGCATCGCCCACGGTGCACAGCGCGCGCTCCCCCGCGCCCGTCAGATAGCGAATCAAATCGACCTGCATCTGGTCGGTGTCCTGGAACTCGTCGATCATGACCATCTTAAAGCGGCCCTCGTACGCAGCACGGATGGCAGGGTAATCGCGCAGGGCCTCGTAGGCCATACGCAGCAGGTCGTTATTATCGAGGGCGGACTGGGCAGCCTTCAAAGCGCGATACTCGGCCTCGACGGAACGGGCCAGGCCCACCAGCGCATCGAGCGCCGGGCCACCGCAGGCAAGCACGATATTGATAAACGCATCGGCGGCCTCGGCCTTGAGCAGCTCGACCTGCTCCTTAGGGAATGCCTTGCTCGCGCGCGGCATGGTGCACGACATCATGAGTCGCGCTGCATCGGCCATGGTCTTGCCGCTCGCCTCGAACGCGTCAATGGCGTCGAGTGCCATCTGCGCCTTCTCGGTCGCGGCCTTGCTTGCGCCCAGCGCTGCGCGATAGGCATCGGCGAGTGCCGAGGTATCGGCCTGGCCGCGCGCCACGCACACGTCGTCCATACCGCCCGGCAACTGGCTCGACAGCTCCAGCAGGTCGCGCACCAGGCCCTTGATGGTCGTGCCGGTGCCAAAGGAACCGCCCTCGCCCGCCATGGGATACCAGGCATAGAGGGCCTTGAGCGATGCCGCGAGCTCGGGGGCGGCATCGGGCGCCGTCGCGCGGGCCAACACATGCTCAACAGCCTGGTCCATAAGCTCGTCGGTATCGGTGAGCACCGTGAACTCGGGGTCGATGCCCAGCTCCAGCGCGTGCGCGCGCAGGATACGCGAGCACATGCCGTGAATGGTCGAGATCCACGCGTCGTCGACGGTCAGTGCTTCCTCGTCCATGCCCTCGTCGATAAGCGCACGGCGCACGCGGTCGCGAATCTCGGCCGCGGCATCTTTGGTAAAGGTAATGGCGAGCACCTGGTCCAGATGCTCAACGAACGGACCGGATTCGGGCGAGAGCGCGTAGACGATGCGGCGCGTGAGGGTAAAGGTCTTGCCCGAACCGGCGCCCGCCGAGACAAACAGCGGACGGTCGAGCGTTTTGACAATCTGCAGCTGTTGCGGCATCAAAGTCGAAAGATCCATGGTCTACACGTCCCTCCTTACAAACGTTCCTTCGTGGTTATACGAGCAGCGCGCATGCGCGGCCTGCGCCGACGTCGGATCGACAGCGGCGACGTCGCCCGCCTCGAGCTCGCGCAGGCGCTCGGCAATGCCAGTCTCCACGCGGTCGAGCAGCGCATCGAAGTCCATGCTGCCTCCCTCGCCAGGAAAGCCCTTCTTGAGGCCCGGGATGCGACCGTCACCACGCTCTTCCTCGAGCAACTCGGCACTCGCCGCGCCGCGCAGCGCGGGCTTGCCGCCCTTGGTCGAGAAATAGAGCGCAGCACGGGTATCTAGGCCCAGCGCCCGACGCATGGCCTGCGCGTAGATGAGTGTCTGGGTATGGGGCGGCAGCCAGCGCGGGTCGTCGATGGGCGCCGTGCCCGATTCCTCGTCGCGCACCGTAGGGTCGGCGAGCTTAAACTCCTCAACGCCCGTGCGATGCTTGTAGTCGATCACCACGGCACGATTCTCGGCGTCCACGTCCACGCGGTCGATGCGCCCGCCGAGCGGCCAACCGGCATACTCGACCTTAAGCTCATTAAAGGCGAACTCAAGGTAGCGCGGGGCAAAGGGGGCAAGTGCCTCGGACTCGTAGGCAAGCACACCCTCCAGCTGCGGCAAGATCTCGGCCACCTGGCGTTCCTCCACCGCAGAGAGCGGCACCAGCGGGCCCTCCGTGCCGCGCTTGCCGGCGTGCTCGGCCAACGTCTCGTCAAAGACCTCGTGCAGCAGCTCCTGTGCGCGCGGCAGATTCTCGGGCGTCACGCGCTCCATGCCCTCCTGGGGCAGACGGGCGTGCAGATGCTCCAGCACGTCGTGGACAAAGTTGCCCTTCTCCATATTGCCAAAGCCGGCGTCGATCGACTGGGGCTTCACGCGGTACGAGACGAACCAGCATAGCGGGCAGGTCGAATAGGCCTCGATCTGCGAGGCAGACGTCAGGCGCGGCACCAGCGGCGCATCCTCGCCCTCGCCATCGCGACGGCGCAGGACAAGATAAGGAATGGCTTCATCGCTCAGATGCTGAGGAGCTTCGCAGGTCACGCGCTCGCGCCTAAGACCTTCACCTGCCGCGGGATCAAAGTCGGCGATGATATCGCCCTCGCCCACGCGCATGAGCTTGGCAGCGCCAGCGGCCTCGGCATGTGCCCACAGCTCGGTCCATACGGCTGCCGGGTAGCACTCGCGTGCCTGGCGATCGTGCGTCACACGGGCGAGCGCGACCGGACCGCTCGCCGCCTGCATCGCACGGCCAAAGCGCACGCGCAGCAGGGCAGCGGGCTCCAAAGACACGCCGTCGCGGCGCAGCTCGGCTGTCAACGTGGCAAGCGGGCCCTCTTCGTGCGAAAGCGGATAGCTGTCCAGGTCGACATCGGCAAACAGCACGGCATCGTAGCTGCCAGGACGCAGAACCGACGCATCGGCAAGCGACGCGAAGCGCACTTGTGCCCGTGGTGTGCGATCGACCTCGTAGGTCTCGTAATCGTAGGCGGTACTGCGCTTGTCCACCTTGGTTCGAACGCCGTCGAGAACCGGCACGGTCGCGGCCTGCGACACGTCGAGCGCGCGGGCGTCGTTCATAAGAATGTCGATGGCATGTCGCAGCAGGGTGGTCTCCGCCTGGCGACGGGCCTGACCGTCGAGACCGCCAAACGCGCGATCGGGCAGCGCCTCGGCGACGGCAAGCATGGCCTTGAGCGCCGTCACGGGCTTGTCGCGCCACAGCGCCTGGAACACGTCCGAGACCACGCACGGCACGTTCTTAAACCAGTTCTCGTCACTCGCCGCTTTACGCGCGCCCCTGATCTGGCCCTGCACGCTCTGCAGCAAGCTCTTGACGCCCGCAGTAGTCTTGCTGCGCGAGAGACGCATATTCTTGTCGAACGTGCGCGCGCTGGCGGCGTCGGCACCCGAAAGCGGGCTGTAAATCCAGTCGGTAAGCTCCGGAGCGGGCCACCACTCAGTCTTGGAAGCTGCCCCTTCGTCGGCGGCCTTCGTACGCTCGATCAGGTTGGCGAGCGCCGTGAACTGCCTGCCCACAATGGATTGAGAAAACGCCGTGAACTCGGTCGTCTCGGCAGCAACGTGGCGCGCCGCCAAACGAGCGGCGAGCTCACCGAACAACTGGGGTGCCCGGGCAGAAACAACGAGCACGCGCACGGGATCGGCGGGCGCGGAGGCGGCATCGTTGACCTTGGACTCCTTGTGCGCTTTCACCAACTTATCGATGGCGTCCGCATAGACATGAGCACGGGCATGGGGGCCGGCGACCTCAATAAAGGCAGGCTGAGCGGCGGCCCCGCAAGCGACATCAGACGCGACGGCGTCCTCCCCCAGCGGCGCGATCTCAAACAGCACACCGCGGGCATCAAATGCCGTGGCAAGCTCCTCGCGCATCGCCGCCTGCTCGCGGGCAAGCAGCACGACGACCTCTCCCCCATTGTTCGCCACGGCAGACAGCAGCTCGAGTAGACCGTGCGTAAACGACGTGGTACCGCGCACGCATACGGCGCGGGCGCACGCCGGCAGGCTATCGGCCAGGGCACCGGCCATAATGTCGGCTGCCTCGCAGGGCTCGACCATATCTCGACGGTCCAAACCGCCCGCGTAGGCACGCAAAAGCTCAAACACACGAGCCTCGGCATCGCTTTTTGGCTCAGGCTGGCAGTTGTCGCCACGGCATCGTTCGGCACCCGTCCCCGCAACGCCCGGCAACACGTCGCGGGCCATGCGCGCGAGCATGCGCACTGTGCCCTGGCTGCGCGAAAGTGGCTGCAGGTCGGCATCGTCGAGACGCGTGACCATGTCCGAGAACAGCATCTGGCGCTGCAGGTTGTCGACGAAACCGCGCCCGTCGCCCAAAAGCTCCCAAAGCGAGCGAAACCACGATGTAGGCGTCTTGTAGTCAATACCCAGCGAAATCCCGGCTTCCGCCGCATCATGACGGCACAGGTCGAGCTCGGCGAACGTTGGCGCCAGCAGCACGGCACGCCCGTGACGGGCAATAAGGTCGGCAAGCAGCGCCGACTCGGCATCGCTCAAATCCGTGCCGGCATTGGTGGTATAGATTCGAACAGGCATGGTCCTCCGCTCAAACCGTTCGCAATAATCAATGCATCCATCCTACCCGCCCAAGCGGACACATTGCCACCGCAGTTCCATCTTTTGGTACAAAGCAACCTGAACCCAACGCACCAGCCGATTGCAGGCATATAAAAACCGCCCCCGGAGGGACGGTTCTTCGTAATTCAATGTTGTCGCCGGCCTACTCGCCATCCTCCAACTTAATGAGGATCTTGCGGTAGCCACCGTACTCGCCGTTCAGTGCCTTTGAAACGCGGCTCACCGTGGTGGACGAAGCGCCGGTACGGGCCTGAACCTCAACATAAGGCTCGCCCTCGTCCAAATAGCGCGCAACCTGCAAACGCTGAGAAAGGTCGCAAATCTCGCGCGGCGTGCAGATATCGGTCAAAAACGCTTGGATATCCTTCTCGTCATCCAAAAGACTAAATGCGTGGACCAGCTGCTTGACATCAGGCTTGTCAAACATGTTCTCGATATTCATCGATCACCGCCAAACCCGCCAAAAGGCATCGAAGTTGATACTGACATCGGGCATCGTTCGCCCGTTCTATGCAATAGGGCAACGCCTGTGGCTTTTGCCCGTAGCAGTGTAGCACACCACCAAACTAAAGCGACAAGACTCTCTGCCAGCGGCGCGTTTTTCAGGACGAACGCCGTTTAGAAACCATATGCGCACGTAAGCTCCACGAATATTTGAGACAATGGGCGCCCAAACACCGCGGCGCGCCCGCGCAACCATCCAGGTCGCCGCCGCAAGCCGCTTCACGCGACGCCAGCAACCCCGGCGCAAGAAAGGATTCACGCCATGCGCTTTATGCTTAACTGGCTCTTCACCTCGATCGCCATCGCGATCGCCACGTTCCTCGTCCCCGGTATCCAACCCTTCGGCTTTGCCGAGACCTGGGTCTGCTTTGCCTTTGTGGGACTGTTCCTGAACATTGTCGATTCGTTCGTCAAACCGTTCCTCACGGTCATCTCGCTGCCGCTCACGATCATTACGCTGGGCATTTTCCAGCTTGTCGTCAACAGCTTTATGCTTGAGCTCGCGAGTTACCTGTCGGTCAACCTGCTGGGCGTCGGCATCTCCATCGCCAGCTTTGGATCGGCCTTTATGGGCAGCATCCTGGTGTCCATCACGCGCAGCATCCTCGACAGCATCGCTGAGGACTAAAACGGCCATTCCGGCCGTGTCCGTCTCAACAGCCCAAAACGAAGGCCGCCCATCGCAAAAATGGGCGGCCTTCTTATTTGCCAAGTCTCAAAGGGCGAGAAAATCTACCATTTCCACCCCGTCCCCAAATGCAGGTGTGGGTTAGATGACGTAGTCGTAGCCATGGTTGGGAGCGACAAGTTGATCGAGCGTCACACCGTCGAGGTAGTCGTTGATGAGCTTGTCCAGGTTCTTCCACACGTCAAGCGTGGGGCACTCATCCGAACGCGAGCAGCCTTTGCAGTCGCCATCCAGGCAGGCGACCGGCGCCAGACTACCCTCGGTCAGGCGCAGGATCTCGCCCACCGTGTACTGCTCGGGCGGGCGCGTGAGCACATAGCCGCCGCCCTTGCCACGCATGCCCGAAAGCATGTTGGCGCGCACGAGCGTAGCCAAGATGTTCTCGAGATATTTCTCGGATATCCCCTGTCGCGCCGCGATCTCTTTGAGCGGGATGCGACCGGCCGCCTGGTGCTCGGCCAGGTCGACCATAACGCGCAGGGCATATCTGCCCTTAGTAGAAACCAACATGTATAGTGCTGCCTTTCGGTCATTTAGTCCGTAGAAATTCTAGCCGAAAAATTGGTTTTGAAAATACCCGTTCCGGTCAAGATGGTTAATCGACTCGTAATAATCTTCTATTTCCTATTGCGTTACTAGGCTTTACTGTCTACTATGCTTGCCAACAGCAAAACGAACAACCCATAAGGTTTGTGGGTTTCGCTGCTACACACACCGTAAAACCACACGGTATCCAGTCATTTGAACACTTTGGAGGTTCACCATGAGCAATGTTTACACGTCCATCGATCAGCTTATCGGCCACACTCCGCTTCTGGAGCTCACTCACTTTGAGGCCGATGAGGACCTCAAGGCCCGCGTGCTCGTCAAGCTGGAATACTTCAACCCCGCCGGCTCCGTCAAAGACCGCGTCGCCAAGAACATGATCGACGAGGCCGAGAAGGCCGGCAAGCTCGTGCGCGGCGGCGACTACACCATCATCGAGCCCACGAGCGGCAACACCGGCGTCGGCATCGCCTCGGTGGCGGCCGCCCGCGGCTACAAGGTGATCATCACCATGCCCGAGACCATGTCCGTCGAACGCCGCAAGCTTATGCAGGCATATGGCGCACAGCTCGTGCTCACCGACGGCTCCAAGGGCATGAAGGGCGCTATCGCCAAGGCCGAGGAGCTGCAGAAGGAGACTCCCAACAGCATCATCGCCGGCCAGTTTGTGAATCCCGCCAACCCGGCCATTCACAAGACCACGACCGGCCCCGAGATCTGGGACGACACCGACGGCAAGGTCGACATCTTCGTCGCCGGCGTCGGCACCGGTGGTACCGTGACCGGCGTGGGCGAGTTCCTCAAGGAGCAGAACCCCGAGATTAAGGTCGTCGCCGTCGAGCCCGCCACCTCCCCGGTGCTCTCTAAGGGCCAGGCTGGTCCGCACAAGATCCAGGGCATCGGCGCCGGCTTTGTGCCCGACGTCCTCGACACCCAGGTCTACGACGAGATCATCCCCGTCGAGAACGACGACGCCTTTGCCACCGGCCGCGCCGTGGGCCACAAGGAGGGCGTGCTCGTGGGCATTTCGTCCGGTGCCGCCGTGTGGGCCGCACTGCAACTGGCCAAGCGTCCCGAGAACGATGGCAAGACCATCGTGGCCCTGCTTGCCGACACCGGCGAGCGCTACCTGTCCACGGCACTGTTCCAGGACTAAGGGCCCGTCACTTGTCGATAGGCCCATGGCATGCCGGCCTATCCTCTCTTCTGGCTGCCTGAGCCCATCTCGTTAGGGTGTCCCACGAGACGTCCGAACTTGCTACAATGTCTGCGGCGCGGAACCAGCCTCCCGCGCCGCTTTTCTTTTTTGGCCACATGCCACCAAGGAGAACCTCCCCATGCACAACAAGCGCGTGCTCGTCGCCATGAGCGGCGGCGTCGATTCTAGCGTGACCGCGTACCTGCTCAAAAGCCAGGGCTACGAATGCGTCGGCGCCACCATGCGCCTCACCTGCCCCGCACCCGATCCCATCACGGGCATGAGTAAGGTCGACCGCGACATCGCCGATGCAAAGGCCGTCGCCGAGCGCCTGGGGATACCCCACCATGTGCTCGACCTGCAGCAGACCTTCGACCACAGTGTTATCGAGCGTTTTGTGAACGCCTACCAGGAGGGGCTGACGCCCAACCCGTGCATCATCTGCAACCGCCACATTAAGTTTGGCGCGTTGCTCGATGCGGCGCTGGACATGGGCTGCGACTACATCGCAACGGGACATTACGCCAAAACAAGCCAGGCGGCAGACGGCACCTGGCAGCTACATCGCGGCGAAGATTCCAAAAAGGACCAGAGCTACTTTTTGTATTCGCTTACGCAGGAGCGCCTGGCGCACACGATCTTTCCGCTGGCGGGCCTAGACAAAGAGCGCAACGTGCGCCGCATAGCCGCCGAGCAGGGCTTTACCAACGCCCAGAAGGCCGAAAGCGAGGATATTTGCTTTATTCCAGACGGTGACTACGCGGGCTATATCGAGCGCCGCTGCGGACATGCCGCTGCACCGGGCGACATCGTATGGCGCGACGGCAGCGTGGTCGGGCGCCACAACGGCGCACTGCGCTATACCATCGGCCAGCGCAAGGGTTTGGGCGTAGCGATGGCGCATCCCGTATACGTGACAGGCGTCGACGCCGTCAACAACACCGTGCATCTGGGCGAGGCAGAGGACCTGATCGCCGCGGCGCTCACGGCCAATGACTGGATCTGGAGCGCCCCTGCCGATCGCATGGAGGCAGAGCTCGATGACGGCGGCATTCGCGTGGGCGCCAAGTACCGCTACCGTCAAAAGGACCAGGCAGCGACCCTTACACGTGGCGCCGACGGACAAATGCTGCTGACTTTTGACGAGCCGCAGCGAGCCATCGCCCCCGGCCAGGCCGTTGTAGTCTACCGCGGCGACATCGTCCTCGGCGGCGGCACCGTTACGGCAGCCATCAAGTAGCCCCATCCCCTTCATAAGTTGCGGTGAAATAGGGACTGTTTAAGCGTTTAAAACCGCCAAACAGTCCCTATTTCACCGCAACTTAGAGAGGACGGCCTCGGTCGGTACTGCCGTATCAGCCGAGGCCGCTGCATCGTTAGCGCTGAACGTAGGCGCGAACCAGCTCGTAAGTGTTGCGCACGCCGTCCATGTGGCTACGCTCGTAGTTGTGGCTCGCATACACGCCGGGGCCGATCAGACCATGGCGAATGTCGTAGCCGGCAGAGAGCGTGGCTTCGACGTCCGAACCGTAATGCGGATACACGTCGATAGCGTAATCGAGCTCAAGCTCGCGCGCGATATTGGACAGCGCCGTCACCAGGTCGTAGTTGTACGGACCGCCCGAATCCTTGGCGCAGATCGACACCATGCGCTCGGTGCAGCCCAGGTCATCGCCCACGCAACCCATGTCAACGCTAATCATCTCGCGCGTGTCGGCCGGCACGAAGGCGCCGCCGTGGCCCACCTCCTCGTACACGGTAAAGAGCAGCGAAACCTTACGCGAAAGCGTCACCTCGCCAGCGGCGACGGCACGCGCCAAGCCCAACAAAATGGCGGCCGATAGCTTGTCATCCAGGAAGCGGCTCTTAATGTAGCCGCTCTCCGTCACCGTCGTGCGAGGATCCATAGCGATGATGTCGCCGGTCTGAATACCCAGCTCGAGCACATCGTCCTTGCTGTCGACGTTCTCGTCGAGCAAGATCTCCATGTTCTTCTCGATGGTCTTGACCGGCTCGTCGGCCACGTGCGCCGAAGGCTCGGTGTTAAGAACCACGCCCGTGTAGACATTGCCGTCGCGCGTGTAGACGGTGCAGTTCTCGCCATCGGCCGTAGACCACTGATGCCCACCGAGCGTCGTGGGGCGCAGGCGGCCATTGTCCTTAATGGAACGCACCATGGCGCCTAGGGTATCGACATGGCTCGCCAGTACGAGCGGCTCGCCCTCGCCGCCAAGCTCAACGAGCACGTTACCCTTATTAGAACGCTCAGGCCCAAACCCCATATCGCGCAGGGTCTCCATCAGATAATCAGTCGCCGCACGGGTATAGCCGGTAGGCGAAGCAATAGAAGTCAGCGTCTTAAGCTGTCCTGCGATATAGGAGAGCGTCTCCTCTAGAGAAGCATCAATATTAGAAGTCATATGCATCCTTCCAAGTAAAACTAAGACCGAGTCCCGATTTTAACCGTTCTGCACGTGCAATGCCCCAGGAGCCGAGCCGCCTCCAGACGTCCCCGCACCGGTTTTGTGCACGTGCACGGTTTACAATCTCAATCTTGCATAAATCCTATTGGTATTTGCATAGAAATGAGGCATCTTTTTGCTTCGTCTCAGGGTGCCCCACCTTGGACCGTGCAAAAAACGGAGTATTCAGCACCGTGGGCCCCAACGGCCCCATCACGAACGACAAAACGACGCGATTACAGCAGTGTTGCAGGTCGTCGCAAAGCAGAAACTCAGTAACAACCCCCTCCACTCATCGATAGCCCGCCCACAATGGCTGTCGATGGGCGCCTGCGGATCACTACCGCCCATTCACAACGTTATGCATTTTTAAGAGCTTGTTGAATACTCCCAAAAATGCACGCAGAGAAGTGCACCACCTATCCGCAGCGGGCAGTACGCCTTGGTTTTGTCCGTCTCAGGGCATCGACGCAGCACAAAAAGCCCCGCCGTGCGTAGCACGGCGGGGCCAGCGGCACGTCAAAAGACCATACACCTACGGGCGAAGGACCACCAAACTGGGCTAGGCAGCCGGGCAGATCTTCTTGAAGAGCTCAATGACGTCGTCGAGCGTCGCCTCGCGCGGGTTACCCGGGAAGCAAGCGTCGGCCATGGCGTCCTTGGCCAGAACCTCGATCTCGTCGGCCTTCATGGCCTCGCAGACGTGCGGAATGTTCACGTCGGCGGAAAGCTGCTTGACGGCGGCGATAGCGGCGTCGGCAGCCTCGTCGGTGCTCATGCCCGTGGTGTCAACACCCATGGCAACGGCAACCTTGGCCAGGCGCTCAGCGCAAACCGGCTTGTTGAACTCCATGGCGATCGGCAGCAGCATGGCGCAAGCGACGCCGTGCGGGGTGTCGTAGTGAGCTGACAGGGTGTGAGCCATGGCGTGGTCGATGCCCAGGCCAACGTTGGAGAAGCCCATGCCGGCGACATACTGACCAAGAGCCATGCCCTCGCGGCCGGAGCCGGGCTGACCGGACTTGGCCTCGGCGACGGAGTCACGCAGGTTCTCGCTGATCAGCTTAATAGCCTCAAAGTGGAACATGTCGGAGAGCTCCCAAGCGCCCTTGGTGGTGTAGCCCTCGATGGCGTGGGTCAGAGCGTCCATGCCAGTGGAAGCGGTCAGGCCGGCGGGCATGGAGGCCATCATGTCGGGATCGACGACAGCAACCTCGGGGGCGTCGTTGGTGTCGACGCACACGAACTTGCGGACCTTCTCGGGGTCGGTGATGACGTAGTTGATGGTCACCTCGGCGGCGGTACCGGCGGTCGTCGGCACGGCGATGGTGAACACGGCGTGGTTCTTGGTGGGAGCAACGCCCTCGAGGCTACGGACATCGGCGAACTCGGGGTTGTTGATAATAATGCCGATGGCCTTGGCGGTGTCCATGGAGGAGCCGCCACCGATGGTCACGATAGCGTCAGCCTCGGCGGCCTTGAAGGCCTCGACGCCGTCCTTGACGTTCTGGATAGTGGGGTTGGGCTTGATCTCGGAGTAGAGGCTCCATGCGATGCCGGCGGCGTCGAGCTCGTCGGTCACCTTAGCGGTAACGCCAAACTTGACCAGATCGGGGTCGGAGCAGACGAAGATCTTCTTGTAGCCGCGACGCTGGAGCTCGCCGGGGATCTCCTTGATGGCGCCGGAACCATGATAAGAGATGGTGTTGAGAACGAAACGATTAGCCATTGATAGCCTCCCATCGTGTGCGGGGCATCCATTACGCCCCACGCTATGAGTCCCATCCTAACGCTTTTGAAACAAAAAACGCGTGAGAACGTCAAAATTGTTAAAGCGTTTCAACAGATGATGAAAAATATTGCGGCAAAGGGACAGCCCCTTTGCCGCATTCGGTTACTTTCGGCAGCCCTCTTTCCAAGCCTCGGCCGCAACCTTCCAGCGTAAGCGCAAGTCGCGCTCGCGGTCGATGAACATGATGGCAAACGCGACAAACAGCAGCAAGCTCGCCACGACGATGGCGTGCAGGCCCATGCGCTCAATACACCAGTTGCCCAACACGGCGCCAAACACAAAGGTAAAGATCACGCCAAAGTACAGCAGGCCGTTTTCCAAAAAGCCGCGCCTGTGGGTGATGATGTAATCGTCCACGTTTTGCAGCGCGTTGCGCAAGTTGCCGATGCACATGGTCGTAGCGATGCCGTGACCGTGGATCTTGCGGAAGCTCTCGACCTGCATGCCGCAGGCAAATGAGGTGAGGCAGTTGGCGAGCAGGTTGAAATTGCCGCCCGGGATAAAGCTCACGCCCAGCAAGATGACGGCTTCAAAGAACACCGTCACCTGACGCCAGTGGATCACGCTGCCAAACCGCTCGTGTACCAGATCGGCAAGCATAATACCCACGGCAAACGACACCACAGGGAAGAAGTAGCGCCCCGCAAGTGCCCAGTTGCCCTCCGAGATGCTCACGCCCACGAGCAGGATGTTGCCTGTCTGCGCGTTGGCGAAAACATGGTCGCGCCCAATGTACGAATACACGTCCATAAAGCCACCGGCGAGCGCCAAGATGATGCCCAGCTCAATAGACTCCGATATCTGTTTGGCACGCTGCATCGTCGTGCATCCTCCTTGTTGACGACTCTCTCGTGCGTTGGCGGAAACATAGCCGCCGTTCATACTGTAACCCATTGACAACATGGCGTGCGCGCGAGACGGGTTCTCCAACGCGTAGATACACAGTCTGGAAACAAACAGCGGGCGCGGCGCCGGCACCCGCATCGACACGCCGATCCGCCGGCTCGTGTACTCCACCAGTCTTTTTAGCCCCGTCCCAAAAAGACTGGTTACAATTACGTGCAGCATACAAACACCGGGAGGGATCGTGGCAAAAAAGCCTCAGCACGCTCAGAACAACCAGCGCAGTCAGCAGGGCAAACAGGGCCAGCAGCAAAAGCGCGGCGGTAAGGCGCAGGCCACGGTCGCCCGCACCAAGCATTCCCAAGCGACACCCGCCCGCCCCTGGCGACCGGGCCGCGATAAGTTCCTCCCCGTCAGCCGCGCCGACATGGATGCGCGCGGCTGGGACCAGTGCGACTTCGTCTACATCTGCGGCGACGCCTACGTGGACCATCCCAGCTTTGGCATGGCCATCATTAGCCGCGTCCTCGACGCGCACGGCTACAAGGTGGGCATCATCTGCCAACCCGACTGGACCGACCCCGCCAGCATCACTGTGCTCGGTGAGCCGCGCCTGGGCTTTCTCGTCAGTGCCGGCAACATGGACTCCATGGTCAACCACTATTCGGTAACCAAGCACCGCCGCCACACCGACGCCTATACCCCCGGTGGCGAGGAGGGGCACCGTCCCAATCGTGCCGTCACGGTCTACGGCAACCTCATCCGCCAGACGTTCAAGGATGCCCCCATCATTATCGGCGGTATCGAGGCAAGCCTGCGTCGCCTGGCCCACTACGACTACTGGCAGGACAAACTCAAGCGCTCGGTACTGCTCGACTCGGGCGCCGACATCCTCATCTACGGCATGGGCGAGCACGCGATCGTCGAGATCGCCGACGCGCTCGACGCGGGACTGCCCGTCGATCAGATTACCTATATCAACGGCACCGTCTACCGCACCAGCTCGCTCGACGAGGTCTACGACTACGACCTGCTGCCCAGCTGGGACGACCTTGCCGCCGACAAGCTCAACTACGCGCGCAGCTTTAACGTGCAGCAGCAGAATATGGACCCCATCACCGGACATCGCCTGGTAGAGCCCTACCCCAACAGCGTCTATGTGGTGCAGAACCCGCCATCGGCGACGCTCACCACCGATGAGATGGACGAGGTGGCCGAACTCCCCTACGCACGCGATTGGCATCCCGATTACGACGCGGCGGGCGGCGTGCCGGCCTTTGCCGAGATCAAGTTTTCCATTAGCTCCAACCGCGGCTGTTTTGGCGAGTGCTCGTTTTGCGCCCTTACCTTCCACCAGGGCCGCGTGTTGCAGATGCGCAGCCACGACTCGATCATGCGCGAGGCCGAGCTGCTCACGCGCGATCCTGAGTTTAAGGGCTATATCAACGACGTGGGCGGACCGACGGCCAACTTTAGCCGCCCTGCCTGCGACAAACAGCTCAAGCACGGCGTGTGCAAGAACAAGCGCTGTCTGTGGCCGAGCGTGTGCAAGAACATGGTGGTCGACGAAAGCGGCTACACGCAGCTGTTGCGCGACCTGCGCCAGCTGCCGGGCGTCAAAAAGGTCTTCGTGCGCAGCGGCATCCGCTTTGACTACACCATGGCCGATGCCTCGGACGAGTTTTTGCGCGAGCTGCTGGAACACCATGTCTCGGGCCAGCTGCGCGTAGCGCCCGAGCACGTGAGCGACGCGGTGTTGTCCGTGATGGGCAAGCCGAGCCGAGCCGTCTACGACGCGTTCTGCCGTAAATTTGAACGCTTGAATCGCGAATACGGACTCAAGCAGTACGTGGTGCCGTATCTGATCTCGAGCCACCCCGGCTCGACCATGAAGGAAGCCGTGGACCTTGCCGAAGCCGTGCGCGACATGGGCTACATGCCCGAGCAGGTGCAGGACTTCTACCCCACACCGTCCACTATGTCGACCTGCATGTACTACACCGGCGTGGATCCGCGCACCATGGAGCCGATCTATGTGGCGCGCGACCCGCACGAGAAGGCCATGCAACGCGCGCTCATCCAGTATCGCAAGCCCGAGAACTACAAGCTCGTGCGCGAGGCGCTGGAAAAAGCCGGGCGTCGTGACCTGATCGGCTACACCAAGCATTGCCTGATCCGTCCCGTGCCGCCGCGCCCGGGCGAGACGTCTGCTGGCGGCGGACATGGCGCCGGCAATAAGGGCGGCAAGGCCCACGGTGGCGCTGGCGGCGCCGGCAAGGGGCCTAAGGGCAGCAAGGGTCACGGCGGCATGTCGCGCGCGCAGAACACTGCCGGCCGCAACCGCGCGGCCCAGGGACGGCAGGGCGCCAACGGAGGCGGCAGGCGCAACTAAGGCAGCGGTGCCGTCGCTATGTCCGTCTCGCATGCGTGGCGCAGTGAGCGCATCGCCTCCACGAGGATGATGCCGGCGATGGCAACCGTGACCGCCACGTCGAGCGGCGTGTTCACAAACCAGAGCATCGTCATGAGATACGACCCGGCATTAAAGGCAAAGTGCAGCAGAATCGCGTAGCAGAGCTTTCCGGTGGTCACGAGTACCCAGCCAAAGATGAGGCCGGCGGCACCCGCATAGCAGCCCTGTACCCAATTCATGTGCATAAAGCCGAAGATTGCCGCCTGCAGCACAATCGCCGCGGCGACGCCCCAGGTACTCGGGGCCGCCCAGGGCACTATGGCGCCGTCCTGCGCGTTCGCGCGGCGCCGGCGCTTCCAGAGCGAACGGCACTGTGGATTAAACGCACGCAGCGAAAACTCAAAGATGATGCCGCGCACCAGGAGCTCTTCGCAAAACGGAGCGCCGAGCACTGTGGTCAAGACCGCAAGAAGGCTGGTATCGCCCATGCCCGTCTCCTCGACGAGATCGCTATAGTCTGCCGCGACCTCGGGCAGCAGCGACAGTACGCCGTCGCATAGGTAGCTAATGACCACCTGCATGGATAGGCCGATCACAACAACGTAGGCAATGCGCTTCCATGCCGCGCTTGCTCCCCCACCGAGCGGGCGCTCGCCTTGCCGGCGCGCCATGAAGGAGCGGGGCCACAGATAACGCCACCACAGCAGCGCCATCAAAAATGACGCCGTCTGAGCGGCGGCTTGAAACCATTGAATATCGAGGTTGTCGATCGGGAAACCCGTCAGCGCCGACACGATGTCCAGCGCGGAGAACAAAACCATGCTCAGGGCAATATCGGCAGCAACAACGCCAAAACAGGCAAGTGCCCAAACCAGTGCATTGAGCATGCCAACCTCCTCAAAACCCGGCACTTAGGGACGTTCCTTAACTGCCGGCTGAAAAGGAACGTCCCCAAGTGCCGGCAGTTTGGGACAGTCATTGTTGATGAGAATCGGGCGCAGCGCCAAAGGCCCCGTTGGGCGAAATGTCGAACGGAAAGGTGCCGCAGCGATTGAAGGCGGCGATGAACATGCGGATGGCGTTGGACGGCGTGGTGCCCACGAGCTGGGTTGCCGCCGCGAAGGCCGCCTTTTCCTCGGGCAAGACCTTCGCGACAACCGGGGTCATATGTTCTGCCATGGCGCTTCCTTTTTGAAACGACGGTGGTGCGGATGGATGCGGGCCACGCGGCTGGGCGACGGGCTGTGAAGGCAACCCGATTGGCCCGCATCTGGAGTTTGTTCTATGGCGTTGGTATTACTTGGTATTCCAAAGTATTACCCCGCAGATAGAATACCATACTCGACCCAATGGGGACGGAGAAAAAACGGATCAATTTGTTGCTGAGTAAGTATTTAGAGCGTGATGATGTCCGAGATATTGAGGGCCTGAGCGTCGACGGCATCGTGCGTGGCAAGCAACAGCATGCGGCCGTCGAGCAAGTCGAGCACGACCTCGGCGCATGCGTCGCGCGCAGCGATGTCTAGACCGGTAAAGGGCTCGTCCAGAATCACTGCGCCGCCCGGACACAGCAGGGCTCGGGCAATCTCGACGCGACGGCGCTGCCCGCCCGAGAGCTCGGCCACGCGGGCATGCACATCGATCCCCGGTACTAGCAGGCGCAACAAGGCAGCGGCACTCGAGGCATTCACGCGTGCATCGGCGCACACCAGCACGTTATCCAGCGCCGAGGCGGACTCGATCAAGCGTGCATCCTGAAACACCATCGAGCACGGCGCGCACTCCCCCGCTGTCAACGAAAGCAGCGTCGACTTGCCCACGCCTGAAGCGCCCATCACGCAGATACGCCCGCCCGCGGGCACGTTGAGCACCAGACCATCCAGCGCCGGAGCCCAGGGCGCGCGATCGCCCACGGCAAGTGCAAGCTCCGCTGCAGCGCCATCGCTCGCAGCCCCCACACGCCCGCGCAGTCCATGCCCATGCGCCCGCACCGCCACGCGCCACGCCGCGGGTCCCGAAACCCGCAGCAGCCACACCAGCACGCGCTCACATGTCCACGAGGCGGCAACGACCAGCACGGTCCACGCTAGCAGATCAGCCGTCTCAATCAAAAGCTTTGCCTGATAGATGCGCTCGCCCACGGTGCCCACCGCCATGCCAATCAGCTCCGCCGCCACGCCGGCCTTCCAGCTCATGCCGATCACAGCGCGGGCGCACGAAAGCACAAACGGCAGGACTTCGCGCCAGGTGTGGGCACAAAACAGACGCCAACCCCGCACGCCATGCAGATGAAACATCTGCTCCAGCGACTGATCAACCTGCGTCAAACCCTCGACCAGCGAAAAATACACGCCCGGCAGCGCCATCAAAAAGACCGCGGCGATGCTCACGCGCGCCGACCCCAACCAAATGAGCAGCAGGACCACCACGCAGGCAACCGGTGTCGCCTTAACAAACGAAAGCGCCGGCGCCACCAAGCGGGCAAACGTCAGCGACCGCACCGAGGCTCCCGCCATCACGACGCCGCACACCGCGGCAAGCGCCAGCCCGCCCAAGATACGCGCACCCGAGCCTGCCAGAATCGCCCATGTGCCGGCATCGCATACCAGTCGTAGCAACGCCACCACGACAGTGCCCGGCCCCGGCAAAATCAACGGCTGCGCCACGAGACCCGCCACCAGCACCCACACGGCAAGCCAAAAGGCGGCAACGGCACCTGCTGCCGCCACCGCCTTCATACGCTCTGCCATTTGTCGAGCAAACGCACGCACGGGCTACTCCATGTAGTAGAAATCGTCAGCCGGGAGCTTGCCGCCCACGGCGCTCGCGTCCGCATCGGCCAGCACCTGCAGGTACCCACCGAGCGCCGCCTTCATATCCCTCCCCGTCTGGCACACGAGCATGCACCCGGGAATCGCCTTTTCGGCAATCGCGGCGTTATCGACGACACCCGCATCGACCACGGCCTGTGCCCAATCTGCCGGCGCCGCATTGACGGCCTTCACGCTCGCCTCATGGCAGCGCAAGAATTCCGCCACGGCCTCGGGATGCTCCTCGGCAAAGGCACGGCGCACCACGGTCACGCCCATCAGCAGGCGCGAACCCGTGTCACCCGCTAGCTCATCCCACACATCGGTCAGGCTCACCGGAGCCGACAGCTTGCCTTCGCTCTTTGCGATGGCAGCGGTCTTGAACGGCTCCGGCAGCACGCCCACGGCAGACGGATCGGCAAGCAACGCCGACAGCACCTCGGTGGGCTCGCTCTTAAACTCGAGCGTAACCTGGCCGGTCAGGCCCGCGCGCTCCAACAGGTAGTTCATGACGTACTCCGGCGTGGTGCCCTTGCCCGTCATGTAGACGGTATGGCCCGCCAGATCGCCAAACGAGGTCACACTCGCGTCGCCCGTCACCACGTTCAGCACGCCCAGCGTGTTGATGTCGATGACCTGCACCGCACCCTCAGTCTTGTTGTAGAGTACGCTCGCCACGTTGGCGGGCACCAGGGCGATATCGATATCGTCCTGAATGACCTTGGGCACAATCTCATCGGCGGCAGTATTGATCGCAAAGTCGAACTCATTGTCCGTCTCGCCATCGGCTGCCCGGTCCATAAACTGCACCAGACCAATCGAGGTCGGCCCCTTGAGCGAGGCGACGTGCACCTCGACCGGCTCTGCGACAGCACCGGCGCCGTCCGTGGCAGCCGAGCCCACAGCAGACCCCGCCCCCGCAGCTCCGCCGCCACAACCAGCAAGCACGAGTGACAACGCGCCCGCAGCAAGCGCCGAGGCAAATCCCCGGCGCGTCATCTCAACATCAAACGCACGCATGGCTAGCACGCCCCCTCGTTGGGCATCGACCAGGCGTGATGGTCGGTATGCAGCAATTCCTCGGCCAGCGGCGAGAGCGGCGCACCCAAGAACTCGCTGTAGCACGCCTGAACATCGGGATTCTCGTGCGAGAAGCGAATCTCGGCATTCGCATCGAGGCCCCAGAGCACCTGGCCACGCTCGGCCGCCAGCTCGCAGCCGTCGTGGATGGGCTGACCGCCGCCACCGACGCAGCCGCCCGGGCACGCCATGACCTCAACAAAGTCATAGCTCACACGGCCGTCGCGAATCGCGTCGAGCAGACGGGCGGCGTTGCCCAGCCCGTGCGCCACGGCGACGCGCACCTTGGTACCGTCGATATCGGCCACGGCCTCCTTCCAGCCCTCGAGTCCGCGCACGTCAGTGAAGAAGTCGGCATCCGGGTTCTTGCCCGTCACCAGGTAATATGCCGAGCGCACGGCGGCCTCCATTACGCCGCCCGTGGCGCCAAAGATCACACCCGCGCCCGTGCCAAAGCCCAACGGCGTATCGAGCGGCTCC